>ERZ773197.822-NODE-822-length-23306-cov-16.245710_pt1 | contig 23306 bp, 14 predicted proteins | sample MGYA00580999_ERZ773197 | MGnify/ENA primary metagenome ERZ773197 (study PRJEB29015, sample SAMEA2738166) | human oral metagenome | biome: human oral; feature: human-associated habitat; material: saliva | place: China | collected 2185 ...
AATGTAGTTATTTACTCTGATATTTCATTGTTTTATTATTAAAAATTCTTTTGTTGATTGATTTTTGTTTTATCGTTTCTCGTATTTTGTTGTTTTCAAATGCAAAGAGAAGAAAAATATGGGCTTACACACTTTTTTAGACACTACCATAAATAGATAATTTGTATGCTATGTTTGCAGGTATTTGCAAATAAAATAGCTCTCTCAGAAATTAGGAAAACTCAGCCAGGCGGCAGTATCTTTTATTTCAGATATCTGTCGCACTCGTTTCAGATATCTATCGGTTGCGTTTCAGATATCTGTTTTTTCTAAATTAGACGTAACAACAAGTTTCAGCCTTTATTACGTGGGGTTGTTGCAGCTGAAAGAGATTTATTGAGATGAGAATTATAAAAATAAGGTGTAATGCTATACGTATTGTGGTTTCTATTGTTTGGCTACAATGACTAAACATTGTGGGTAGCAAACTTATGAGGAACAATTACGGGAGGTTAGTTGTTTGAGGAAGAAGGGTGTGTAGTTTTCTTAAGAAGTTATAAGCTAATGTTTTAGAACGAAGAGGGAGGGGGGTGAGAAACAGAAAAGGTATCTACATATCGCATGCAGACACCTTTTAATATGTATGAAAAAATTAAAAGTTCGTTTTGAATGTTTTGTTTTTATCCGAAGTCGTCGAATCGAATAGCGTCTTTCTCTACGCCAAGGCTGTCGAGATAGTCGGTAACAGTCTTAATAAGCATAGGAGGTCCGCATAGATAATACTCACAATCTTCTGGTGCTTCGTGGTTTTTCAGATAAGTGTCTCGTATGCAGTTCACTGCAAATCCCTGATAATACTTCACGCCTTCAGCATCTGCTACAGGGTCTGGCTGGTCGAGCGAGAGGTGCATGTGGAAGTTTGGATATTCTTTTTCGAGTTTCCAGAAGTCGTCAAGGAAGAATGCTTCGCTTAGCGAACGTGCTCCGTAGAAGAAGTGCATTTCTCTATCGCGAGTGTGCAATGTGCACAACATGTGCATAATTTGGCTACGCAACGGAGCCATACCTGCTCCACCACCAATCCATATCATTTCTTTTCCTGATGTGAAATTAGGTGCAAACTCTCCGTAGGGACCACTCATCATTACTTTATCGCCAGGTTTTAGGCTGAAGATGTATGATGAGCCAATACCAGAAGGTACATTTTGGAATCCTACTTGTGGGCGTGGCAAGAATGGCGGAGTAGCAATACGCACGGTAAGCGTAATTATATCGCCTTCTGCAGGGTAGTTCGCCATAGAGTAAGCACGCACTGTGTCGTCGGGGTTGGTAGCTTTTAGCGAGAACAAATTGAACTTTTCCCATGTTGGAAGATATTCTTTTCCAATGAGTTCTTTATCGAAGTCTTTGTTGTAGTCTATGCAATTGTACTTTGGAATGCGTATTTGTGCGTACGAACCTGGCACAAAGTCCATGTGTTCGCCTGGAGGTAATGCCACTTTAAACTCTTTAATGAACGACGATACATTAGAGTTAGAGATAACAGTACATTCCCATTCTTTAACGCCCAATACGGCTTCGGGTACTTTTATAGAGAGATTTCCTTTCACTTTAGCCTGACAGCCCAGACGCCAATGGTCTTTTATCTCTTTACGAGAGAAGTGTGGGCGTTCCGAATCGAGTATTTCTCCGCCTCCTTCCAGTACTTGGCACTTACACTGACCGCAGCTTCCTTTACCTCCACATGCTGAAGGCAGGTGCACTCCGTTTTCGTTTAGTGTAGCCAGAATGGTGCCACCTTGTTCCACTTCTAATTCTTTTTCACCATTAATGGTTATCTTAACCTTTCCACTGGGGCTTAAATACTTCTTCGCAACAAGCAGAAGTACAACCAAAAAAAGTATTGTAACCAAGAAAACAGCAATGCTGTATAATATAAACTCTGCCATTTTTGTATTCTAAATTTTAAGTCCTGAGAAGCACATCATAGCCAAAGCCATAAGTCCCACGGTGATAAATGTAATGCCAAGTCCTTGCAAAGGTTTTGGAACATCAGAGTATTCCATTTTTTCGCGTATAGCTCCCATCAGCACAATTGCCAAACACCAGCCAATGCCAGAGCCGAGTCCGTAGATGAGGGCGTCCCAAACAGAGCCTATATATTGCGAGCTTGCAGGGTCGAGACCTATGCGTTGCTGCATAAAGAGGCTTGCTCCCATGATAGCACAATTCACTGCGATGAGCGGAAGGAATATTCCTAACGCTCCGTATAGTGATGGTGAGTATCGCTCTACAGCCATCTCTACTATCTGCACAATACCAGCAATAACGGCAATGAAGAGAATAAAGCTAAGATAAGAGAGGTCTACACCTTCTATTAGACAATCGGGTCCGAGCACTTTAGTCTGTAACAAATAGTTAACAGGCACTGTAACAGCTAACACGAAGGTTACGGCTGCACCCAATCCGAACGATGTTTTAACGTTTTTAGATACGGCTAAGAATGAACACATTCCCAAGAAGAATGCGAAAATCATATTGTCCACAAAGATGGACCTGAAGAATAAGCTAACTAAATGTTCCATAATTATTTTCCTTCTCCCTTATAGAAAAATGCTCGATGAGCCCATATTACACAACCAAGTAGTATCAACGCCATTGCAGGCATAGCCATCATACCGTTGTCTACATATCCCATATCGTAGAAACTTTGTGGAATTATCTTAAAACCAAGTAGGCTTCCACGTCCAAAAAATTCGCGGAAAGCTCCTACTAATATCAAAATGAGCGCATAGCCTAACCCATTTCCTATTCCATCGAGGAAGCTTGGCCAAGGCTTATTGGTCATAGCGAAAGCCTCTAAACGTCCCATCAAAATACAGTTTGTAATGATAAGACCCACATAAACCGACAATTGCACGCTAACATCGTAGGCAAACGCCTTCAATATTTGGCTTACAACGGTTACCAAAGCTGCCACAACAACCAGCTGAACGATAATACGAATGCGGTTAGGAATGGTTTTTCTGATAATTGAAATAATCACATTCGAGAAGCCCGTAATAATGGTTACGGCTAATCCCATTACTATAGATGGCTTTAATTGAGAGGTTACAGCCAAAGCCGAACATATACCTAACACTTGAACAAGTATAGGGTTGTCGAGGTTTAATGGGTTTATAAAAACCTCTCTATTTTGTTTTGAGAACAAACTCATAATCTTTTTGTTTTATATTAATTTATTTCTCAATATTACTTTTCTGTAAGAAACTTAATGTATGGGGCTAGTCCACCTTTCTCGTTGTGGAACATTTCAGAAACGCCATTACTTGTTAAAGTAGCTCCAGTAACGGCATCTACCTGATTGTTTGGCTGTTCTACCTTCTTTGTTACACTAAAAATTATATGTTGTTTTTGTGCATCTAAGATGTTTTTCCCCTTGAATTTATCTTGCCAAGCTTTGTTATCTTTTATTTCTGCGCCCAGTCCGGCAGTTTCACTTTCGTGGTTAAAGTACACACCGAATATGGTTGTTTTATCTCCATTCAGGGCTATAAATCCGTTAATAGGTCCCCATAGTCCGTTACCATATACTGGTATAACATACTTATCTTGTCCATCTACCTTACAACGGAATAGCGCCAGTTTACCTTCTTTAGCATCTTTGCTATTCAGTTTAAAGCCTGCATCTACACCGCCTTGTGTTCCTTGTTTCACTACTTTTCCATTTGCGTCTATAATATCGTCGGCAATAATAATTTGATGCCAAAGCTTTTGTGCTGTTTCATCAGACATATTACGGTCTTGATTTAGTGCAAACAGAATTTGTTTCTGGTGGTCTAAGCGCACATTAGCGTCTTGCTGTGGGCGTAATGCCTGAAAAACAAAAGCAAGCAAGAATGCTACAATAAGCACAAGAACAACAGAATAGATGATTGTATACGAATTACTATTAGTCTTCATTTGGTATTCTCTCCTTACATTTTAGCACGTTTAGCACGCTTGTTTATATTAGATTGAACCACACAATAGTCTATTAGAGGAGCGCACATATTGCCAAAGAGTATGGCAAGCATCATTCCTTCTGGATAACCACGGTTCAATACACGAATAATAACTGCCATAGCACCTATTAAGAAGCCATAAATCCATTTGCCTTGCTCTGTTCTTGCAGAGGTAACAGGGTCGGTAGCCATAAAGACCGCACCAAAACAGAAGCCTCCTAATACTATATGTTCGTACCATTGCAGTGGACTTGCTCCTGTTGAATGGAATATTAGTGCCATTACAATGCCACCAACAAACACGCTAAACATAGTTTTCCAACTTGCAATGTTCGTCCAAATCAATATAATAGCACCGATAGCGATGGCGATGACAGATGTTTCGCCCACCGAACCGGGTATTAATCCAAGCACCATATCGCATACTGAAGCATTTACAGAGGCACCTTGAGCAACCTCGCCCAATGGTGTTGCCATTGTAAATCCGTCAGGAAGCGTGTAGCCAAGCCCACAAATCTGATTAGTAGCTGCCCAAATCTTATCGCCAGTCATACTCCCTGGATAAGAGAAGAAGAGGAATGCACGTGCGGCAAGTGCCACATTAAAGGTGTTCATACCTGTTCCACCAAATATTTCCTTTGTGAATATCACAGCAAAAGCCACTGCTAAAGCCAACATCCAAAGGGGTAATGTTATGGGAACTATAAGTGGAATAAGAATACCACTTACCAAATAGCCTTCCTGAATCTCTTCGCCTTTCCACTGTGCCCAGGCAAATTCAATTCCCAGACCCACAATATAGGATACTAAAATTTTTGGTAACAGCATTAAAGCGCCATACAGAAACATTCCCATGCAGGTTGCTTCGCCTAGTTTGCCGGCAGCTAATGCATTTTGATAACCTATATTGTACATTCCAAACAGCATTGCAGGTATTAACGAAATAACCACAATACTCATTATTCTCTTAGAATCGATGGCATCATGAATAGATGTTCCGCTCTTTGATGTTTCGTTTGGAACATACAGAAAGGTGTCCATACCATCGTAGATACTCTTGAAAGCGTGCCATTTTCCGCCTTCTTCGAATTGCGGACGCAGCTTATCAAGCCAATTTCTTAAGCTCATATTGTATCTCTTAAAGTTGTTAATTCTCTATTATAATATAAGGTGTATTTACGCATTCTCCTTTCGTAGTGTGTTCAAACCATTGCGCACAATTTGTTGTAATGGTTGTTTTGAACTATCAACGAACTCTGCCAAAGCAAAATCTTCAGGGCTTACTTCGTATATTCCCAGTTCTTCTTGCTTGTCTATGTTGCCTGTTATAATGGCTTTAACAAGATATTCGCCATATATATCCATTGGTAACACAGCGTCATACTCACCACTCATAATTATATTACGCTTTCCTCCCTTGATGCGCGCATCGAGGTCGTACTCTTTATTCTTGCCAAAGAGCCAGCTAAAATAGCTTCGAGATGTTGAGAACTGGTTGAAACGAGGCATTATCCAACCTGCAAATTCATTCACATTGTCGCCTTCTGGCATTGCCACAACCTCTGATGTGTGTGCTCCAAGAAAACTTTTATCGTCTGCAATAGTACCTGTTAGTGGGTTTCCGTTTAGAATACGCACATGTTCTGTGCCTGTTAGTCGTCCTGCAACAATATCTTTAATGGGTGTTCCCACTAATGCTTTCACGTAAGCTGGGTCTTTCACCTTGCTACCTGCTACGGCAACAACACGTGTTAGGTCTACTTTTCCTGTAAGAAATAGCTTTCCAAAGAATATAACAGCCGTTGGGTCTACCGTCCAAACCACCTCTCCTTTGTTTACTGGAGATAGATGATTTACCTGCACACCCACATTTCCTGCTGGGCATGGTCCATCAAATACAGTCAGTTCTACATTCTTTGCCTTTGTTAAAGCATCGCTGTTCTGCTGTATTCCAATAGATAAATAAACCTTTGCTATCTTAGAAAGTGCCGTTAATCCTACCTGAAAACTTTCTTCTTGTCCTTTTAATTCGTATTCAAAGTCGCCCGCTAACGGCTTATCTCTTAGCGCTGATACGAATATTGCCTTGGGTTTTGTGTCGGGAGTGGTAGACACTGCGTAGGGCAATTGGTTGATATAACCAAACAAACCTGCCTCTAAAAGTGCATTTTTCACTGTTTCTCCATCGAGTGTTTGCACATCTTTTACGCCAAAATCAATAAATTCTTGCTCTCTATCGGGTTCTATACTTACATATAAAACCTTTCTGCGATCGCCTCGTTCCACCGATTTTACGGTACCACTTACAGGAGAAGCAAAGCCTACTTCCTCCGAATTCTTATTCACAAAAAGCGTCTCCCCCGCTTTTACATGGTCGCCTGGCTTTACTTTTAGCCTCGGAATGATTCCTACAAAGTCGTCTGGTACAAGTCCATACACCGACGATAATTCTTGTGGCATAGTCGTTTCCTTAGCACGTCCTTTGAGTTTTATGTCTAACCCCTTATGCAACCTTATTTGTTTTGTCATAAATTTAAATAATGAAAACGTCACTAAATGAGTGTGCAAATATAGCTATTTTTAATCAGTTTAGAAAACTTTTCGCTTCATTAATTTCACTATGCAACAGAAAAATAGTAGTTTTGCACTCGCTTTGAAGATATTAAAGACTCTTATTCGTTGGGGTGTATGGACAGCCATAGGGCTATATCTGCTTATAATTATACTGTTACACCTTTCGTCTGTGCAACATTTCGTAGGTGCGCAGGTTGCTGGTGCACTTGAAAAAAAGTTAGGAACAAAGGTTAAAATAGAGCGTGTAGACTTGGGGTTCCTTAACCATTTCATTGTAGACGGACTTGTTATTAACGACCAAAGTGGTAAGCAAATGGCGAAAGCATCGCGTATTGCTGCCAAAATAGACATTCTTTCGCTTATCAATGGGGGGAAGGTGCGCATCTCGTCGGCACAGATTTTTGGACTGAATGCCCTACTCTACCAAACTTCTCCTACCGAAAAACCTAACTTCCAATTCCTTATCGACTCGCTAAAATCGCACGATACCACTCGCCATACTCCATTAGACCTTAATCTTCAAAGTCTTATTATACGGCACAGCAACGTGCGCTACGACCTTCTTTCGGCACCTAACACGCCCAATAAACTAAACCTTAACCACCTGAATATAACCGAAATATCGGGGCATATTGATATTGACACGCTTACAGATAGCCGTATTTGCACCCAAATACATAGTCTTTCGTTCAACGAAAAACAGGGTTTAAATGTACAAAATCTACGTTTTAAGCTGAGGGCTAATAAACAATTAGCTACCATAACTCAGCTCTTTGTTCAGCTGCCACAGTCTAAAATTAATGTACCTTTCTATTCTGTGCGCTTTAATAATAGGTATAAAAAACTTAATTTTGCTACTGCTTATCACCAATTACGCACAGAAAAATCGTATATAACACCTGCCGATATTGCCTGTTTGCTACCTCCATTGCTTACTTTCGACCAGAAATTGTATTTCAATACAAATGTTTCGGGAACAGCTAACCAGCTGAAACTTAAAACGTTTGCACTGCATTATGGAAACAACGAGGCTGCTATTAGCTGCAAAGGTATGCTCTCGCAGCTCGCCAAACAACCAGAATGGAAGTTGAATTCGCTGTCGGTGGTTCTTAAAAGTAAACTTATTCAGCACATTAACAGTGCCTTCCAACTAAAGTTGCCTGCCGAAGTTATGCGCTTAGGAGATGTGCGTTTCAAAGGAAAAACACAAGGAACACGAAACTACCGACACGCAAAGGGCACTCTTTTGCTGGCACATGGCAATGCCAACATAAACTTTCTACAGCGTGGAAAAACCATTAATGCCGAACTGTATACACCGCATTTCACACTCGGAAACATTCTTACATCATCGCAACTTGGCTCTATTGCTGCCGATATAAAGGTAGAAGCTACGTCCGATTTGCACCATATCAAGGCAAAAGGAGTTATTCCTCGTTTCGACTATAATGGTTACACTTACCGAAATATTGCCGTAAATGGCGATTATACTAACGATACTTTCAACGGAAAAGCATCTATCAACGACCTCAATGGAAAACTTAGCATTGATGGTATGGTGGGAAACATTCGCAAGTTTATAGAGAAAAAGGGATTAATAAGGGTGAATGCACGCATTAATGCCGAACGTTTAAACCTGCACAATATGCACATTACAAACGCATTGGGCAATCGTACTCTCTCGTTTCGCACTACTTTAGCTGGAAGTGGAACTACGCTTAACAACCTGATTGGTAAACTTACGCTCGACAATTTTGTAATGCAAGAGGCGAACAACCGTAGCTTTAAGCTAAACCATCTGGAACTTAATGCCGACAATAAACTTGCTGGTAGGTCCATAAAGCTACAGTCCGACTTTGGAACGCTCGCCATTTCAGGACGTTTCAACTATGCTTCTATGGTGCAAAGTGTGCAAAATGTGGTGGGCACATATCTTCCTGCACTCGTTGAAACACCTCACCGATGGGACAGAACCACTGCTAACAATGTGTTCCACATAGAGGCTAACATAACAAACACACAGCTTTTACACGAACTAACAGGACTTAAAATTGGTCTTTCGCCATCGCTTCAGCTTAAAGGCGACGTAAACGAGGCTCACAACACTGTGGCGCTTAACATTGCCGCACCACGTGCCAACTATGCAAAATACCGTTTCGAGAATATCTCTCTTGCTCTTTCCACTCTCCACAATGCACTAAACATTGGCATAAAAGGCGAATGGATAGATGGCGCAGGACGGCGTATTGCACTGCAAACCATAGCTACTGCACAACACAACGAACTAAATACGCTATCGTCATTCAATGCTTTTGCACAGAAAACTTTCCGCGGACAGATAGATTGTTCTGCACAATTTGAACGACAAAGGGGTAACAAACTGGCTACTCATTTACACTTTGCACCGTCTAAAATACGCATTGATACAATTGATTTACAGGTACAACCATCAGAAATTTCGTATGTTCAGAACCATTTAAATATACAGCATTTCGAACTTTCTAATAAGGAACAACACATTATTATTAATGGTTTAACATCGGGAAACCCTGCCGATTCGCTCACCGTACAGCTTAAAGACATTGATGTTCCATACATTCTCGACATTGTAAACTTCCATAGCGTGGCGTTCAATGGGCTTGCTTCGGGCAATGTTGTGCTAAAATCGGTTTTCTATAACCTACAAGCCAATGCCAATCTCACGGTTAAACAGTTTCAATTTGAGCATGGCGATATGGGAATACTATATGCAAAAGCTAACTATTCTAATGCTGAAGGACGCATAAACATAGATGCTGAAACCATAGACGAGGGGGCTTCAACTAACATTGAGGGATATATAGACTTGCGACATAGCTATATAAATTTGCCAATATATGCAAACGACACACGACTAACCTTCTTAAACAAGTTCTGTGGAACCTTTATGGACAACATAAACCTACGTGGAAATGGCTGGGTAAAGGTGGTTGGACCACTTAATAACGTTAATCTCGAAGGCGATATGCTGGCTTCTGGCTCGGTACGCATAACGCCTTTGGGCACCACATATATAGTACAAGATGGCAGGGTTACGCTTGTTCCTAACGAAATAAGCCTCAACAACATTACCATTGCCGACCCTGAAGGACACAAAGCGGTGCTTACGGGCGGATTGCACCACCAATCTTTGCGACATTTAACGTTCGATATTGATGTGCAAACCAACAATTTGCTTACTTATAACTTTGCTCGCAAGGCATCATCGGGTACTTTTTGGGGACGTATATATGCCTCTGGGGAATGCCAAATAATAGGTCGCAACCACGAAATTACTATGAATGTGGATATAACGCCTAACCGTAACTCGTTCATAACATACAATGCGGCAAAAAATACCATAGACGAAAACTCGTTTATTAGATGGCGCGATATGACACCAGACTCGTTACAAGCCTCTCTAAAGCAAGACACTACATGGCTGAAACGACCTGCAGAAGACGGATATAACAAGAATTTAGCAAGCGATTTGCACATTAACTTCCTCATAAACACTACTCCCGACTTTACATTGGGCGTTCTAATGGACGAGGCTACTGGCGATAATATATCGCTAAATGGTACAGGGGTTATTCGTGCTACCTACTATAACAAAGGGGCTTTCCAAATTTTTGGAAACTATAATGTGAGACGTGGAGCATACAATCTCACCATTCAGAACATTATAAAAAGGCAGTTCGCATTCGACGAAGGTTCGCTTATAGCATTCGGAGGCGACCCTTATGCTGCCTCTCTCGCACTTAAAGGACGATATACGCTTAACTCTGTGCCTCTATCCGACCTGCAAATGGGTAGCTCGTTCCGCACCAACAACACGAAAGTAGACTGCTTATTAGACATAAATGGTACACCAGAAGCTCCCTCTGTTACCTTTAATCTGAACTTACCAGAGCTTTCTGCCGATGCTAAACAAATGGTACTATCGGTGCTAAACTCCGAACAAGACCTTAACCAACAGGTGTTATACCTACTGGCTGTGGGGCGTTTCTATCCGCAAACTGCCAACAATGCCAATCCAAACACACCCAATCAGCCCAAACAAGCATCGCTCGTAATGCAAAGCATACTGTCTGGAACTATCTCGCAACAAATAAACACCGTGCTTTCTAACGTTATTAAGGACAATCATTGGAACTTTGGAGCAAACATTGCCACTGGTAACGATGGCTTTAGCAATGCCGAATACGAAGGCATACTATCGGGAAGTCTGCTTAACAACCGCCTACTTATAAACGGCGAATTTGGATATCGCGACAACGTTGCTACCAATACTTCTGCCTTCATTGGCGATTTCGATATTAAATATCTACTATTGCCCAACGGCAATATAGCACTAAACTTCTACAACAGAGCCAACGATCGCTACTTTACACGTAACTCTCTCAACACACAAGGCATAGGTGTGATTATGAAAAAAGACTTTACCAACTTTAAAGAGTTGTTCCATTGGAGAAAGAAAAAGAAGAAGTAAATAATGGTTAAGCATTAATACGGAGGCAAATAAGTTGTTCTGTTCTGCAACAAAATGGCTTATTCATTGTGTAAAATGTATAGCAGCGTGCATTCCGAAAGGCGTAGGGGACCGATTCATCGCGCCCGCATCATCAACAAAAACAATTGGTTGTAATCTGCAAAATATTACGGATTGCAATGCTAACAATGGGAAAAACGCAACACCATTTCAGGGAATTTCGTGGACACGGGCACGATAAATCGGCCCCTACGCCTACGGGGTGAACGTGGAAAAACACATTCCCATTAAAAAAACATTACCAAATAGAGAACGAAAGATATACACAGCGAACATTCCACAAGGGTTTATTCATTACGCAATATATACGCAGCAAACATTCCACAAGGGGTTTTCGTTGCGCAAAATGTATAGCAGCGTGCATTCCGCCAGGCGTAGGGGCCGATTCATCGCGCCCGCATCATCAACAAAAACAATTGGTTGTAATCTGCAAAATATTACGGATTGCAATGCTAACAATGGGAAAAACGCAACACCATTTCAGGGAATTTCGTGGACACGGGCACGATAAATCGGCCCCTACGCCTACGGGGTGAACGTGGAAAAACACATTCTCCATTTAAAAAACATTACCAAATAGAGAACGAAAAATATACACAGCGAACATTACACAAGGGTTATTCATTACGCAATATATACGCAACGAACATTCCGAAAGGCGTAGGGGCCGATTCATCGTGCCCGTTTTTCAATCCAAACCAAATGGTTTTAATGTATCGAAATGATGCGAATTGCAACGCCATTTTGTGGAATTACGTGGGTGTGGTACAATGAATTGCAATACCAACGGTGGAAAAACGCAACACCATTTAGGCGATTTTCGGGGACACGGACACGATAAATCGGTCCCCTACGCCTACGGAGTGAATGTGGAAAAACGTGGGTTACGGTGAATATACATAATGAAATTACAATGCCTACGGTGGAAACAAAATATGAGAAAAACAATATTGCGTAACTATTTGTATGACAATGCTTTGCAAAAAACCACCTTTTTGTGCTGCAAAAGTATGGTTTTTGGCGTGCAAAAACCATACTTTTACATTGCAAAAACCCCCTTTTTGCATTACAAGAAGGGGGAACTACATTAGTCTTTGTGGTTGTTCTGTTGTTGTTTTCGCCACTCATCATCACGTATCCGCATTAGTTTTCTTGCTGTAAGCATATAGTTTACCGCTATAATAGCAAGTATAACTATTGTGAAAACTGTGGACGATTCTTGGAATTTCATATCCCACAACGCCATAAGAGCCATAACCAAACCTAACGATGTTAGTTCTATGGCAAACACACGATAGAACTTTGATACCACTATAGCCTCTCGAACGTTTGCAGGGTGGAAGTCGTTGCTAGCCCAACGCATACCTGGCCGATACGAAATGTAGTGTGCTATTGCCGCAATAATAGTAAAAACAAGTAGCACAGTAATAATTACTCCATTCTTTCTGTGTGCATTTGTTGCCATAACGCCTGCTATCCATGCAAGCAGAAGCATAATTGCCGACACCACTTCGTATAGTGTCGATTCGGTAGTACGAGGTAAACGTAAATCTTCAATTGGTGTTTTCATTGTCTGTATTTGTTGTTTTTGTTTCGGCTTTGTCTCTTAGTTGCTGTTTTGGAAGGCGGTGTGCTTTGCGCAGAGCTTCGGTTATTATCCACTGTAACTGTCCGTTTGTGGAGCGAAACTCATCGGCAGCCCATTTCTCTATTGCCCCCATTGTGGTAGCATCTACCCTAAGAATAAAGCTTTTTGTGTTATTTTCTTTCTTTGCCATATAGTTTTAGCTTATGCCAACAACACGTTTTTACAGTGCATAGGCACGGCACTCGGCACGCCCTTATATATATAAGGTGTGGGCAGAGTGCCTCTATAATGTTTGGTTTACATATTCAGTGTGCCCGAATTTACCACTGGTTGGGTGGCGTTTTCGCTACATAGCACCACCATAAGGTTGCTCACCATAGCCGCTTTCTTATCGTCGTCTAAAGCCACAACGTTCTCTTTGTCTAGTTTTTTCAGTGCCATGTCTACCATAGAAACTGCTCCTTCCACTATCTTTTCGCGGGCAGAGATTATGGCAGAGGCTTGTTGGCGACGCAACATTACGGCTGCTATCTCGGGAGCGTATGCCAAATAGTTAATGCGAGCCTCTATAATTTCTATTCCAGCCATATCTAATCGTTCGTCAAGCGTCTGTTCCAACAGTTTGTTTATCTCTTCGCTGTTGTCTCTAAGTGTCTGTGCTGTCTTGTCATCGTCGGTGTTATCGTATGCATATTGACCAGCTACGTGTCGCAAAGCCGCATCGCCTTGTATGCGAACAAAGCGTTCGAATGCCATCATAATATTGCTTACAGGATTAACTTTGCCGTTTTCGTCTACCGATGTTGCCATTGCTTCAGAGTCAATCTCGAATATTGCCTTGTAAGTATCCCTTAATCGCCACACCAACATCATACCAATTAAAACCGGATTACCTGTTTTGTCGTTCACCTTAATGGGGGCAGCGTCTATGTTTCGTGCCCTAAACGATAGTCGTTTTGTACTAATAAAGGGGTTCACCCAGTGGAAACCTACAGTGGTAAACGTACCCTTGTATTGTCCGAAGAACACCATTACACGAGCTTCGTTAGGTTCTATCTTCACAAAACCACACATTACGCATATCATACACACTATTAATGCAACACCCAAACCAACAAATAAGCCTCCGTTGGCATTGTTGTCTACTTGCGCAAAACCATATATGGCACTGGCAATGCCACACAACAGCAATGCAAGCGTTAGGCTTAGCATAGCAAAACCATTCACTACTGTGCCTTTAAAGGCAAATTCTTTCTTTTCCATAGTCGTATTATTTTAATCCGTTTTCGTATGTTTTATAATATCATTTTGATATCGCAAAGATACATTATATATCTTAATGGTGTGTCAAAAACACAATACTATTATAGAATATTAACGAAACAAAATTATAAAATCATCTTTAATTATCATTAAAACAAATTCCAATGTTCTGAAAAAGAGTAATTTTTGTTTTCGAACATTGCGTTATTGCAAACCGTTAGCAACGTTATTAGCAGTCCGTTCGCAGCTGTAGGGGACCGATTTATCGTGCCCACGTATACGTAAACACCCACGAAATGACGAACGGAAATACGTTATCGTGATGTAAATGCACGTATTCGGTGAAACGAATATCTATATTTGATAATATAAGGATACGGGCGCGATGAATCGGCCCCTACGCCTAGCGGTGTGTTTCGTTGGACATTTCGTGGGTGTTCGTTGGGTGTTTCGTGTGTTTTCGTGGGCATTTCGTGGAATGTTCGCCACGTTATCGCAATCCGTCAGCAGCTGTAGGGGCCGATTTATCGTGCCCGCATATACGTAAACACCCACGAAACGAGGAATGGAAACGCATATTTGATAATGTGAAAACACGTGTATGATGGAATGAATATGTGTATTCAATAATGGTTAAATATGTATTCGGTGAAACGAATATGTGTATTTGGTAATGCAAGGATACGGGCGCGATGAATCGGTCCCTACGCCTGGCGGAGTGTTTCGTGGGCATTTTGTGGAATGTTCGCAACCATTTCACGGAATATTTGTAACACATTAACAACGTGTTTGTTATACTAACGAAAAACAAAAGTATGGTTTTTGCGTTGCAAAAGTATGGTTTTTGCGTTGCAAAAGTATGGTTTTTGGCGTACAAAAAGGGGGTTTTTGCCGTGCAAAAGTGTGGTTTTTGTTTTTTGAATGTTATGTTGTTGCAAATCGGTAGAAATGTATTTCGTGGTTGAGTGTGAATACTTCACGAAATAGATGTAGATATTTCTCAGCGCATTCGTTGCATTTTGGCTAACCATTCGGAACAGAACGGCAAATCACAAGCAACATTTTTCCAATTCGTTTACAACGAAATGGCGGTCCAAAAGCAGCCGTAGGGCGATATTTATAGTGCCTCCGCATATACAGTTAGCAATATTATTGCAATATGTTTGTGGCAAATGGAGGAAACATTTCCTAAGTTTTTATGCCTTCTATAAGCATTAGAAAGGCATTCCAATGGCAAGGTGTAGGGCTTGCGCATCGCCAAAATGGCGAATATTATAGAGCCTATTCAACCCGGTTTCGTAAGGAACGTGCAGACCAATGCCCCAATCTACACGAAGCATAAAGAAGCCTATGTCGTACCGAAGACCTACGCCTGTGCCGAAAGCCAGCTCTTTAAAGAAGTTGTTAAAGTGGAATTGCGAACCCGGTCTGCTGGCATCGCTGTGCAAAGTCCACACATTGCCAGCATCGAGGAATAGTGCACCGTACAAATTTCCTACCAAATGCGGACGATATTCCACATTTGCTTGTACCTTTACCTCGCCAGTTTGCTCTACATACGACCGTACGAGCGATGCAGAACGGTAAGTTCCCGGACCAATTTCGCGCACATTGAAGGCACGAATGCTGTTTGCGCCACCCACAAAGAACTGTTCTGAATAGGGAGCAAACCTGCTGTTGCCATACGCCCACACCACTCCTGCGTTTGCATGTGCGGCTATAGACGACTTGCCAGATAGCGCCCACAGTTTAGTAAAGTTAGTTTCGATTTTTACAAACTGGGCAAACGGATTTTTAAACATGGTTTTTCCACGCTTATTCCACTTCTCTCCGCTTGCCAAATAGCCTAAAGCGATCACGTTAGAGGCTTCGCTGACTGTAGACCACCACCTTATTGGATTGGCATATCCACTCGGACTCTGGTACGTATACTGGAATAAGGCTTTCGGAATGAACTGATCTGCCATAGAAACTTCTAAATATGGCACACTATCGGTGAGTGCTTTAAAGCGGTCGGTTACGCTTCTCATATACTCGTATGTAAGCGATAGGGGTTTAAAAATGAACGAATGGCGTTCGCTGGGTGCCCAACTGTAAGTGAGTTCGCCTGCTACCACGTGGCGTTTAAAGTAGAGTGCACGTTTAATAACGTTGGTTGAAGCACTCAAAGTGGTCATTGGCGATTCGAAATAGGTGCGTTGTGGCTTCAGCGTGAGAGGTTTTCCAGCTGCAATAGCGGCAGCTTCGCGTTTTCGCATACGTTCGCGAAGTATGCGAGGAGGTGTTTTAAACGGATTAAGAAAACGAGGAAACTGTAGGCTTACCTCTGCTCCGTACTGGTAATCGTTAATGCGTCCGGTGGTGCCAGCATCGTTGCTGCGTTTTGTTGTCCACTCGTATGCACCGTGCAAACGCACATTTAGCAGTTCGGCACCACGGAAAGCGTTACGCTTAGTTACACCTACCACCAATTCGGGACCATATTTTCCTGTTGTTTTTCCCCGTCCGTAAGCCTCCACATAGAAGTCGTATGGTCGGTCGAACATAAAGTCTAACGTTACATTAAGCGTGCTACAGGTGTCTGTAGAGTTGCTTGGTCTGAACGAAATGTTAGACGCCGTAAACAGTCTGGTGGCGTTTAGGCGTTCCATAGTCTCTGTGTGTTTGCTTTGTTGGTATAGGTCGCCGGGGCGAAATTGTAGGTCGTTGGCAATTACTCTGCCCCTTAATGGTGAGTGTCTACCGTTGAAATTAAGGTCGAACCCCTGTTTTTTGCGATGTTGGCGTAGTTCTTCCATAAAGTTTTTTTGCAGATTTACCGTTATTTTTCCTATGCGCCACTGTTTCAAATCGATGGGATTTATGGAGTCGGCAAGCTGCAAACGTGTTATAACTTTACCTCGAACGATGGTGGTATCTGCCAAATAGCTAGCGTCATTGTTCTTATAATAGTAGTAACCATTATTGTGAAACAGGCTCGTAAGGCGTTGTCGCTCTTGTTCAAGTGTGGCAACATCGAAAGCATCGCCATTTTTTATAATGGCATTAGGGCGTGAAGCCTGTATCAAACTGTCGGCATCGGGTGGGAAATTTACATATTGCAGACTGTCGATGGTCCACAAATGTCCCATATTTACGGTGTATTTCAGTTTTATTTTCTTCTTATTTGATTGCGGAACAAGCTCGTGTGTAATCTTATTATTGAAGTATCCACGCTTATTTAGCAGGTTTTTTCCAACCGTAGCATGTAGGTCGGGCGACACATTAGATAAGGTAATGGGTCGCGAACCGAACACTCTTGTTATCCATCTACCAAACTTTGTGGTATCGGGAGAGAAGGCATTCCATATCCATAAACCCACGGGGAAGGGCGATTTTAGCGACGGACTGCCAAAAAGAGAGGCATTTGGCTTTGTGGCAAGCACGATGTCGAGTTCCTCCCTCACGGTTTTGAAGTGGGCGTTTTTGGTGTAGTTGGTGTATTCGGTGGGGGTCATGCCCGTGTAAAGTTGCTCACTTTCTGGCAAAGCACTGGTTGTGCTGCATGCCGAAAGCATAGCCGTGAGCACAAACAAAACAACTATTGCTGTGCAAAACAAACTGCCACGTGCTGCTATAAAGTGGCTATGGTTGTGTTTATTGTTTCTTTTCATTTACGAAATTTATTAAACTGTCGCGCTTTGGAGCCTGTTCTTTCTTGCTTTTAAAGCGAAATATGTCTTTAAAATGTTGCAATTTGCGTCGCCACATAAAGCCTATTCCAAACTCTCCTTGGTTTCCTTCTAGCCAATCGTATGCTTCTCGCTCGTAATAGAGCTTTAAATACTGCGTTTCTTGTCGGTTTAAGCGATACTCTAACGAGAAGTTATCGAAGAAAGCACCGTTCTGTTCGGACACCTGAGAGCCTGTTGAGACACGTCCGCCCATAATTATTCGGAGCCTATTGTCCCACAAACGTTTAGAAAAACGGAAGGTATAGTCGGTGTGAAGACTACCCGATGCATCGGCAGCACTCTCCATATTGGCTGTAATGTCTACCCCCATAGAGTTCAAAGCACGTCCTGTTATGGCGTTTACTTGGTTCTGAAGGAATCCCATTAGAGCATTATTCATAGCCGAATTGGCTGTTGTGCCTGTGCTTCCATCAAAGTACATGCCCGATGCAAGCATAGTAACGGCAAGTTTAGAACGTTCTTCTGCACCCTTAGAACTTAGTTTTCCTTGCATTTCTTGGTCTTCTGGCGCTTGTATAATGAACTCTACGCCGGGGTTAGGGAAGCGTTTCGATAGTCGGACACCCGCCTCAAAGTCTACCATTCGTCCGTTGCTCGATCCATCAGAAACGTTGGTACGCACATTTTCGGTGGCTGTAATGCTAAGCAATGGTGTGGTTGGGTCGCCCATAAACTCTACATAGCTACCTTCTTTTATATTGAAAGTGTGCAATGGAATAATGGGTAATGAATACTTCATTTTACCATCGCTAATGGTGTAACGCCCTCTTAAGCGTGTTCCGTTAGTAGCATCGTACTCCATATTTAGGGTTCCTCCGCCCACAATATCTATATAGTTAGACCGCTCTGGGTTGAGTGCGCACACCAAATGAGCCTCGTTATCCACCTCGACACTTAGTTTCATGCTTAGTCCTTCTATATCTGGTCGCTTCACAACGTCCTTTGTTGAGTCGTTAAGATTGGTGAAAGTAACAAGGTTTTCCAGCTCGTTATCGTTGGCAAGCTGTGCATCGCGCATTATGTAAGTAAGGTCGGTGTTGCCTAAAATGTCTACTTTTCCAGCCAATTGGAGCGACGATAGCGGTCCCTGTAACTCTCCATCGAAGTTTACAAAAGCCTTTCCGAATACTTCAGAACGTGCATTTTCCTTTGCATCAATTACCTGGAAGTTTCGTGTTCGCATACGTAAATCGGTGTTCATTCGGTCGAAATTAGAGAAATCTAAGTAGCCAGAGATGTCGAGCGGAGCCTTATTGGAAGCGAGAACCTCAAAGTTTTCGAACTCCACACGACTATGATTGATGAGCACTGGGTCGTTTGCGAAGTTGAGTTTTACCCCGTATGGTTCGCTGAAGACGTAGGAAGAGTCGAGATAAATCTCTCCATTTATATCCATATTTTTTAGTGGTCCTTGCATAGAGAGTGTACCTTCGCCTGTTCCGTGTAGGCCTATTATGCGGTCGGGAATAAAGCCGTTGATGTAACTAAGGGGGAATTTTTCGAGTGTAAACTCGGCATCTAAGCTGCCTTTACCCTTACTATCGTACACACCAGTGAGCCTTCCTATCTCTTTATTGTCCCTTGTTAGCATGCCATCTACATAGTGTGTGCCATCGTCTTTAGGCATATAAACAAACTCTGCCCCTACATCGCCCATGCTGTTTTGCTCGTATACCATGTTTTTAATACCCATATCGCTCGACACAGTTAGGCTAGATGCAGTTTGAATAACGTGATAGTCGCCATTAAGTTCGCCCGAAATGCGTGGTGCAAATGGTAGAACTTTCATAAGCTGACTAAGTTCGAACTTGTTGATAGATAGGGTGAAGTTTTGCAACGAGGTAGAATCGGTGTCGTCGCTGTATAGGTGTAAACCTGCTTCATCGGTAGCAAGCAATTGCATTTCTGCCTTTAGTCGTTTGTTTCTGCCTATATATAAGTAGTTGTTAGGCTCTACATTATATGTTTTATAGCCTAATATTGCTTGGGCAGAAGTAAGCGAAATGCTTATGCCTTGCCCTTGCATTGCTGCCTGTGCAGATAGTGCAAGAGCTATTTTATCGTCCATATCGGTTATCAAAAGAGAGGTGTTGAGTCCACGATCGAATAGCGAACCGTGCACAAAACCTTGGTATGGATAGCTGTTTTGGGCATTGTTTAGCACTTGTAAGTCGTAGTTTAATCCTGTATCGTTGGTAGTTAGGTCTACTATTAACGAGTCGGCTTTCACATCGTTGTATACTAACGAGTCTACAACAATATTGCCGTTGAGTCCCTTTAGAGGCGATGATGTTAGGTTAATATTGGCTGTTTTAAACACATAACCTTGCTGTTCGAGCAACTTACTAAACAGATTTCCTTCGCCACTAACTAGTTTAAATTGTCCTATGGGGAGTAGTTTTTGCAACGAAGTTTGGTCTATTCGTTTGTTTTTTACCTGTTTTTGCAAGTTGGTTGCTATTTTTTCGCCTGCTGTTAGCACGTGTTTATAGCTTCCATGCCAGTCGGTGCTCAGTGCAAAATCGCCTCCTTCAATCACGGCATGGGTAGTATCGGCTCTACTTAGCACGTCTATGGTAACATCGCCGGGTACAAATTGCTTGTGGTCTGCCTGTACTTTCAGGTTACCAAGCATACCTTTCACCATTAATTTGGCTGCCATGTCGGTGCTAAAATCTATGTTTAGTGCACAATTAGACACGAAAGGCTTGTCTACAAACCCCATTTGATAGAGGTCGGCGTAGCGTATCACACCGTTAGCACCCCCATTTACCAAGTTGCCTGCCATTGTTGTGTGAATGTTTAAGTCGCCATTGAAGAGCGAAACAGTATTTCTTTCTCTATGTTCGTCTATCTTTAAATTGCCTAAATAGCCTTCCACAGTGTAGTATTTGGGGCGTTCGGAGTGGAAAGCAATATTGGCTTCGGTAGACAGAAGGTAGGGTTTGTTTATTAGTTCTAAACCTTTTAGGTTGGCATAGTCTAACTTTCCATTCACGTGAGCGGCAGTTTTGGCACCATTTACACTTGCTATAATGTTTAAATTGCCTGCTGCTAGCTGTTGTTTTCCGTGTTTATATTCGCCAATTACCATCAAATGGCGCAGTGGTCCGCTAACATAGTGATGGTTTTTTAGGTTAGAACGTACATCTATATCTACCCAAGCAGACACCACGTAGGGCTTTTTCATTACACCAAGTTGGTTTAAATCGACACGACGCAACCACCCTCGCAGATGTCCATCTATGTTTTTAGCCGACAGTTTGCCCCGATATGCAAAGTCGCCTCCTAACATTCGGTTTGTGCTAACAATGCGTGCACTGGTTGTTTCGCCATGTTTTGCAATGTCGGTGTTTATGCCATTGAGCACGTAAGAGCCGAAACGAAACTGTTCTATATTGGCTTTCAGTCGCAAAGATGCCTTTGGACTGAGCACATTAAAGCCTCTACCATATACCGAAATCATACCAGTGAAGGGGTGTAGCCCGGTTTTTGCAACGAAATGTTGTATTTGCAAATTGGTTGCACGCACTGTTACGTTGTAGGCTTCAGTGGTTTTGTTTAGGCTAGCCCGCACTGTAGCGTTCCCACCACCCTCGTATAGCAACATATTTGCAGCATATTGTGGTCCTTGTGCCTTTACTTTTGCATTGAAATCTATACCTGTTGGTATCTTAATGGTGCTATTTACGCTCTTTGGTAACAGCTGTTTTACAAAGCGAACATCTTGTAAGCTGCCACGTAAAGCAAGGTTTGCCGATAGGTTTTCTGGCTTTTGCAGTCCTGATATCCGTCCGTCCACATTCAAAACCAGGTGTTTTGGCATGCGAAAACATAGTTTTTGCAGAGTAAAAAGGTGGGTATTGCCTCGCAAAAACCCGGTTATGTTTATACGTTCGGCAGGAATGGAGTGTAGAAACCTTGATGGAACTCTGCCATATAGTAGCGGTTGCAAGTCGTTAAGGGTGGTAAACCCATTCAACGATACGGCAAGTTGTCCGGGATTGTATGCACTAAAGGCATTCAAAGCCATTGTTATGTTAGCCTTTAGTTCGGTTTTGGGCAAATGCAGATAGAGCGATTGCAAATAGAGATTGGCTTTATCGAGTCGGAACTGTGTGCGTAAATCGTTCACAACCAGCCCACTTCGTTCAGTAAAATTGGCTGTTCTAACATTAGCAGAAGTAGCAATGGAGTCGTAAGAGAGTGAGTCTATGCCTATATTTAGGTTGTTCAGTGCTATGTGAGCGGGGTCGAATCCATGCAAAACGTGCGGAACAAAAGTCTTATCGTAGGTAAGTTGTCCACCACTCCACGCTATTTGGCGCACCCGATACACCTTATTATATAAGTCTATAAGTGCATTTTCCACAGTAGCTTTCTGGAAATTGGCACCCACAACCATAGTATCGCCAGGCATGTGTAGGCGGAAATTGGTGCGATAAAGGTTTATTTTATTGATGTTTATCTTCCAAACTGTTTTCTTTTTTGTAGTGTCTTTCGGTGTAGTATCGTTGAGTGCAATGTCGAGAAATCCCCCCTGCACATCGGCATTGTTTAGCATTGCCGTAGTATTGTTAAGGTCTATGCCATGCGAAACCACTTGCAACCGTTCCAAATTGCCCCTTATCTGCAAGTCGCCAATATAGTTCATGGTGTTCGCTTTCAGTCCTTTGAAGGTGAGTTGGTCTATCTCTACTTGTTTTTTTAGTAGTGGAATAAGCTGCACATCTGCCACAAGTTCTTTCACATCTGCCACTGTATCGCGCCTTTGTGGTATACTATCGTTTGGTCGCAATGCCATTACTTGTTCCAATTTTAGGTCGAGTGGGAAGCTAAGCGATACGTGTCCAACCGATATTTCTAGTCCTGTTTTCTGTGAAGCATAGTCTGCTACCTTCTTTACTATCCAGTTTTGAACAGGTGGCAAGTAAAGAAGAACAAGCAAAAATATAAACAATGATATTGGTGCTAACACTATAGCGGTCAGCCATTTCGTTGATTTTCGTAAGTGCATAAGCTTGTTTCAGCAGTTGGAACAATATGTTTCAGATTGCAAATGTACTAAAAAAAAGAGTGCAAACAGAAGGTATTGTGCAAAAATGTTGGGGCAGTGATGTATAGGTTGGTAGCATTTTCTCTCTTCCGTAGAGTCTACCAGCAAATGTAAAATTCCTGAAGAACTCTTCTTTCGGCGTAGAAAAGTTGAATTTTTCCCCCTCGGTCTTCTGTTTTCTCGTTTCCTATAAACAAGTATTTTTATGTTATCCCTTGTTGTAATGGAATATACTCAATGAGATTATGTGGTTTTGTCCTTGCCAAGCATTAAAAGTACCAAGGATTTATTTTATTTTTCTACATTCTATTTTTACATTTTTTTTGCCGTCAGTATTGCTGATAAACGGACTTTCCAGATAGTATTTTCCTTTCCTGTAATATAAATTCACTGTGGGTGAAACGTTTCTGTCAATATTGGGCATCAGTGTATCTCCCGACAGCGATTTGACAAAATCAAGGGAGAGTTTGTCTTTCGTTTCTGTTTTTACACTGCATTGGATTTCAAAGGCAGTCATTTGCCCATTACCGCTGAATAC
>ERZ773197.823-NODE-823-length-23300-cov-7.573371_pt1 | contig 23300 bp, 19 predicted proteins | sample MGYA00580999_ERZ773197 | MGnify/ENA primary metagenome ERZ773197 (study PRJEB29015, sample SAMEA2738166) | human oral metagenome | biome: human oral; feature: human-associated habitat; material: saliva | place: China | collected 2185 ...
TACGCTTCATTCCCTCTTCTCCCATATCCTTTTCCACGAATTCCAAAATTTCTCGTCCACGCTCTCCCACAAGGGCGATGACGTTAATGTCGGTTTTTACATTTCTGGCAATCATGCCCATCAGAGTGGACTTACCTACTCCGGATCCGGCGAAGATGCCGATACGCTGCCCCTTACCTACGGTGTTTAAGCCGTCAATGGCCTTAATCCCGAAGTGGAGCCTCTCTCGAATAGGCGGTCTGTCCAAGGGATTCATATAGGAATTGTTTACGGTATAGAAATCACTCTCCGGAAAGGGTTCTCCCCCATCCATGGGATTTCCCTGGGCATCAATGATTCTGCCCTTCAAAAAATCCCCCACAGGAACACGAAGGCGCCTTCTTGTATTCCGTACAAAGGCGCCTGATGTAATGCCCACAGAGGTCTTATAGGTCATAAGCTGTACCCGGTCTCCCTTGAAGCCCACGACTTCCGCGGCCACCTGGCTTTCCGTCTCATCACTATAAATCATGCAAATATCTCCGATACTGGACTTTCCGGTGCCGGAGGCTTCCATAGACATTCCTACGATATTCTCGATTTTTCCGATATTCTCCACGGTATCCATCTTCTTAATCGTGGAAAGAATATTTTCATACATCCCTTACTCACTCTCTTGGGCATCCAATCGTCCCAATCTCTCTCGCAAATTTTCCATCTGGGTGTCGATGCTGGCATCTACAATCTCATCCGGAGTTTCCAGAATCAGTTTTCCCGGTTCCTCCTTCTCCACAATCACAAACTTGATGTTGTCGGAAATCTGACTTAATTCATTGGCCACATCTCCATCCGTCTCCACCAGCATTTCATAATCCAATCGGTCAATATGTATTTTCAGCCATGCGGTCTTCTTGATGCGCTCCGCCTCTTTTAAAATCATCCTTCGAATAACTTCTCCGGAGGAACGGAGGCTGACCAGAATAACCTTTTCCGCCACCGCAATAGCCACATCCTTTAATTCATCCATATAACGGTAAAGGCGCTCCGTTTTCGCATCCTCTACCATACGAAGGCTTCGGTTCATGTCCATCCGGAAATTCTCCATTTCCTCCGCATGCTCCGCCATTACCTTCTCCTCGGCCTCCGCCTTTCCTGCCTCTAAGCCCTTTTGAAAGCCGGCCTGATAGCCCTCTTCCTCCGCCTTTTCCTTTAAAAGCTTAGCTTCCTTTTCCGCCGCATCCATAATTCTCTGGGCTTTTTCCAAAGCCAAATGCAACAAGGTCTCATGGTAGGGATCCTCTGCCTTTGTTTCGGGAAGAGGAAGAGCATCTTCCGGCTCTTCCTCCTCTTCTTCTCCTTCGGAGGAAGCAAATTCTTCCATTTCCTCCTCTTGAATCTCTTCCGGCTCTTCCAAGCTCTCTAAAAAGGAGGAAAGCTGGCTATTACTAGCCGAGCGAATCACTTTTTTAGACGAGAACATTGTCTTCATCGCCTCCCTTATTAATGATTACCTCTCCCTTATCCTCTAAGAGACGAATCAAGTTAACAATACGCTGCTGTGCCTCTTCCACATCCTTCAAGCGGACATTTCTGGAGTTCTCCATATCACTCTTAACAGTTTCCGCCATACGCTTGGACATGTTGTTGAAGAAGATCTGCTTCATCTCTTCATTTGCAGTCTTCAAGGCGAATACCACATCCTTGGAGTCACAATCTCGGATAAATCTCTGTACAGAACGATCGTCCATGGTGAGGATATCCTCGAAGACAAACATCTTGTCCTTGATATCCGCAGATAGATCCGGGTCGGTAACATCCAACTCGTCGAAAATCTTCTTTTCGTTACTTCTGTCAATGTGGTTCATCACATCCGCTACGAAGTCAATACCGCCCAGATTCATGTTGTCCTCACTGGTGATAATGGTATCGAACTTCCGCTTCATCTCTTCTTCCACGATGGAAATGGCTTCCGGGGAAACTCTGTCCATCTTTGCCATAGCCATAACCGTAGGAATGCGCTTTGCCTCCTGCAGGTTCTCCAAAATCTGGGCTGCCTGCTCAGACTCCATATAGGAAAGAATCAGGGCGATAACCTGAGGACGCTCGTTTTGAAGCAAAGATAACAGGGCCTTAGGATCTCCCTTTGCAAAGAAGTTAAAGGGCTTGGAAGCCAAGGTCTGGGAAACTCTGTCCAAAAGGGATTTGGCTGCAGTTTCTCCAAAGGCCTTTTCCAAAACCGCCTTGGCATAGTCCATACCGCCGTCTGTCATCATCTTATGGGTAAGACAAAGACGATAGAACTGATCCAAGGTAGTCTCCACCATAGAGTTGGTGGTCTTTCCCATTTTCGCCACTTCAAAGGTTAACTCCTCGATATCATGCTCTCCCAAATACTTGTAAATCTGGGAGGCACGATCGGAACCAAGGGACACCACCACAAGGGCAGCTTTTTGTTTTCCTGTAAGCTTTGGGACAAAGTCCTGATTTTCATCAATGGGTTTAGCTTGTTTTTCTTGTTGATCTGTGCTGTTTTCTGCCAAGGTTTTGCTCCTCTTCTCTCATCCAGCTTTGAATAAGCTTTGCCACTACCTGCGGGTTCTGATCCGTAAATTCGCCGATGCTCTTCTTCAGCTTCATACCGTGGGCCATCTTGCCCTCAGCAGTCAGCTCATCTTCATCAACTTCCTCTACCGGCGTAATTTCATCCGTAGGCTGCTCTACACTGAGTGCTGCTGCATTTTCCATTTCTTCCTGTGCCAACTTCTTCAGCTTCTTCTTCTTTCTTCCGCGAAGAATCAAAATCAACAGAATCAAAATCAGTAAGAATGCGGATACCGCCGCTCCGATCAGTGCCCATAACGGGAACTGGTTCAGAAGAGTCTTGGGTTCTTCTGCCGGCTTCTCCTCTGTAGTCTGTTGTACCGCGGTCTTATTCAGAGAACGAAGGATGGTAATCTTATCCGCCGCCTCATCCCGCTTGATTCCCGCAGCATCTGCCACCAGGTTAATTAAATCGCTTTCCGGAATACTGTTGTCATCCGTATTGATAACAATCGCTACGGAAGCATCCTCCAAAACACCGGGAGCAATTTCCTTCTGCTCCTTTAACACATTGTAAAGCCACTCTCTGGTAGCACTGGAGTTGGAATAATTGTCCGTAGTCGTAGCCGTTCCGTTTTGGGTGGTGTATCTGGGGGTATCCGCATTGGCATCCGCCCCGGCCACACCGGCAGCGTTTTCACCGCTGTTTCCGGCATTTTCCCCGGCCACCTCCTCATTGCTCAGTAAGCCTCTTTTATCTGTTGCTTCCGTTTTTTCCGGTACGGTGTACTGGGTGTTCTCCTGAATCAGCTTCGCCATATTCAGGGTTCCCTTTACGGAAACCGCCAGGTTTTCTCCTCCGTAAATCTTTCCCAATACCCGTTTAATATTGTTGGCAATATTGTTTTCCACCGTGGTGGTCAGGTTTGCCATGCTGGTTCCGGAGCCGCTGGCACTGTCTCCTGCGTCTGCTGCCACCTCTTCCATGGTACCCGCATCAAATACGGAGACATTGGTAAAGTTCATTCCCTTTACCGACCTTGCAATAAGGTTTTTAATGGCTTCCGCATTCTTTTCGGAAAGACTCTGTCCCTCCTCCATGGTCACCACCACACTGGCACTGGCCTGTATGGGATTGTCCTCTTCAATAGCGTAGGTCTGGTCCGTACCCTCGGCGATCGTCACCTTGGCGTCCCGCACCCCGTCAAAGAGGCGAATGGTCGCCCCCAAACGATCCTGTAAATCATACAGGGTATATTGTTTTTTATCGGACTCGGTGGTCATAAGACCGGAGTTTCCGATATACATGTCGTAAGCAAATCCCGACTTCGGGTAGCCCTTGGACAAAAGCTGTGCTCTTAAGGTATCCACAGACTCGGAGGGCACCTTTAAGGCTCCGGACTTTCCGTCATAGAGATAGGGGACATTCTGTTCCTGCAAAAGAGAAACAATCTGCTGGGCCTCTCCCTGACTTAAGGAAGAGAACAGGGTCTGATATTCGGTTTTCTGCCCTCTTGCCAAGAGGAAGACGGCAACAGCAATAACCACTACGGTAATTCCCGCAATGATGCCTAATAATTTTTTTGATTTAGCAGACAGATTCTGCCACATTTCCTTGAGCTTTTGCACTTGCAAACTCTCCTATTCCTGATCCTTATAAATTGATCTTCATCAATTCATTATAGCCTTCCAACGCCTTATTTCTGAGTGATACCAATAAATCCAAACTGATTTGCGCCTTCGCCTCCGCAATGGGTAGGCTGTGGGCATCGGATAATTGTCCTGTAGCCAGGAGATACTGTTTGTTTTCCACATCCAGCTGGCTGGTCTTTACATTGTCAATGGCGGAACGAAACACGTCCTTAAAAAGTCTTGCGCCTTCTGTTCCTCCTACCTGAGTTCCCTGGTCAATGCTCCCTACACTTCCAATCTTCCAAGATGATAAGGGACTGATGAAATCTGAAACGTTCATCCTTTTTCCTCCTAAATACAGTAAACGCGGATTCTGTTCTTATTTCTTCCTGAAGGCTTTCAGGAAAACTTATTTTCCTCCCAAAAGGAAAAATAAGCACAAGAACTGAATTTACGATTTTTTTAATATTAAATCCATGGTACTATAACAAACTGTTTCCGTAATGACAAGTCTCTGTTTTCCCCTTTTTTTCCTGAAAATCTTCGCATTTTCTTATGAAAAGGAAGGAAAAACTTAATTTATAAAAAAGCTGCTTGCCCTTTACATTTTTACTCATGAAAATAGACAAATTCTCCCCCAATAAAGCCGGGAAAATTTGTCTATTCTTTTTTTGCCATTCTTTTTTCCATATGCACCCCTTTCCCAATAGAGCAAGGGAAAATAAGGCCTTTCCTCCTTTTCCCCTGTTCTTTCCGTCCGTTTCATCCAAAGGCTATGCTTTTCCTTATTTTTCCAAAGCCTTAAAAACGCTCCTCTTCTTTTCCAAGAGGAAACTCCCCTTCTTTTCCAAGAGGAGTTTGCCTGTATATTCTTATAACGATACCGCTATTATATAGAAGATATCTTTTTATTTCTACATAATGAACTATTTTTTTCTTTTCTTCCCCATCCGGCTCTGCCTATCATGGCTTTATGCCGGGGGAGGAGAATTATTAAACCTGAATACGGGAAATCATCTCCTTCAGAGAAGCCGCATTCTCATTCAAGTCCTGGCTGGAAGCGGAGCTTTCCTCAGAAGTGGCACTGTTTTGCTGTACCACCTTGGAAACCTCTTCCAGGCCCTTACTTACTTCAGAAATGGATTTCGCATCCGTTACCATGGAACCGGCAATTTCGCTTACCATTTCCTTACTCTTCTCAGAGCCGTCCATAACATCACCCAGTGTCTTTGCGGCGTGATCCACGATATTTACACCCTTTTTCACCGCATTGATGGTGCTCTCAATCAGAACAGAAGTCTCTGCAGCCGCATCCGCGGACTTTCCTGCCAAGTTTCTAACCTCATCCGCTACCACGGCAAAGCCCTTACCGTAAACCCCGGCTCTTGCCGCCTCAATGGCTGCATTTAATGCCAAAATATTGGTCTGGAAAGCAATGTCATCAATAGCCTTGATGATACGCTCTACCTGATTGGACTTATCCTCGATTTCCTCCATAGCCAGGAGCATCTCGCCCATCTGCTGGTTTTCATCGGAAATCTTCTCGGAAACCTCTCCGAAATAGCTTTCTATATTGCCCGCCTTCTGTGCCTGGGCACTGATTCTTGTGGAAAGCGCATAAATGCTGGCACTTAACTCCTCCAAGGTGGAAGCCTGCTCTGTAGCACCCTGAGAAAGGGCCACGGAACCGTTGGCAATCTGCTCGGAACCGGACTCTACATCCGCTGCCACCTGATTGATGGAGCCGAAAACATTCTTCAAGTTCTGGTTAATTTCTCGATAGGACTGTAAAATGCTGGCATAATCCGCCACATACATATTTTCATCCATAGACTGTACCGCAAAGTTTCCTTTGCTCATCTCGGATAAAACCGCACAAATGTCGGTAATAATCTTCTTCAATTCTCCGGACAGGGCAGAGAAATCATCCACCATCTCTCCCAACTCGTCACTTCCGATATACTTCTTATTGAAAGCAATATTTAAATGACCGCTGCGCATTCTTTTAATTGCCTTGGAAACCGTACCGATTCTTCCGGTAATATCTTTTTGCAGCTTCAGGAAGGCAATGGCATAGATGACAATGATAAGCACAAAAACAATTCCAATAGTTACACTTTCTTTAGCCCGCAAATCCTTGGCTTCCTGAATCTTCGCTTCAGAGTGCTCATCGGAAAGCTTTCCTACAGCGGAAAGTGCGGATACAAAGTTCTCGGAGGTTACCGCATTAAAGCCCTGTTGATAGGAAGCAATCGCTCCTGCCGTGTCTCCCTTATCCAAGAGATCCAGAAGGGCATAGCTGTCCTTCTCCAAAGCATCCATTGCAGTGGAAAGATTTGCTAATAAGGTCTTATCCTCCAGTGTATTTTCCAGTTTGGAAAGCTTATCCCGCATATCTTTAAAACGACTGTCAAAGTCCTCTCTTTGCTCCTTTACCGGATTGTTGGCAGGATCATACATAGCCAAAAGTAAACGCTTATTGATACTCTGGATATCCTTTCGCATACTCATCTGAGACTTCATGTTGTCATACTCTATCTGCACAAAGTCGTTTACCATCATGTCACTCATTTTCAAAAAGGCCATCTGTGCCATTCCGATAACAATAGTAACCAGTACAGTCATAATCACTAGAGTTAAAACAAACTTACTACGCAACTTCATATCCTTATAAGACATACTTCTTCTCCCTTACTTCTCTTCCCTGTCTTTTTCTCTTTCTTCCAAAAGAGTTTTGTGAATCAATGCGGCGATACTATCCTTATAAATCTTACGGATGCTCACCAAAATATTTCCCTTTTGCTCCAGATCAGAGGGTTTTAGGCTGACCATCAAAACCATGGTGCCCCCTCCGGGATTCTTTGCCAGGAAAAAGTCTTCCTTAGCAAATTCACTTTCCCTAATCCTTTTATTCTTTTGCAAAAAACGGAAAAAACGTTTGCTTTCTTCTTTGGAAAATACCTGCCCTGCAAATTCTTCCAAAATTTTTCCTTCTATAGAGAAGGAATAAACCCCTTCCTTTTCATAGAGGATTTCCGCAGCGCCTCTGCCCGGGTCGGTCAAAAGCACCAGCTCATAGCCTCGGTACAAGTCCTTGACCCTTTCCATCATTTTCTTCTGCTTCAGCTTTAAGAAATTCCCCTGGAAAACCTGCAAATTCACAAGGTAGGCATTTCTCCCCGGAATATGACTGATTTCTTTTCCACGGATAGCAAAAAAGGTATCGCCTCCCATGGTATCCAAGCCGGTGTCCAAGCCCTTGGACAGGTCATCCAGAAAATGACGGATACTCCGATAAATCTCTTCTTCCCTGTTATTGAGAATCTCCTGGGCTACGCCGGTATTTAAACCTTCCATTACGGACAATTCCCTTTCAAAGGAGGGATTTACATAGAGAAACTCCACTCTATCTCCCATTCGCTCCACAATGGCCAGAGGAAAGCCTTCTTCCTCCCCGCCATCCTGTTCCTTTCCGCTATGAAAGGAGCTCGTTCCCATAAGATTTACATTGCCAAGATCATCGTTGTACTTTCTCTTCCAAGCCGCTTCAAAGGGAAATCCCTTTTCCTTACATTGCATAATGCTTTCCAGATAGGGGGCGGGCTTTCCGATATAGTAGCCCTGCAGCTTCTCACAACCGATTTCCCTAAGGAACTCCAGCTGTTCCTCCGTTTCCACACCTTCTGCCAAGGTACGGATACCGATCTTTTTTGCCATGTCCACGATGGAGCTGACAATCTTTTTAGATTTCTCATTGAATTCCCGAAGGAGCAGCATATCGATTTTCAACAGGTCAAAATCGAAATCCTTTAAAATATTCAAGGAACTGTAGCCGGAGCCGAAATCATCCATCCAAACCTTATAGCCCGCCTCATGGAAGCGCTTAATCTGGCTGCTGATAAGGAGCTGACTTTTGTTTAAAACCGACTCGGTAATTTCCAGCGTCAGCATCTCCCTGGGAACCTGATACTTGGTCATCCGTTCTTCCAGTTCCCGGAAAACGTCGCAAAGCTCGAAATCCATTCGAGAAAGATTCAAGGAAACGGGCACTAAACTGCCCCCCTCTTCCTTGGTTTTCTGATAATCCTGACAGATTTTCTCCAGCACATACAGGTCCAGGCGATGGATCAAATGATACTCTTCCAAGACCGGAATAAACTCCGCAGGAGAAAGGAAGCCGTAATGGGGATCCGCCCAGCGCACTAAGGCCTCGAAACCGCAGATTTCCTTGGTCAAAGCCCGTACCAGGGGTTGGTAATAGACCTTGATATAGCCCTCTGCCATAGCCTCTTCAATATGATCCACAATATATCTTTGTTTGGTCAGAAGCTGTCCCAGCTCCTCATCATAATATCGGGAGAATACTTCCCGTTCTTTTTTTATACTGTCACAGGCGATTTTTGCCTTATCACAAAGCGCACTGATGCTCTTTTGTTCCCGAACAAAGCAGATTCCCGCTTTAAAATCCAAAGCCATGGGAAGATCCAGCTTTTGAATAGCAGCTCTCACCTTGGAGACCGCCTCATAATGCCCGGAACTTGGGGTTAATAAAACATACTGATCCGCATACATTCTGGTAATCAGGGCATAAGGAAAATATTTTTTCAAAATCTTCGCCATAGCCAGAATCAAAGCATCTCCCGCCTCGAAGCCGAAGCGCTCATTGTATAATTTAAAATCTATGATATTGAAGTAAATCGCACATTGCCCTACTTCCATATACCGCTCTGCCAAATCCCGAAAGGCCTGGTTTTTTACGGTCTTGCTTAAAGGATCCTTGAAAATACTGCCTAAGCTGTCCTTTTCCTTCATCCATCCCGGAAGAAGTTCTTGTTCTGTATTCAATTTGACTCCTTCCCACGCAACAGAGCATCCTTGCTCATCCATCGAAACTGTTTCCTGCTGTCCTTCCAAGCTGTTTCCCTGAAGGAAGCAGTTTAAACCTTTGCTTTACCTCTATCGTCAAAAAAAAGAGGAGATATAATCCCCTCTTTTCCCTCTTTTTGTATTTTGCTTAAATGTTAATTATTTTCTACAAAAATATTTTTTATAGTACTAAAACACATAACAATTTAGCTAAGCTTTCCACCCTCTACTACAATGCTGTCCGGATCGGTATCGGAACCGAAAACAGGCTCCAGAGTTTCCTGATAATCCTTATGGAAGAACTGCTCCTTTCCAAGGGTTTCAATTTCCTCATTCAGGAAGTTCAGAAGACTCTCATTACCCTTAGCCACTGCGGCGGCAATGGTATCATAGTCTCCCAAGGTCTCAACGCCTACGGTAAAGCCCGGATTGGACTTGGCCCAAGCAATTACCTCGGTGTTGTCAGTGGAGAAAGCGTCTCCTCTTCCGTCCAGAAGTGCATTGTAAGCATCCGCATAGGCATCATACTTCTGCAGCTTAACTTCCGGATGATTTGCCTCAAAATAAGTCTCCGCAGTAGTTCCCTTGGCAATAATCAGCGTCTTTCCCTTTAACTCATCTACAGATTTAATCACCGCATTGTCCGGAGAAACTATGCCGAGAGCCACCTTCATATAAGGAAGGGCAAAATCCACCTTCTCCGCTCTTTCCTTGGTTACGGTAAAGTTCGCCAGAGTAATATCCACCTTACCGGTAGAAACATACTCTACACGAGAAGCGGGATCCAGAGAAGTGAATTCCACCTTTACCCCTAAATCATCCGCAATTCTGTGGGCATAGTACACATCATAGCCCTGGTTTACGCCCTTCTCATCCACATAACCAAAGGGTGCCTTATCCGTAAACACACCGATACGAATCACACCGGATTTCTTGATTTCATCTACGGTTCTAAAGCTGGACTTTTCATCGGTTTCAGCAGTCTTCGCTTCCGCCTTCTCTCCTGCCTGCTCTGTCGCCTTTTGGGAACCCTGTTCCGCAGCTGCAGTAGTCTGTCCCTCTTCCGCCTTCTTTCCGCCTCCGCAGGCTGCCAGGGAAAGGGCTGCTAAAATCGCCGCTCCGCTAAAAATCACATTTTTCTTCATATTTTCTCCTCTCTCCGGGTCTCCGGAATAAACATTTATCTTCCAACATGTCTATGAGACACGTAAGAAAAATTTTGTAAAAACTGCTGTGCCCTCTCCGTATCGGGCTTTTGGAAAAAGTTCTCCGGGGTATTTTCTTCTACAATCTTTCCCCCCTCCAGGAACAGCACCCTGTCCGCCACCGCCTTGGCAAAGCCCATTTCATGAGTCACAATCAGCATGGTTAAGCCCTGCTCCGACAGCTCCATCACCACATCCAAAACCTCTCGAACCATTTCCGGGTCCAAGGCCGCAGTGACTTCGTCAAAAAGCATCAGCTTCGGATGCATCATCAGAGAACGAATAATCGCCACTCTCTGCTTCTGGCCCCCGGAAAGCATGGAAGGATAGGCATTTTCCTTATCGGAAAGATGGACTCTGGCCAAAAGCTCCCGGGCTTCCTGCACAGCCTCCTCCCTCTTTCTGCCCTGCACCTTCATGGGCGCCAGAAGAAGGTTCTCCATGATATTCATGTGAGGAAAGAGGTCATAGCTTTGGAAAACCATGCCCAGATTCTGCCGCTCTTTCCGAGCCTCCTCACTTTTCCCCACAATATTTTTTCCTTCCAGAAGGATTTCTCCCCCTTGGATATGCTCCAGTCCCATAATGGTGCGAAGCAGGGTGGACTTACCGCAGCCGGAGGGTCCCAGAAGCACCACCACCTCTCCCTTTTTCACCGATAAAGAAATATCCTTTAACACGGGGCTGTCCTCCCCATAGCTTTTCTCCAGATGTTTTATCTCTAAAAGCTGTTCTTGTACGATTTCTTCCATAGTTTCCTTTCTCTATACATTTTCCGTGGTTAGACCTGCTAAACCGTTTTTAAAACCATTTTTAAAACTCTTTTTTCTTCAGGCTATACCTTCAGCTTCTTTTCCAGATATTTTCCCAGCTGGGAAATGGGGAAGCACACGATAAAGTACAGGAAAAAAATCACCGCATAAATCACAATGGAGGCTTTCGGATATTGGAAACGGTTGGCATCAATAATCTGTTGCCCAGTTTTCAGCACCTCCACCACACCGATCAAAACAATCAAAGAAGTGGTTTTAATCATTCTGGTAATCAGATTAATGCTTAAAGGAATCAGGCGTCTTACGGTTTGGGGAATAATGATATAGCGATAAATCTGCCAAGAGCTCAGGCCAAGACTCCTGCCACTTTCCTTTTGGTGCTTGGGAATGCTGCCGATAGCCGCTCGAACCAGGTCTCCCATTTCCGCCGTTCCCCAAAGGGTAAAAACCAGAATTCCGGAGGCCTCTCCGGAAAGATGAAAACCTGCAATCCTTGCCGTACCGAAGTAGACCAAAAACAGTAAAACCAGCGGCGGCATAATCCGGATAAAGGCCAGATAAAGCTGGCTGATTCCCCGACTTACGGGATCCTTTCTTCTCATGAAAAGTCCGAAAAGAATACCCAAGGGAAGGGAAAGCAAAACCGCAATCAAGCTGACCCTGAGAGTAACAAAGAGTCCCCACAAGAGACGCTGAAAATTATTTCCTGCAAAAAGAATGGTGTATACCGGAGGCTTCTCTGCATTTGCCGAAAGCAAAATATTAAACATAAGCAATGCGCATCCTCCTTTCCAAAACATTTCCCAAAATACTGAGGGGCAGAAGCATGATGAGATAAGAAATTACCAGCATCAGTAAGGCTTCCTCCGTCTTATAGTACAGGCCGATTAAGTCCTTGCTGACATACATCAAATCCGCAAGGGCGATGCCGCTGAATACCGAGGTTTCCTTAATCAGGAAAATCATATTGGCCACGATGGCCGGAATGGAAACCGATAAGGCTTGAGGGAAAATGACGTAACGCATAATCTGTCCTTTAGACAGCCCCAGGCTCTGGGCAGATTCTTTTTGAATCTTCTGCACGGTGGAAAGTCCTGAACGGAAGGCCTCCGTCATATAGGCTCCCCCCAGAAAGCTTAAGCCGATAACTCCGCAGAGCTCCGAACTGAAACGTATTCCCAGCTTTGGCAAGCCGAAATAAAGGAAAAACAGTTGCACCAGAAGGGGCGTATTTCTGCTAAGCTCCACATAGACCTGCACCACCCTCCGCCAAAGGGGGACCTTATAGTACAAAATTAAGCTGGCGGCAAGACCGATTAGTAAGGAAAACAAAATTCCCAGAAAGGCAATGCCCAGGGTAAGCTTTCCCGCCTCCACATACATCGGTATGTACTGTTTTATAAACCCAATATCCAAAATACTCTCCCCCTTAGAACTCTTTTTTGAAAATGAACTATTGCATGCTTTGCCGCAACACTCTTTTTTGAAAATGAACTATTGCGCGCTTTACCGCAACACTCTTTAAAAATGAGAAATCTCACGCTCTGCGTAGGTCGTCATAAAAAACAAAAAAGCGAGCTGCCGAAACAGCTCGCTGAAATATATCCACAAAAATATCCTCAGAATCAGCTGGCACGGCAAAAAGCCCTATGACTATGCATACGGCAACAGCAACAGCAGCAATTCATCATATTGATTTCTGTTCTGTTTCTTCTCATCCTGCCAACGATCCTTTCTCAAAAATTCCTTCACCAAAATGAATTGTTTGCTATGCTAACAGCTTTTTTTCTCCCTGTCAAGCATTTCATAGCATTTTACTGGGGATTTGAATTGGAAGAAAAAAGAGAGTATTTTGTCGTAAGTGTCTCCCACTCTCCGTCTTCCTTCATCTTTTTCAGCCCTCGAACAAAGGCACGAAGCAGCTCCTTGTTCTGGCCCTTTCCCACCATCAGGCCGTAACGCTGTTCCTCTTTTAAGGAAAATATTTCTATCTCCTGCCCTGCTCTGCTATTTTTCTCTTTCTGCAGATCCAATTCGCTAATGCCCAAGAGATCCGGAGGAAGATAGTCTTCGTCTCTTCCCGGCTCATCAATTTTTGAAATTTCTTCCTTCATAGCCTCCAAAACCGGAAGATCCTCCGCAATAAAATCCCCGTTTCCTGCCAGCCATTCCCGGATAAGATCCTGATTTTCCTGCACCACCAGCAGAGAAAATCCTTCCTTTTGCCGGATGCTTTCCAGAAAAGTCGCAGTGCCGCTGCCCTCCTTTACCAAGATGCTCTTCCCCTGTAAAGAAGGCATTTGCTCCGATGCCGAAGACTGCTTTTCCGATACCGAAGGCTGATCCTCGGATTCCGAAGACCTGCCCATGGGTACAGATGACTGTTCCTTCGTTTCCGAAGAATCCTTTCCATATAAAAGTCCCAGGGTAGAGCTTCCATAAGCTTCCGAAAAGCTCAGCTGCTTTTCTTCTCGAATTTCAATTCCTCCCATAGCCCCGACAATGGTGCCGGTTACCACGGAAGACTGTAAAGCCGAGGGGTTCATGGGAACAAATTTTACGGTAAAGCCCTCCCGCTTGGCAATGGCTTCAATCAGCTCCACATCAAAGCCGGCAGGATTTTTCTCTTCATCAAGGTAGGAGAAGGGTGCATTGTCCCGGTCAATTCCCAAACGGATTTCCCTTCCCTGAATCTTTCCGGTGCTCTTCTTTCCACAGGAACTTAAGGCAAACGCAAAAAATAGAATAAACAAAAAAAGAGGGAGATAAGTAAGCTTCCCGAAAAAAGCAACTCTCTTATCGACTCTCTTTCCGAATATTTCTTCTCTTAAACAGAGAAAAAATCTCTCCATCCTCTCCCTCTTATGCATCTTCCCCCTGATCCTTTCTCATCTCCCGGTCCATGATTTGAAGCATCCGAAGTACACTCTTAAAGGGGAAGCAGGCTTCCTCCTCCACACGAAAAATATCGCCCTGCCAGGTGGCATTTTGCCGATATTTGGTATGGATAAAGAAGGTACTCTGCTTTCCTCTTTTCTGAATAATGGGGAATTTCTCCAAAGTTCCCGCCTCATCCGGAAGACGTTTTTTCCCCTTGCGGTTCGGGTAGCTATACTTCTCTCTTTTCCGAAAGCTCCGGTCTCTGGTGGAGGTTTGGGGATAGTCCCACTCATCGTACTGAAGCTCCATCTTCTTGATTAAATCCAGTACGCCAAAAAAGGGAGTACTTTCCTCTTTATACTGATGAATGATTTCTCCCTCAAGCTGGCCATCCTGATACTTATGGACCAGAATGCCTAATAAGTCTATGGCGTAAAGCCTTTCCAATTGATTTTCCATAGTCTCCTTCACCGCTACCCTGTTGCCTAATTCGGCAATGGTCTTAGACAAGCTTCCTTTACAACTTATCGCACTGACTTCGCAGCTTTCTTATTCCTCTTCTTCCTCATCCGGGAAGTCTTCCTCGGTAAGAGCCTTGTCCATCAGCTTTAGCATCTCCAAAGCGCTCCGAAAATACTGGCTCTTATTCTTTTCTGCCCAGGTAACCTTCCCCTGCCAAGTCTCATTCTCCGTGTACTTTACCTGTACGATGAATGTTCCATTTCGAATTTCCTTGCTATCCATACGCTATCCCCTTCATGAAGTACTGCCGGTACTGCTACGGTGTACTGTATTCTATCATAAAAAAACTACGCTTTGCAATTCCTTTCATTTTTTTGATAAAAAGAAAATTTCTGTAACGAAAAAGAGCTGCCGATGATTTTTCGGTAGCTCTTTCCCTTACGTACTCTTTCAATTTTTTCAATTTTGTTTTCAGTTCTTTTATACTTCTTCTTTAGATACCGAATTCCTGTGCCCAGTAAACTTCGCCATTTACTTCTACAGTGTAGATAGCTCCGGACTTGAACTCCGGCTTAAGGATGTTTGCTCTGTGTGCCGGAGAATTCATCCAAGCTACTACAACTTCATCAGCGCCATCGAAATACTGTGCTAAGTTCTCTCCGTAAAGAACGCTTGGGTTAGCTGTGTACCATGCAGATCCATCAGGTCTTGTGTGAGAAAAGCTTCTAACGATTTCTGTAGCTCTTACCTTAGCTGCGTTTTCGATCTGGAAGTTCCAAGTAAGTGGCTGAAGGCCGTTTGCAACTCTGATTTCGTTAACTTTAGTAAAAGCGGCTTTAGCATCGCCCTTTGCAGCGAATGCAGTCATAGCGAAAAATGCGGTAAATAATGCTGTAAGTACAACAAGTTTGATAACTAACTTTTTCATGTGATAACTCCTTCATAAAGAGGGAGTCAGGAAGCAGAATCAGTTCACCCTGGTCAGGGGATTCTTGATTGCAGCTGGCTGACATTTTACAGTCCCTATAGCTTTGCGTCGCCGGATTTCCCCGGGTTTGCCGATGTCCTACCGTATCTTACGGTGACACCATATGATGAAAAGAAAAAATCCATACTTTCTTTTCGAGTAATAAAAAAACCGACATCTAGAATTCCCTTTCTAGTTGCCAGCTAACCGTAATCTTCGATGAAATGAGTTTGTTTACTTGTTGAGTAACATCTTCATACTGGAAGATCGCAACTGGCTGCCATATTACAGGCCCTATAGCTTTGCGTCACCGGGTTTCCCCGATTTTGCTCAAACAGATCCGGTCAGAATCTGCTGGTAAGTCGAGATCCTCTTACTCGTCCCCTATGCAAGAGTTCCAAATGACTTACAATTTGGATTATAGCATATCCCTTTGCTATGTCAACAGTTTTCTTAAAAGTTTTTTCGAATTTGTTATCACTTTTATTTATATAAGTTCTGAGAGTGCATTCATAATTTATACTGGGTGGTAAACAAAATCTTTATTCTATTTAAGAGATACATGTTTTCTAGTGGAATTTCTATCTCTGTTTAATGTATCGCCTAGTTTATTAATTTATATAAGTGTTTTTCAAACTATTTTTTAAAAATAATTATATCAATAATTTTATGCTACTTATTCTTAATATTTTTAAGGGACTAAACCCCTCAGTATCCTTGATTTTTTAAGGCATAACACGATTTCCATCAAAAAATTTTTTCATACTATAGACTGTTGAACAGTTTCAAAAGTATTACACCTAAACATCAAAAAACAGCCCTGCTCTGTGGCATTTCCCATTCTTCAGCTTACGAAAGCTTAAAATGGAAAAACACAGTCAAGGCTGTCTCTTCTGTTTAGATATTCACTTTTCTATGTTCTTTGCTGCAAGGAGCTTCCCTTCTACATTCTACGCAGAAACGGAATATACTTAACCGTTCTGATAAACCTCTTCCAAAGCCGCCTGCACAATAAAGCGCTGGTTTCCTCCGGAAGGCCCTGAACAGGTGGACAGGGTGATGATATCCGGTCGCTTGGAAAAGTCGATGCTGTCCTTTGGATAATTTCTATAAGAGGAAAGTCTCTGAACCAGACTCAAATACTGATCATAGCCCTTGTCCCCTTCGAAGTCGTTGTAAATGGGGCTTTCCACCGTCGTCAAATAATAGCTAAAGATACGATAGCGGGTAATCCCCTCCGGTCTGCAAAGAAAGACGTAAGGATTGCTGTTTGCCAGCTGATCATCCCGAAGGAAATATTTCAGCTTTCCGAACATGGTTCCATTCTTCATGTTGTGACCGAAAATGAAGGTATTCTTATGATCGTAGCTTCCCTTGGCATTGGCATCCAGAAAAATAGAACCGGCAAAGTTCGCCTTTCCCTCAAAGGTTCTATGCAGATACTCTTCATTGTCCTTACTCTTCACCACCGGATAGGTGATGGAAAGGGCAGGCACATGCAAAACCGCGGTAAAATCAGCATTTACCCCGGAGAGCGCTCCGTAGTCGATCTGAAAATGAGGATGGAGCAAATCTACAGGCTCCTCTTCCGGCTCATCATCAAATTCTTCCTCACTGGCCTTCTCTTTCTTTGGCGCCTCCTTCTTCGGCTCTTCGGAAATCACGATATGATCCTGCAGGGAAGCGTATTCATCCTCCGCCGCCCGATATTCCAGAAAGTCCCGGAGGAACAAGCCTCCGAAGACAATCATGGAAATAAACAACACCGTGGGAATCAGATAATGAATAAAGCTTTGCTTCTTTTTCTTCTTTGATTTTGGCTTGTCCGCTGCCTTTTGTTCTTCCGGATGATTGTCCGAAAGCTTTTGATCCAGATTTTTATCTTCCATTAGTACTCTCTTTCCGGCCTTCTGCCGCTAAATGAACCCTTTCCCCTAAGGCAAAAGGCTTGCTTTAGCTTAGCATAGAATTCCGAGCATATTTTGTCACTTCTTCCTTACTATATTTCGGCCGGAATGAAAATACAATAAAATCCTTCGCTTTGATTTAGCCTTTCATATCCCAAATCACACTCTCTAGTGGATTCCCGGACTCCAACATCAGATCAAATTTCTCCTTATCTTCAAATGCGGAATCGGACAAAAGAATGGTATTGGCGCCTTCCTCTGCATCCTCAGGCACAATGTAATACACATCCTTCTTCTCTAAAAACTCCTGCTCGGAGTTTACTCTTTCATAGAGGGTTTTCTCTACCACCACAGACTTTAAACGCGTTGTCCACCAGGGCTTTTCCGGCATTCCTTTTCCGGGAACATAGGTAACTCGGAAAGCATGTAAATCCGCTTCTTCATTCAAAGCTGCATAAGTAGGTCCTAAAAGAATTCCCTTATTCAGCACCTCCGGCTCACCCTTTTCTGCTGTAAAAGGCACTTCCACATCGTCTTTTACCTCTATTGTAATATCATGAAAAGGCTGAATCCCCCCTGCCTGGATAGAGATGTCATAAGTTTTACTTTTCTTAAATAGACTCTTGGGAAGAGTCAGAATCTGCTTTTCCCGATCCAAGGAGTAGCTAGGCTCGTTCTCTCTATGAGACTCGGGTAAAACCGGCTGAAAACCGACGGAAACAAACGCGATGCTGTCCATAATATCCTTGGATACATACAGCTTCACATCCTGATTAACCTTGGCTTCTCCCACCAGCTTAATAACATTCTTTTCCTCAGGTTGTTCCGGTGTAGGATTCTCTTCCGGCTTTCCGCTTTCTCCGGTACCGGGCTTTTCTTCAGTATTGCCGTTGTCTCCAGTGCCGGGCTTCTCCTCCGGCTTTCCATCCTCTTCCTTCGGAAGGTTTGAAGAAGAAGCAGTATTTCCGGTATTTCCACTGTTACCGGTATTGTTTCCGGTATTGTTTCCGCTGTTATTTCCACCGGCGTTAGCTCCTGTATTCCCTGCGTTAGCTCCTGTATTTCCTGCATTTCCACCGGAGGTGCTTCCGTTTGTGAAGTTGCCGGAACTACTGCTCGAGCCGCTTCCACTTGTGGATCCGCCGGAAGAGCTGCTTGAGCCTCCTCTGCTTACGGATCCGCCGGAAGAGCTACCGCCGGACGAACTGCCGCCGGAACGGCTGACACCGGCTACCTGACCTGCATTTCCGGAAGGAATACTACGGCTGACACCGGCTACCTGCTGGTCGGACACCGCTGCAGACAATCCCTTGCCGCTGATATAAACAGGCTCTCCTTCTGCACCGTTTAACCAACGACCGTTGGCATCCACATAGTAGCCATCCTTGGTTTTTCCACCGGTGAACAGAACACCGTAATCCGCCTGATCCGCCTCTTCAAAATAATAGCAATAGCCGTCAATCCACTGCCAGCCCGTTACAACATGACCGAAGCTTGCATTATTTTCCGTACTGAGAAAATAAGTCTTTCCCTGAAGGTTCAGCCAGCCTGTTTCCATGACGTCCTCAACAGGGCTTTGATAATACCAGTCATTCTTATACACCAGCCATCCCTTTTCCGGCGCACCGTGCTCTCTGACAAACTGCCATTTCTCTCCCTGCTTCCGCCAGGTACCCGGAGTATCCACTCTGTCGGTCTTGGCAAAAGCAGCCATAGGGGTTGCCATGCTTAGTAAAGCTGTTCCTAAGACAAGCATCTTCCCGATTCTTCCCATCTTGTTTTTGTCCGGCTTCTTCATAATCATTCTCCTTTTCAAAAAAATAGAGCTTTTTTCCAGTTCACATACTACTGTAGTTTCGTTTTCTTGAAAAGGAATTTTTCTTAAGTTTATAGAATTTTTGCAAAAAATTAGAGTTTTCCGTATAGATTCTATACGAAAGTAAAATAACTTAAACTTTTCCCATGACTCAAGCAAGTATTAAAAACAGGAATCGTCCAATTAAGCATTTTAACTATGGAAAAGAAATGCTATACTAAATGCCCGAAACGGCTAAAGCACGTTCAGCATTTTCCCGGAAAGCCGTATTCGCTATAGACTTCACAAAACGATTCTGTTGTATAGATGAATCCGGTGCGTAGAAGAATCATCTATTTCTTCCGCACATAGGGATGTAAAAAGGGGATGAAAATGAGAGAAAAGGTAATGGAGGGCGTTCGTGCCCATATTCAGGAATTATCCGGCTTTGACAAGATAGAGCTTTTAGAAATCGAGCCGGGACACTGCTTCTACAGCATTGAAGCTACAGAGAAAATGTTGAATCATTATGGTGCCGTTCATGGTGGTGCCCTTTACACCCTCTGCGATATTGCCTCCGGCATGGCCGCCTATGCCTACGGGGTAAAAAATGTCACCCTCTCCGGCAACATCAATTATGTCCGCCCGGCAGGAGCCACAAAGCTCTTTGTGGAATGTAATGCTCTGCACAAGGGAAAAACCACGGTAGTGCAGGACGTGACGGTTAAAGACGAGGACGATAAGCTCTTCTGTACCGCCCGAATGACCATGTATATCATCGGAGAGGTGGAGGAATAAAAAAGGGTGCTTCTTTTAAGGCCACAATCAGTTGTTGTTCACAGGGGCCTTCTACAAAATAGATGCACTTATTGTTCATCTTCCCACCCCATTTCCAACTCGTCCAAAAAGGAATCCTGCGGAAGCGAGGCAAACACATCATTCTCGACCGCACAGCGTAAAGAGTCTGTATTTCGTTTCAGCACATCCGATGCAGAAACAGCAGAAACCTGATATACACCTTCCTCCAGATGCTTACGCAAAAACACATAACTATGTTTCGGCAGGTTCAAATCCAGCATATCTGTATTATGCGTTGTAAAAATCAACTGTTCATCGTCTCCAATACGTTCCAGCATAATACCGAAAATCCGTTTTTCAATATCGCTCTGAATATAAGAAAAATGTTCATCACAATAATAGAAACTGCTTTCTTTTGTCGCCATTGCAGCAAGGAACATTGCGACATCTATTCCTTCTGCTGTACCACTGGACAGTATCTCCCGATTCAGCAGTTTACCTTCCTGAATGATGATTTCCGTTCCACCGCGCCGAATAATAAAGGTATCCTTCAAATCTTTTGATAAACTAACGTCCTGCAATGTAGGATCAAGTGTTCCAATAACAGCACGCAGTGTCTTCAACAAACTGCTTTTATTTGCACCTGTAAGTTTCAAAGATTTTTCTATTTCAGGATATGCAAAACGATATCGAACAGCACCTACCAGCTTCTTAAGTGCTGTAGCGGTTCTGGTTGCCTCTATTGTTTGATCTTTCAGCTTCTTTACACATTTTTCATACGAATCCATCGTATCAATGTCTGCGGTCTGATACTGAATGTCAATTTCCTGATTAGAAGCATCAATCTGAGCTGACAACCGCTGCAGGCGGTAATCACCATTTACAAAATCAATACTGAAGTATCCCTTATCGCCTGAAACCATCTCATACAGCGGTGTTGGATTTCCATCAGTCATATATCCGAAAATACGAAGCAAAGCCTTTCCAAGGCTGGTCTTTCCTGTAGCATTTGCACCCATAAGAATTACAGCCTTTTTATAGCGAAACCGCTCTCTTCCTTTCAGATATTCCTGATTGATAATCGAATTGACAATCTTTTTGGGATAACTAAAATTGATATGAAAATCATTGAATCCATAAATTCCCTTTAGCTCAAAGTCTAATACGATCATGTCAAAGTCTCCTTTTCATTATTTCGCTTTATCCGAACTAATGATATCCTATTTAAAAGAGCATTTCAAGGACAATTGTCCAACTATCTAAGCAATATTTACATCTATGCTGTATATTATTCGTAAATGGTAAATAACCCGTCCGTTCAATAAAAATCTGCCGGCTCTCAGGCTGGCAGATTTTTATTATCTAGTTTTATTCTTCCTACAGCTATCCGGTAATACCTCCGACCAAGGCATCAGCTTTTTCAACTCTTCCTCAGGAACATTTTCTCTTGGATATTTGAGGAGTTCCTTTAGTAAGTATGCAAAGTATTCGTAGGGCTTTAGATTGTTTGCCTTTGCACTTTCCGCAATACTGTATAGAAGAGCACTGGCAGAGGCTCCTCTGACGGAATCAATGATGTGCCAGGAATGCTTTCCAACGCAGAAGCTTCTTATGCTTCGCTCTGCGTCATTATTATCTAGAGGAATTAAAGCATCCTGCAAGAATACTCTAAGATAGGGCTCCTGGTTAAAAGAGTAATTCAGAGCCTCTGTAAGCTTTTGACTACCGCATATTTTATTGCGAGTCTGTTTCACCCACGCAAAATAAGCATCTACCAGTGGCGCTACAGTCTGTTGCCTGTTCGTTAGCCTCTCTTCTGTAGATGATTCTTTAAAGCTATTGTCCCGATGGTAAATCATGTCAATCAAACGGATAGCTTCAGAGGCGGCTTCTTGTGCCGGAGTCAGGACTTGCCCTTTTCGGGTTGCTTTTATGATCTCTGCAAATTTTCTGCGGGCATGAGCCCAGCAGCCCGATACTTTGAGCTCCCCATCCTTTTTCATGAGCGTATGATAGGGTTGATAGCCGTCTGTCACCAGAGTTCCCTTGTATCCTTTCAGGTACTTCTCCAAGACGGTACCATTTCGACCTCCCAAGTATTCATACAAAAAGACAGGATGAGAAGTCGGTCCTTCCGGAGAATGAAATACCCACATATATTCCTTGGAATGCTCCGGCATAATGAATGGAGTTTCATCACAATGCACGTGATGGGACTGAAGAAGTTCAGCCTTCATCATCTTATGCACCGGCTCCAGATAGTAATCAGCAAGACGAATCATCCAACCGGCCATGTCTTGTCTGGGAATATTTACATCATTACGAAGGAATTCTTCTGACAAACGGTTCAGGGGCATTGCATTAACATACTTTGCATTAAATACAGCTGCCGCAAGCTCCGGGGTAAGAATGCTGTGGGAAAGTAGCCGATTTGGCGCTTTGGCTCTCAAGATTCCGCCTTTATCACAATCTCCTGCATAGACTTTGACGTGATGTTCCAAAACCTTGAACTTTGCAGGAGTATAAAGAAGCTCATTGTAAACTTCGTCCGGAAGTTCATGCCAGCCTTTAGGAAACTGTTTCGTCAGTTCTTCTTCCGTGCATGCATGACAAACCGATTCCACTTCAATAGAATCAAGATTTGCAGCCCTTTTTCCTTTGGTACGCTTCTTTCGGACAATGACTTCCTCTATCGTTGGTTCTTCCGGAAGGCTCTCTGCAACCGAAAGCTCCGCCTCATTTAGGATAGCCTGATCTCCAAAGTCTAAAGAAAGCTGTCCGGGAATCTGAGAAGAAACCTCCGTCTTTCTACCGAAACGGTGGTTTGTCAGTATGGCAAGCTGTTCCTTAAGGCTTTCGATTTGTTTAATCAACTGCTCATTCTGCTTTTGAATCACGCTGCTTTGCTCAGATAAAAGTTGGAAATTTTCCGACTGCTGGAGGAGAAGTAGAATGAGAGCATCCTTGGAAAGGCTATTCAATTTCGTTCTGTTTAAGGCGTCATTTTTCATAGGTTTATTATAGCACAAAAACGGCTAAAAGTCTCGATTTTTAGCCGTTTTTCAAAGGTTTTAAAGAGATTTTTTTATTCTTTTTTTGACGTTCTTTCTTGTAAAAAAACTGAAACACTGTGCTAGTAAAGCTCCGGTTTTACCGGAAGAATGACCTTTTTCTGATCAATGGAAAGCCCCTCCATGAGCCATCGGTACTGCTGAGGGGTTAAAGTACGTGCTTCACTGGTACTGCGCGGCCACTGTAGCTTTCCATCTGTAAATCGTTTATAGCAAAGAAGCCAACCGTCTCCTTCATAGAGAAGAGCTTTTATGCGATCACATCTTCGACCGCAGAACAAAAAGATGGAGCCTGATTCCCTGGGATCAAGTTTAAAACCGGCATTGACTACTGCGATAAGGCCGTCAATACCACGTCTAAGGTCTGTGTATCCGGTACAGAGGTAGATGTGTTTGAATCCGGAAGCATCGTTAAGCATTTTTC
>ERZ773197.833-NODE-833-length-23177-cov-4.237004_pt1 | contig 23177 bp, 19 predicted proteins | sample MGYA00580999_ERZ773197 | MGnify/ENA primary metagenome ERZ773197 (study PRJEB29015, sample SAMEA2738166) | human oral metagenome | biome: human oral; feature: human-associated habitat; material: saliva | place: China | collected 2185 ...
TTAAAGTATTTATTCTCCGAACTTTTGTGAGGAACAAGCGCTAGTGAATACTTTCCCCACCCACACGTGCACTGAGCGCATCCGCCGCACATTCCGCAGGACGCACCGCACCTTTCTGGCAATGGCGCTCGCTGCTGTACTAGGTGTTGGGCATACCGTGGTGACCAGCGTTGTTGTTCCGCCGGCTTCTTCTGCTGTAGTAGGCACCCGCACTTTTGACTCACGGCTGGATCCCGCGCATCCAGTCGTTGATAAAACAGGTGTGCTCAGTACGGAACAAATCCAACAGATGAGTGTTCCTCTTGCGGATGTCTCCGCGCGACGCGGGGTCTCGTTGCAGGTTGTGGTGATTGACAGGGCCGCCCCGGAATGGGCTGACAACTGGGGGCATAAATTTTTGCGGCAGAATGGTGCAGGCCCCGATGATAAAACTGCGCTGCTTCTCATAGAGCTGGACCCGCAGGGTACTGGTGATAAAAACGCCACCCCAGAAGCCAGTTTCCACTCTCTTAATATGCGTTATCTGGGTACCATTGAGGGCTCTGAAATAAGAAATAAAACAATAAACCCGCTCCTTGAAAAACGTGATTTTACGGGTATAGCGCAAGCTATGGCTAAAGCTTTTGACAATAGCACAGGGTACCCAGATAAATATAATATTCAACCCGCTCCGCAAACAGCCACGCCTACCCCATCACCTACACCTTCGCCCACAGCAGCGGGCCAGTCTGTTATGAAAACAGAGCTTAATCCTGAAGACCCAGTTTTTAGTCTCACATCGTACTCACTCACCGACCCGAAATTATGGCCCGAACTTATAAGTTTTAATAAAAACGACGACGCCCAGTTGTATGTTGTGCTGCTGACCAAACCAGAAAACCCATCAGATTTACAGGAGTGGGGCAAAGAGTTCTTACGCGTTAATAATGCCCCCGCGCACACTGCGGTGCTTGTCTGCCAGGGAGATAGGACACGCGATGATCCTCGAAAATGTTTGGTAACCACTAATGATAGCAGCTTCATCAGCGATGACGTATTACATAAGATTAATAATGACTACATTAAAGAGAAATCAAACCATAACGATCTCGGGGTTATTATAAGAGCAGCCCTAGAAGGCATCAGAAAAGAATCGCTGGACGCCAAGACAAAAGCCGCCCCTAAAGAAAGTAACGGATTTTTAGATACCGTATTAGTATTTTTAATTATTGGGCTTTTTATTGCGTTTATATGCGCCGCTATTATAGGGTTCGGCAATTTTATTATTAAGGTATATCGCGGCTTATCCCGCATTTTTGCTGGCACACCAAAAAGTAACACACTGGAAGATAGCGACAAGCCCGACCAATCACGCACTAATATTCCGAATATCGACAAATTGGCCATAGAAAACTGGGAGAAATACAGTCTTAATGAGTAGCTTATTGAACAGAGTTATTGCTCACTATTCTTCCCACCGCAATCCGCAGGACGCCCCGCTCACATGTACGTGTGCGGGCGCGGGCAGCGTGTGCCGTTCCCGGTGGTCACAGCGCATCACTCAAATTGCCTTAGCTGTGACTCTTGGGCTGGGTGGATCAGGCGCCCCACTGTTCCTCCCCTCTCCCGCAGCACCTGCCGCCCATGCTGAAAGCGTTTTCGAGCACCGGTTTGACCCCTCGCACCCTATTGTTGATAAGGCGGACGTGCTGAGCCAGCAGCAGGTACAGGAGGCCTCACAAAAGCTGACAAATATTCATTCAAAACGCCCGTTCCGTTTTTATATTGTGTTCGTAAAAACTGCGGTGCCGGATGCTTCCCCTACAGAGGTTCCCTCGGCTCCCTCAAGTGCATCCCCCGATGCCGCCCCGAAGCCTGCGGGTCAAACCCCGGAAGATAAGAAACGGATGCTGTGGGCGTATCAGTTTACTCAGAAGAATCATCTTGACGCCTATGATGCGCTGCTGGTGGTAGAAACGGACACCCATCAAGCGAGCCTCTACCATTCTCCACACGGTCCTTTGCAGAATGATGAAGCTCAAAAACTATACTCCGAGCACCCGGCAGACGGGGTGCCCTCCATTGAGAGCACTGTACATGAGGGAAAGTGGGATGCAACTCTTACCAGCCTCGAAGCTGCACTTCAGAAAGACGGCCTGTACGACCGCATTATTGCGGCACGGCCCTCCCCGCACGCGTTCGGCCCCGCGTATAACCCGGGTTTCGGGGAGGGCCCGGGCGCGGGCGGTAAGTGGAGTCCCAACCCCAGTGCTGAGGCGGCGCAGAGAAGTTCTTCACAAGATTCACCAGACAGTACAGTGATTCTTGCGGTTCTCGGCGCTGTAGCTGCGGCAGGGGTTATTGGCTACGTGTGGATGCGTCGCCGCGCCCGCACCCTCAACGAGCCGGAAAAGTAGTATGCCGGTGACCTTATCTATGTCTCGTATTCGTAGGTTTTGTAACCGCAGCCTGATAGTGAGGTACCCGTGGTAAGAACAGGGTTAAAGTTATTGCGTCTGCTCTTTTCTGCTGTGCTCACAGTGCTTTTAGGTGCCACCTGTACTGTAGCCGCTGGTGTATTGTCCCCCGGTGCTGCACAGGCGACAGAGGTTTTCTCCGCCCCGCTAGATTCTCAGCACGCAGTTATTGACCGCACCGGTCTTATTCTCACCGACAATGACCTTAAATATCTTGAGAGCATGACGCAAAAAATTGCCGCCAAGTACAACGGTCACCTGTATATTGTGGTAATCGATAATACTGACGGCGGCAGCCCCAAACAACAGTCCGGCCAGCAACGCAGTGATGAAGAGTTGCAGGCGGAACGCATACGGTGGGGGCGTGATTTTCTGCAGCGTAATAACGCCCCCGATCATGCAGTACTGCTGATAGCGACCGCCGATAACTATCAGATCTCTCTGGTGGCTAAAGACCCCTCGTGGCTCAGTGATGAGGATGCGCAATACCTGTACAAGTATGCGGAGATCGATAAGTCTGCCGCCGATTGGGCACGGCATCATAGAAATAGTGACGCCATCGAGCAGGCAGGAATAAATGCTTCAACTCTTTTTGGCTCCCCCGGCAGGGAAGAGCCTCCCCAGCTCGCCCGTTATCAGAGGGATCAAGAGGCCTCCGCCAAAGCATCGGCTGAAGCCGATATCGGTGTAAAACCAGGTACTTCCTCACAATCCTCTGGGAACGAATCCTGGAAGGTAGGGATTATCCTCACCGCACTAGCCATACTTTTTGCTCCCTACGGCGCATGGATTATCTTCCGCTACCTCTGGGCGAGAAGAAAACAGCGCACGCACAAGACTATGGGTACGTCAAAAGCACCCTCAAAGCGTGAGCCCTCACATAAAGATTCCGTAGTGAAGGATGAGGTAGATACCCTAGGCACAGCTATTGCCGCAGCCCACAACCGCCGCACCCAAGCTGCTGCGCTCATAGAACGTGCCCTGCTGGCGTACCGGGGCCTGCCGCTTAACGATCTGCAGGCCCTAAACAGCCGTGCTGAAAAGCTGCTGAAACGTGCCAGCAGTGAGCACACAGAATTGGCAGAAGCATCCTCCACAACCGACCAGCCGGTGAATACCCCCAAGACCCGGAAGAAGCTCAAAGAGCTACGCTCTTGGGTGGATGAGGCGAATGATCTTCTCGATTCTCTCTTTGAATCTCTGGAAGTTTTGGGGCGTCTGCCTCTGGCCGTGCGCGAATGTGAGACGGCGGCAAATACCCTGCTGGATGCTTTCTTATCTGAGGAAGTTTCCCATAATTTTTCGGTTGCCGAACAACAGCGGGCGGCGCTTCGCCGCACCCTGCGCGACCGTTTAGAAACCGAAGATTTCGCGCCGCTAGACTATATGTTCCGCGTTCTGGAGGACACCGCCTCCCTGCTGGCCCAGGAGCAGAAACTCATCGGTTCAAAGGCGCGCACAAAAACCCAGGAAAACCTAATAGGTGCACATGTGGCGCTGGCCGAGCAGTATATCGCATGCGCGCGCATAAGCACCAAAACGCAACCCGTGCAAGATAAGCAGAAGACAAAACCTGCCTCAGCAAACCGCTTGGAACGTGCTCAGTGGCTGTACCAGAGAGCTACTCAGCCTCTATCGACACGCAAGAAACCACTGGCAGAACGATACCAGCGTTCTACCGACGCTCTAGAGGCGGCACGCGCGGCGTTCACTAAACGCTAACGCAGGTACCGGTGCCAGGGGTTAGGCAGGATAAACTATAGGCATGAGTGAGAACGAAAACGCACCCTATGCAACGTCCACTGTAACGAACACTGCCGAGACACCCGGCATGACCCAAACGCCCTTTAGCCTTGATACGGTGAAAAAAATCCGCACCATCCACCTGGAGCGGGCTAAGGCTGCGGGTGAGAAGTTCTCAATGCTCACCTGCTACGACTTTTCCACAGCGCAGGTTTTTGACCGCGCAGGCATTGAGATGCTTCTTATTGGTGACTCGGCCGCGAATGTGATGCTTGGTTACGACTCCACCCTAGCCATCACCCTTGATGAGATAATCCCGATGGTGGCCGCAGTATCACGCGGGGCGAAACGGGCAATGGTGGTCGCCGATCTGCCGTTTGGCACCTACGAGCAGTCGCCGCAGCAGGCGGTTGCTTCTGCGGCGCGCCTCATGAAAGAAGGCGGGGCGCACGCCGTAAAAATTGAGGCCGATGCGCGCATGGCCGACTGGGTGCAGGCCCTCGTAACCGCTGGCATCCCGGTAGTTGCGCACGTGGGGTTCACCCCGCAGGCTGAGCATGCTCTGGGCGGTTTCAGGGTTCAGGGCCGTCACGGTACCGCCGACCGGGTAGTTGAGGACGCCCGGGTACTCGCCGCTGCTGGCGCTTTCTGCATCCTTATGGAGATGGTAACCGCAGAAACCGCTGAACGTGTTAACCAGGCGGTGGGTGCGGTACCCACTATCGGCATTGGTGCGGGTAATACTGCTGACGGGCAGGTGCTGGTGTGGCAGGACGCAATGGGCGTGCGTCAAGGGCGGATGCCTACTTTCGTGAAGCAGTTCGCCCAAGTGGGGCAGCTGCTGGAGGATGCAGCTCGCGCTTACCGCTCTGAGGTGCGGGCTGGCTCATTCCCAGCCGATGAACACACATTCAGCTAAGGCCAGCCCACAGCCAGCATGTTTTTTCCGGCTGGTTCCGTACGCATCATGTGTATGGGCCAGCCGGAAATATTTAACGCATCATTGAGGGACACCCCTACCGCTGGTGGGGTCTAGTCCTTCCACTGGTTATCCCATTCTTCGTTGCGTTTCTGGGCGGTTTCCATAGCGTGTTCCGCCTCTTCACGGGTCTTATAAGGGCCCCACAGGTGAGTGATCTTGCTCTGCTGCCCTTCTTCAACCTCCCCAGTGGAGGTGTTGTACCAGTATTCGGTCTCGTGGGGGCCGGGGGTCATATCATTTTTCAGGCTCACAGTCTCTCCTTAGTCTCACACCACATGAGTGTATCTATATGTACGGTATGTACCTTTCACGGTATCTTATCCGTGCTCGCTTCGCATGTGTTTACCCCCGCACCGCTGAAAACAGCGCGGAAAATAATACACCAGTTGGCAAAAGGTTCAGGATTTGGGTGTCTACCCGGTCCCAGTGCGGGCAGGCGCCGCTAAAATATTAGGTATGGCTACTTCTCATAATCTTCCCGCAGAACCGGGTACCGCACCCGTAGGGTGCTTGGCCCCCGGCACCATCACCCCCATGCGTAAAGTACCGGCAGACATTGTTCGTCCCGAGTACGTGGGGAAACCTACCGCCAATGAGGGCAACGATTCAAATATGTACACCCCTGAAGAGGTTGAGAGGGTGCGTGCAGCCGGTAAGGTCGCCGCCGGTGCCATTGTGGAAGCGGCGAAGATTGCCGTCCCGGGGACAACAACCGACCAGATTGATGTGCTGGTTCATGAGTATATTTGTGATCACGGTGCCTACCCCTCCACCGTGGACTACCGCGGCTACCCGAAGTCGGTATGCACCTCGCTGAATGAGGTGATCTGCCACGGCATTCCCGATTCTACGGTGCTTGAGGACGGCGACATTCTGAATCTTGACGTCACCGCCTACCTTGACGGAATGCACGGCGATACCAATAAGACTTTGCTGGTGGGCAACGTTGATGAGGAGTCCCGGCTGTTGGTTGAACGCACCGAAGAGGCCCTTAACCGTGCGATGAAAGCAGTTAAACCGGGCCGTCAGATTAACGTTATTGGCCGCGTGATTGAAAAATATGCGGCGCGTTTTGGGTACGGTGTGGTGCGTGACTACACCGGGCACGGTGTGGGCCGCGAATTCCATTCAGGCCTTATTATTCCCCACTACGATGCGGCGCCCGCCTACGATACCGAGATTAAAGAAGGCATGATCTTCACTATTGAGCCCATGCTGACCTTAGGCACCATTGAGTGGGATTTGTGGGACGACAATTGGACCGTGGTCACCCGTGACCGTAAACGTACCGCCCAGTTTGAGCACACCATGGTTGTCACATCAGACGGCGTGGATGTTCTCACCCTGCCTTAATTCAGCATTCCCTTCATAACGCAGACACAACAAGGAAAGAGAAACCCATGAGCGAGAGTACAGCGGCAAATTCCGCAGCCGAAGAGTCAGTAGAGTATGTCGATATCCCGGCGCCCACGCCGAAAGACCTAATGATCGGTATTGATATTGGCGGCACCGGGATGAAAGGCGGGATCGTTGATCTGCGCACCGGCAACCTGGTGTCTGAGCGTTTCCGCATCCCCACCCCGCAACCGGCAACCCCGCAGGCCATTGCCCAGGTGGCGCGTCAGATTGTTGATGAGCTTCAATCCCGCGATTTAGCGCCTGAACCTCACTCGGCTATTGGCGTTGATTTCCCCGCTGTGGTGAAGAACGGTGTGGTGTTCTCCGCCGCGAATGTTGATCCGACCTGGATTAACACTAACCTTGAGCAGCTCATCAGTGACGCCCTGGATTCAAGAGCTGTCTACGGCATTAATGATGCCGATGCCGCTGGCCTTGCCGAAGCCACCTACGGGCAGGGGCGAGACAAGATGGGGCTTATCGCCGTTATCACCTTGGGAACCGGCATTGGTTCCGCCCTCATTAATAACGGTGTGCTGGTGCCGAACACCGAACTTGGGCACCTTGAAATTGACGGGCACGATGCAGAATCCCGCGCGTCCGCCCGAGCACGCGAAGTCCATGAACTCTCCTGGAAGAAGTACGCAAGTAAACGTCTGCGCCGGTACTTCCAGCATGTTGAGGCACTGTTCTCCCCCGACCTTTTCATTATCGGCGGTGGTATCTCGAAGAACCCCGAAAAGTTCATGCCTTATTTTGAGGACGAGATTCGCACCCCCATGGTCATGGCAACCCTGCGCAATAATGCCGGTATTGTGGGGGCGGCACTGTGGGCTGGCGGTATGCTGCCCGAACGTCAACGCCGCGGGGAGGCGTAAAGAACCCGCCGAGAAAACCTGCCAATAAGAAAGAGGTGTGCCCTACCGGTGTTCAGTTCCAACCGGTAGGGCACATTAGTATACGTGGTGCAGAGTGGCCCTATAACAGGGTGTCCTGCAGAGGGGCTTCTTTAGGTTTTTTGGTGCTGGCCGTCTCCGTCTTGGCCTTGCGGGGTTTCGGGGTGGGCGCTTCAGCCTCGGGCAGCGCATCCCCCACAGCATCTTTACGGAGCAAAGCAATGGCCCCCTCAAAGTCTTCAAGGTTTTCAAACGCCTGATACACACTGGCGAACCGCAGGTACGCCACCGCATCCAGCTTCGATAGCGGCTCTAGAATAGTCAGCCCCACCTCATGCGCGTTAATTTCGGCAAGCCCCTTGGCGCGGATACGTTCCTCTACCTCCTGGGCGAGCTTCGCCAGGTCATCCTCACCGACCGGCCTGCCCTGGCAGGCTTTACGCACACCCGAGGCGATTTTAGCGCGGTCGAACGGCTCGGTAACCCCGGAGCGTTTAATAACAGAAATACTGGTTGTTTCGACCGTGGTAAACCGGCGCCCGCAGTCGGTACACTGGCGGCGGCGGCGGATTGCGGCACCGTCATCGGTGGTGCGGGAGTCAACCACTCGGGAATCGGTGTGTTTGCAGTAGGGGCAATACACAGGGAGCCTCCTCGGTCGGACGGGGTATAACCGCCCACTGTGAGCATACTTATTCCCAGTGTACCCCGCTACAGGGGACCCTAACCGCATAGTTTGCTGTATATATGCCCTGAACGCATCTGCTTGAGCAGAGCCAAGCCCCTGCCGACCTCATCTCACGTCAGCTGCCTCATGAAGGTTCAACAGCCTAGCGGCGGATGCACCCGGGACCGAAAATCGTCTTAATCTCACCGAATAAACTGGGGTTTGGTTCCACCCGCAGCTTAGCCTCCAGCAGCACCAATTGTTCTTTCTCCCGACCGCGCAGGGCCAGGCGCACATCCGTCGAACCCCGATGATCAAGCAGCACATCCCGCAGGTGCACCAGGTTCGATTCGGTGGCACGATACTCGGGGATAGCGATCGTCACCGGGCCGGTACGCCCATCCTCGGTAAGCTCCAGGATCGTCAGCTCCTGGGCGCTAATATTCACGCTGCCGTCATCTCGGCGTTGTACACGTCCACGCACTGAGCAGATCAGGTCATCAGCGAGTACCCCACCCACCGTCTCATAGGTGCGGGCAAAGAACATGACGGTGATCGTCACCCCCGAGGGGTCTTCCAGCTCGGCAGTGGCGTACTGGTTACCGCTTGACTTAGCGATACGCCGTGACACACCCGTGAGCATCCCTGCGATTGTGACGAACTCGCCGTCTTTAATGTGGGATTCTTCCTCCATAATGTCGTGAATCGAGGTGCTGGACGCATCAGAAAGGGCGCGTTCCAGCCCGCGCAACGGGTGATCCGAGACGTACAGCCCCAGCATGTCACGCTCAAAGTTGAGCTTATCGCGCCGTTCCCACTCGGGAACATCAGGTACCGATACCGACAGATCATCGCCCAGTTCCTCCCCCATTCCGAGGGAACCGAACAGGTCAAACTGACCGGCTGCTTCCTTACGTTTCACCGAGACAGCCGCGTCAATCGCTTCCTCATGCATGAGCGCAAGAGAACGGCGGGTATGCCCCAGATCGTCAAACGCACCCGCCTTAATAAGCGAATCAATGGTGCGCTTATTGCACACGCTCAACGGCACTTTTTGCAGGAAATCGCTGAACGACTCATACCGGCCCTTCTCATTGCGGGCGGTAATCATACCATCCACCACGTTCGCACCCACGTTACGGACTGCGCCCATGCCGAAGCGGATATCGTCACCCACCGGGGCGAACGTTAGCTCCGATTCATTCACATCAGGCGGCAGCACGGTAATGCCCATGCGGTGGCACTCGTTCAGGTACATGGCAAGCTTATCTTTGTTATCGCCCACACTGGTCAGCAGCGCAGCCATGTACTCCTGCGGGTAGTGCGCTTTCAAGTATGCGGTCCAGTATGAAACCAGCCCGTAAGCAGCCGTATGAGCCTTATTAAACGCGTAATCGGAGAACGGCAGCAGAATATCCCACAGGGCTTTTACCGCGCCCTCAGAGTATCCGTTCGAAATCATGCCATCGTGGAACGTGGCGTACTGTTTATCCAGCTCAGCCTTTTTCTTCTTACCCATTGCGCGGCGCAAAAGATCTGCCTCACCAAGGGTGTAGTTCGCCACCTTCTGGGCGATCGCCATCACCTGTTCCTGGTACACGATCAAACCGTACGTGGTACCCAAAATATCGGAAAGAGGCTCCTCCAGCTCGGGGTGGATCGCCGTAATCTCCTGCTTACCGTTCTTGCGCAGCGCATAGTTCGTATGCGAGTTCGCCCCCATCGGCCCGGGGCGGTAGAGAGCAAGCACAGCGGAAATATGCTCAAACTCTTCAGGCTCCATAAGCTTCAGAAGCGAACGCATCGGCCCGCCATCGAGCTGGAACACGCCCAGCGTATCACCGCGCGCCAGCAGCTCGTAGGATGCTTTATCGCTCAGCTCAAGCGTCTCTAAGTCGAGGTCAAAATTACGGTTAGCTTTAATGTTTTCAATAGCGTCCGAAATGATGGTGAGGTTACGCAGCCCCAGAAAGTCCATCTTAATCAGGCCCAGCCCCTCACAGGTGGGGTAATCAAACTGGGTGATCACCTGCCCATCTGCTTCACGGCGCATCACAGGGATGACTTCGGTGAGTACCTCCGAGGACATAATCACACCGGCGGCGTGCACGCCCCACTGGCGTTTTAGGCCTTCAAGGCCCTGAGCGGTTTTAAAAACCTTGCCCGAAACGTCATCGGTTTCGATGAGCTCACGCAAATCTCCAGCTTCGGCGTAGCGTTTATCGTCTTTGTTGTAGACGTTCGCTAGGGCAATGTTCTTTCCCATCACATCCGGCGGCATTGCCTTGGTGAGCCGCTCCCCCACCGAGTAAGGGTACCCCATCACTCGGGAGGCGTCTTTGAGCGCCTGCTTCGCTTTAATGGTGCCGAAGGTGACGATCTGTGCGACCTTATCTTCACCGTACTTCTCAGTCACATAGTGGATCACCTCGGGGCGGCGGCGATCGTCAAAGTCCACGTCGAAGTCAGGCATTGAGACGCGGTCAGGGTTCAGGAACCGCTCAAAAATCAGTTCGTGCCGCAGCGGGTTCAGCTCGGTGATGCGCATAGCGTACGCAACCATCGACCCCGCACCGGAGCCACGCCCCGGCCCCACACGAATATTATTGCGTTTCGCCCAGTTAATGAAGTCCGCCACCACCAAGAAGTAGCCGGGGAAGCCCATTGAGGTAATAACCTCAACCTCATAATTCGCCTGTTTACGTACCTCATCAGGGATGCCGTTGGGGAACCGGTAATGCAGCCCCGCCTCAACTTCTTTCACGAACCATGATTCTTCGCTCTCCCCCTCAGGCACCGGGAAGTTCGGCATATAGTTCGCTTTGGTGTTGAACTCGACGTTGCACCGCTCAGCGATTTCGAGGGTGTTCTCGCATGCCCCGGGAATATCGCCAAAGATGGAGTACATTTCCTCGGGTGAGCGCAGGTAGAAGTTATCCGCATCAAATTTGAAGCGGTTGGGGTCTTCCAGGGTTGAGCCTGACTGTACGCACAGCAGCGCCGCGTGCGCATTGTAGTCTTCGTGTTTGGTGTAGTGCAGATCGTTAGTTGCCACAAACGGCAGGTCAAGTTCTTTAGCGAGGCGCATCAGATCAGCAGCCACATTTTTCTCAATAGACAGGCCGTGATCCATCACTTCACAATAGAAGTTACCCTTACCGAAAATATCGCGGAATTCTGCGGCGGCAGCAACCGCCTCCTGATACTGCCCCAGGCGTAGACGCGTCTGAATCTCACCTGAAGGGCACCCGGTGGTGGCAATCAAACCTTTGGAGTAGGTTTGCAGCACCTCACGGTCCATGCGCGGCTTATACAGCTGCCCTTCCAGGGAGGCGATAGAGGAAGCCCGGAATAGGTTGTGCATACCCTCGGTGGTTTCCGCCCACATGGTCATGTGCGTGTATGCGCCACCGCCAGAAACATCATCGCGGGAACCGTCTCCCCACCGCACACGGGAACGGTCACTACGATGCGTTCCGGGAGTCAGGTACGCTTCCACCCCGATAATGGGTTTCACATCATTAGCTTTTGCCTGCCGCCAGAAGTCGAAGGCGCCGAATAAGAAACCATGATCACTGGTGGCGATGGAGTCCATACCGAGCTCACGGGTGTGCGTAAAGAGGTCACTCAGTCGCGCGGCACCATCCAGCATGGAGTATTCGGTGTGCACATGCAGGTGTGCGAAGCCTTTTTTCGCCACGGTCTCTCCGTTCGTTCGCTATCTAGTACGTCACTGGTTGTTCGTGCGGTTCAGAGGCTGTTCCACACCCGTCGCCTTATCCTCGCCGAATATTCCCCTCACGGAGCGCTTCTAACGCGTAGGTCAAATCACGCGGGTAGGGGCTCTCAAAGCTCATTCTCTCACCGCTGGCGGGGTGCGTAAAACCCAGCCGGTGGGCATGCAGCCACTGGCGGGTTAGCCCCAGCTCCGCGCTCAGTGTGGGGTCTGCCCCGTAGGTGAGATCCCCGCAGCAGGGGTGGTGGAGCGCTGAAAAATGCACACGGATCTGGTGGGTGCGTCCGGTTTCAAGGTGCACCTCAACCAGGGTGGCTGGCCCGAATGCCTCTTGCGTTTCGTAGTGGGTGATGGATTCTCGCCCGTCCTCTACCACTGCAAACCGCCATTCACTGCCTGGGTGCCGTCCAATCGGGGCGTCGATAGTTCCTCGCAGCGGGTCGGGCAGCCCCTGCACTAGCGTGTGGTACACCTTCTCCACTGTGCGTTCTTTAAAGGCACGTTTAAGCTCGGTGTAGGCGCGCTCGCTGCGGGCGAGTACCATAAGTCCGCTGGTTCCCACGTCCAGGCGGTGCACGATGCCCTGCCGCTCGGCGGCACCGGAGGTTGTTACACTAATTCCTTCTCCCAGCAGGGCCGACGGTACGGTTGGCCCGTGCCATCCCGGCGAAGGGTGCGCCGCCACCCCGGCGGGTTTATCAACTACCACAATGTCGTCGTCGCAGTAGACGATGGAGAAACCGTCTACTTTTTCGGGGCGAATATCCGCCAAATCACGCGGTGCGGGGGCGTTTACGCTCACCAGTTCCCCCACCGACAGTTTATGAGATTTGCCGATTTTAACTGGCTGGTGAGCCCGGGTGAGGCGCACATGCCCATCTCGGATCCATGCGGAGGCTCGGGTGCGGGGAACATCAAAGACCCCCGCAAGCGCTGCATCTAGGCGCATTCCAGCGATGGGTTCGCTCACTTCAAATTCAGCGTGAATACCTTCTTCGTTCTCTCGCATATGCCCTGTACCGCTCATGCCGTTTCCTCCAGGTCGCTGGGGGTGTCATCAGTGTGGCGTTCCGGTGTGGTGCGCTGAGGGCTTTCGGCACGAGTTCCGGCGAGGGTCATCCCCCTAAAGTTCAAAAGCACGATCAATGCCATGCATACGCATATCGCGGAGTCAGCGATATTGAAAATAGCGAAGTTTGGTACCGAGATAAAATCCACTACATGCCCGGTTCCAAAACCAGGCTCACGGAAAAGACGGTCAAAAAGATTTCCCAGGACCCCACCGAGCAGGCCTCCCAGTGCCAGTACCCACCCCAGAGCCCGGGTTTTACGAAGCGTATACACCACCACTACCGCTGCGATAGCCATAATAAAGGTGAACACCCAGGTGGCCCCTTCACCGAACGAGAATGCCGCACCGGAATTACGGATTGAGTACCACCACAGCAGCCCCTCAATAACGGGGATACGCTCCCCTATCTCCATGCGGGTTACCACTAAATATTTGGTCCCCTGGTCGATAATAAAAACGGTAGCTGCTAGAAGGAGGGCCAGCGTCCAAGCACTACGTGTACTAAAAACGTGGCGGGATATGACGTGCGGTCGCGGGCTGCCGGTAGATCCGCTGCCGGATTCTGCGGCTTGTTCTTTGGAGGTGGTTGCGGCGTGTGTGTGCTCGTCCTTCATGCGGCTCCTCGTTCAGTAACTGACGGGGGTGGCCCCGCACCCTCTAGCTTATCGCATCTACTGCACCAGTAACCTATAGAGTTCAGGAGGTCCGGGCAGCAGCAATATAGATACTAACTGCAGATAGCTACTCCCCTATTAATTCTTTACAAACCTGCGAGCTATTAATAAGGTCTGGCACCAGCAGCATTCTCACAATGCATATAATACGGTTATTAAGAATAGTCTTTTCTCTTATTATCGTGCATTAAAAACGTTCGAACGTATCATTAAGCAACGATTAAGGTATACATAAAGGTTACATATAGAAGCAGGCGAAAAAATATTCACTATTGTGCGGCACAAAGAATGCTCAACCGCTTAAAACATTGACCAGAATATAACCGACCGCCCGCATCCCCAATTCATAAACTCGCCCGCCATAAGGCGGTTAGGGAACACAGGCGGCCGCCACGCGTCACAGTAAGAGGCGCGGGTACCATAGGTACCGTAACCAGTACCTCTTCTTTTAGTACCTCGCTTCAGCCTCGATGCTCTTCAGGTGACGCAGATCGTCTAGCTGCCTGTTCAGGTGCTCCTGGAGCTGAGTACGGTAGCGGGACTCAAAGCCACGTAGCGACTCAACGCTGCTCTTAAGATTTGCCTGCTCCTCCTTCAGAGCCGACAGAGCTTTCTCACGCTTAATCTCGGCCTCAACTACCAGCTGGTTAGCTTTCTTCTCGGCCTCAGCGATCAGTTCAGCCTTCGTGCGCTCACCCTGGCTCACGTAATCATCGTGAACCTTCTGAGCCATGGCCAGCAGGCCAGCAGCATCCTGAGAGCCACCGCCGGCGGGGGCAGCCGCTGCTGCAGTGGTCTCGGAGGTCGATGCGCCGCCCTTACGCGACTCACAATCTTCAAGCTTGCGCCTGAGTGAATTATTCTCAGCATTCAGACGACGCAGCTCGCCTACCAGTTCGTCAAGAAAATCGTCGACCTCATTCATGCTGTAGCTGGGTCCAACGTTAACGACCTTGAAACTCTTGTTAATCAGGTCTTCGGGGGTAATAGCCACTGGGGTTTCTCCTCGGAAGTTAAACAATGAATCCGCACGGATGGGCCGCACGAAATCGGTATACCGTAATTATTCTACCCCCCTTTGGGTGGCAAAATCGCCTTTAACGGGCCGATAAGCGAAAACCATTTACACCTAAAGCAAAACTTGACGCTATTCCAGGGTTTTTACTGACCCGTCAAAGAGAGGCATATCACCTTAAGACTTAGGAGTTTTAAGTCCAAAATTTCAAGATCCCTCTCGGACTGGTATCCCCTACGACGTAATAGCCGTCAGATACTGTAGCCCATTCAACAAAAAACTCACCGCAATAATAAGAATCAAAAAACCCATATCAAGGGCCACGTTCCCCAGCCGAAGCGGAGGCACTACCTTCCTCAGAAGGTTCATTGGCCAGTCAGTCACCCCGTACACCGCAGAAGCCACGACCAACACTGGCCCGCGTGGGCGCCACGTGGGGGAAAAATACGCACCCAATCAAACATCATGCGCAGCAGAAGCCCAATGTACAACACGTACAGGGCGATTGTCAGCACCGCAAAAAGATAACCCATCGGGCAAGATCCTCTAACCCTGGTCGAAGGGAACTAGTCCCTCATCGTCAAAGGCCTGCGGCATATCATCACTACTGGTAATACCGAGAACCTCCAGGTCAGAAGGAGTGAGCAGGAAGACTTTGGCAGTCACCCGCTCAATACGGCCGTTAAGCGCGAACACCAGCCCCGAGGCAAAATCCACCAAGCGTTTCGCGTCCGCATCCGGCATATCATCAACGTTCATAATGACGGGGATATCCTCACGGAATGCCTCACCAATAATCTTGGCGTCATTATAGGATCGGGGGTGAATAGTAGTGATGCGGCGCAATTCGTCCTCTTCTTCCTCACTGGGGTAATCGTCAGCACCGTAGTCCTCGGGATACTCCTCGGCCAGCTCGCCGTCTTCGTAGCCGTACTGATCCTGCGTGTACTCGACCTCTGCGTTGTCCTGCACCGTATCATCCTCCCAGTGGTTATCTGCGGAATTATCATACCCCCGATCCGCGGCCGCGGAAGACTCCTGACGCGCGTAGCGACGTTTATGCCCTCCATCTAACGGGGTGGGCAGAGCGTTCAGACGTGCCGACGACTCTTCAGGCTGGGCGGAAGTAGCAGCTCCCTCAGCCTCGCTATTCCCCTGATGTTCATGAGCACCTTCATACTCCGCAACACCAAAGAACGAGGTAATTCGGGCTATACCGCCGCCCTGTTTAGCCATACTATAAATCTCGCTTCGCAGTCAGTCAGATGGAAATAATCCCGTTTAAAACACATCCAGGAGGCGGATGCCGGGTGAGCACTCCGTCACGCGGGTGCGTTGCTGTTCACTATTCTATCAGTGGATGTGCCGCTAAACCTTATAGATTTGCGTATCTTACGCATAAATTGCGCCCAGACCTTGGTTTTTTCCAGTGATGCGCGCTACAACACCTCGCTGCAGGCTTCAGACACCTTCAAAACCATGGTTCCTGAATAGTTGGTACGGGAAGCCCCCTCAGCTGGTAACGAACGCATCACCAGGACTATGCGCTTGGGCGCGGCCCCATAATGTCAGACCCCACTCGAACGCATGTCGACCCCCAGCGGATAGCCGCTTCTAAATCCCCGCTCATTCCCGCCGAAATCTGGGTGGCCTGGGGAAAAGACTCTCGAAGTATCTGAGAAATATTCCATAGTTTCTCAAATACCATATCTGGCTCAGATCCTAAAGGCGCAACGGCCATCACTCCCGCACAGTGTAGCTGTTCATAATTTTCAATATGTTCGGCCAATGCCAACACCTGCTCAGGGTCAGCCCCGCCGCGGGCACCGGTTGAGGCGTGACCCGCCGTAGCCTGTCCCTGCGCCAGAGACACCTGAATAAGACATTCCAGTTTCCCAGCCTTATATGCTGCGGGGGCAGGAGCATGCTCAGTCTCAAAGCGCTCTACCTGCCGCGCATAGGCTTTCGCTAAGGCATCCGCTAACGACGGGCGGTCCACTGACTGCACCTGCTGGGCGTACCGCACCACAGATTTCGCCTTATTGGTCTGCAGCTGGCCAATAAAAGCCCAACGAACCGGGTCATGCGGGACGGATTCGCTCACCAGCGCCGCCTTTGGTGCAGCCTCCTGATCGCGATTCTCCCCAAAAAGCCGCACACCAGCATCGTAGAGGGCCATCACGTCGGAGGCCGGAAAGAACTTTGTCACGGTCACCAATTGCACCGTTTCACTCTGGGCGGAGCGGGCACCGCTAGTATCTTGCTCAGCTGCCCGAATACGTTCAACCACCCGCTGGTAACCGCTGGCAAGCTGTTCCGCACGATCGGCAGTATATGTTAGAGAATTAGTGCTCATTATTTCCTCCCCAATGACCTGAAATAGATAGGCCGAAGATAGCCTGCAGAAGGCACCTATACCTCTAGCAGCCTGCAAAGATACCCCTAAGAGACAGCTAGTTTGTGGTCTCTTCCTTCTCCTCCGATGCGGCGCTAAGCCACACTAGCCCTGCGATACGCCCTGCGGGTCGAGACCCGTGAGTGAACGCTCTGTGAGAATACAGCTCACCGGTCTCATAGGTGCACGCCGCAAGCTCGGTGGATACCTCAACCCCCATATCTTCTAGTATCGCAATAGCGCCCGCAGGTAAATCAAGAGCTGGGGTTCCTGTGCGGGTCTGCGCAGCAACCTGTGGAATACGCTCAGCTGAGGCAGTGCGCATCTGCTCGGGAACCTCGTAGCAGCTACCGCAGATGCTCGGCCCCAGCCATGCACATATATTCTCAGCTCCAGCCTCATGCATGGCCGCAACCGTGCGTTGCAGCACTCCATCCAGCAGCCCTTTACGACCGGCATGGGCCACGGCCAGCACCAGCTCACCATCTTGACGCTGTCCCACCAGCACCACAGGGATACAATCAGCAACCATAATCGCCAACGGCCGACCGTTCGTACTATATGCCGCATCCGCTACGGGCGCCTGCTCCAACAGGTGCTGTGCGTGTGTATCGCTAAATCCGTCGGCTGAATCTTGCGGAGCATACTGTGCTGGCTCATAGTCTTCAGCGCATACCACAGTGGTACCGTGCACTTGGTTCAGGTACAGAAAGGGTAAACCTGTGCTCAGCATCCCCTCTAAACGTAACCTATGGCGTAGCGTCTGCGCCTGCGGTTCGTCCGTATCAACATGCAGTCCTACATTGCCCGCAGCCACACTGGTAAAAGCAATATTTACCTCATGCGCTCCAGAGCGAAAAAGCTGATATGAGAACAATAGCGGTGCACTAGTATGGTAAATATGTTCGGTATTATCCATGATTTTGCGATATATCTTTAGTACATATTGACGGGGTGGAACATAACCAGCACCCCTTAGAAGTTATAAAGGCACAAAGGAAGGAGCCGGGCACGGCACTATCACGTACCGCGCACCGACTCCCACATTCAAAATGCGGTTCTACACGCTCTACTTCAAAAAGTCAGGAACGTCTAGGGTATCGCGACGAGCCGGAGGCTCTTCCACCACCGGAGGCAGATCAACATCGAACCCGGCTGATGCGGGAACATCATTCTGCTGGTATGCCGGAGCTGCGGGAGCGTTGAACCCGTAATCAGGCTGAGCAGGAGCAGCCGTAGGTGCGTTCTGACCGCCGAAAGTCTGCTGAGTGCGCTGGGCCTGAGCCTGCACTGCGGCGGCAGCGGATGCATTTGAATTTGTCTCGGGGTTCACGGCATCAAAGCCAGCAGCAATCACGGTCACACGAGCTTCATCACCCAACGCGTCGTCAATCACAGCACCGAAGATAATGTTCGCATCCGGGTGGGCCACTTCCTGAACCAAACGTGCGGCCTCGTTAATCTCGAATAGGCCGAGGTCGGACCCGCCCTGAATGGAGAGCAGAACACCATGTGCACCGTCAATGGAAGCTTCCAGAAGAGGAGAGGCAATAGCGAGCTCAGCAGCCTTGACTGCGCGGTCCTCCCCAGCAGCGGAGCCAATGCCCATAAGCGCGGAGCCAGCACCCTGCATCACAGACTTCACGTCCGCAAAGTCAAGGTTAATCAGACCCGGAGTGGTAATCAGGTCGGTAATACCCTGCACACCGGACAGAAGCACCTGGTCTGCTGACTTAAAGGCATCAAGCATTGACACGTTACGGTCAGAGATAGACAGCAGTCGGTCGTTCGGAATAACAATGAGGGTATCAACCTCATCGCGCAGAGCGGAAATACCGGTCTCTGCCTGGTTTGAACGGCGGCGGCCCTCGAAGGTAAACGGACGGGTCACCACGCCAATGGTAAGAGCACCAAGCGAGCGAGCGATACGTGCCACCACGGGAGCGCCACCGGTACCGGTACCACCACCCTCACCGGCAGTCACAAAGACCATGTCTGCGCCCTTGAGGACTTCCTCAATCTCCTGCGCATGATCCTCTGCAGCCTGGCGGCCAACCTCGGGGTTAGCACCAGCACCAAGACCACGGGTCAGCTCACGACCAACGTCAAGCTTAACATCCGCATCAGACATCAATAGCGCCTGGGCATCGGTGTTGATTGCAATGAACTCAACGCCGCGCAGACCAACCTCAATCATTCGGTTGACTGCGTTGACACCACCGCCGCCGATACCGACGACCTTGATGACTGCCAAGTAGTTCTGGGGAGTTCCAGCGTCCATTTATCCCTCAATTGTTTCGTTGATTTATTGAGAAAAGTCCAAAGTTCGAGTTTAACCTTAGACATACTCGCTCTCAAATTGGCTTTATTTGCAAGGATACCAACAGATTCACCAGGTTCCTAGTTGCGGGGTGTGCTGACACCCAAATTTGTGGGGATTTAGCCAAAAAATTACATCTGTCTAAACCCCAACTTGAAGATAGCGCCTACCGAGTCACCGGAAGAAGCGGTGAAGAAACATCATACACAGAAATTTTCTTCCCCTGCCCCTGGGCCCCGCTCGACTGCGAATCTTCAGACCGAGTAGCTTCCAGCAGCTTAGTTAAAACCTTAGCTTTAACTTCATTCTCCTGTGAGGTACCCCATAGCACCGTAACCTTATCCTTCAAGATGAGAGTTATGCTTGATGTGGAGTCAGCTTTTACTTCAGAGACCTCCGCTAACAGCGACGTTGGTAAGGTCACCAACACATTCGAGATAATGCGGAATGCGGCGCTCTGCGACAGATTTTCATCTTCAACCTGAACTATAGGAACACCGGCTTGCTGTGCTGAATCAACCTCGCGCAGGGTCTGCCCCTCATTATCCACCAGCGCATATTTCTCGCCGCGTTTCACCGCAGCGATCGGCACACGCTCCTTTACCGTCACCACCAGCTCATGCGGGGGGCGAATCTCCATCTGAACCCCGCGCAAAGCCCCGTCAGAGCCAACCAGCTCACGCACCCGGTCCTCGCTCACCCGTGATAACGGAACCCCCCGCAGCGAGCTCAGCTTCTGTTCAACCTGTGCGCTGTCCATCAAAGAGGCACCCCGCACCGTAATCTTCTCAACCGCCAACAACGGAGAGAAAAATACCACGCCAATATAGAGTGCCACCACCAGCACCAGAGCCAAAGCGGTATAAGCCAGCTTACGCATACGCGAGAGCGGAGCACGCTCCGGCTCAACCTTATCTTCAGCACGTAAACCATCCAGAGCGGGATCGCGACGTATCTGCTCACGCCTGTTATGTTCCCGCACCCGCTCATTCTCACGCGCAATCTCAGCCTCGCGCTGCTGCTCCCGGTTTGCCCGCCAACGACCAAAACGACTCTGTCCCGAGCTTTTCTCCTCGGGTTGAGAGACGGCAGGCTCCCGTTTCCCGGTGTATTCATCTGCGGCATCAGGTAAGGACGGGAGAGCATCACTTGGTTCATGCTTCTGAGACGACTGTGAAGCCTCCCTAGACGGCTTTTGTCGTCCAGAGGCTACATCGCCTACCGACGCCTCAGCAGGTGTCTCAGCTTCCCTTTGTGCGGCGCCCTCTTGCACCTCCGTAGCGATGACATGAGGAGGTAAAACACGAGCCCTAGGGTTACGGGGCTTTGGCATGGGCTCAGCCCGTCGTGCGGCTGGTTGCTGACCCGCTGAACTTTCCGGTGCAGCAGGCTCAGATACCTTCCGCTTTTGAGCAACAGAATCTGCGGATGCAGCAGAGGCAGGGCGGGAATTATTCGCCTGTTGTTTCTGCTCGGCAGGTGCTGCAGGGGACGAACCGTCTGCCGTCGATTTCTTTTTTAGTCGGCGGTGGACAGGCACACGCGGAGCCCCCGCCGGGGCATTACGACGCTCCGGCGGTCCCTTCCGTTTCTGTTCTTCTTCGCCCATACCAGCCTTCCGCTACACTCTATCCGTTCTACTCGGTACCAGCATCACCTTCACCAGAGGCACCATGACGCGAGGTGAGAGCCTCCAAGAAACGCTCCCCGAGTGCGGTAACATCGCCCGCTCCCACCGTCATCACAATATCCCCCGCGCTAGCGCACGTCACAATGTCATCAATAGCTACCGTAGCATCAGAGGCGTAGTGCACCTCAGAGAACCCGGCACCGGTAATTAACTCGCTCGTTACACCTTCAATGGGTTCCTCACGCGCCGGGTAAATATCAAGCACATACGCCCTGTCCGCCAAGGACAGCGCCTGCGCGAACTCCTGAGCAAACTCCTTAGTGCGTGAAAATAGGTGCGGCTGGAATACAACATACAGATTATGCCCACCCGCAACAGTACGCCCCGTCTGCAAAGCACACAACACCTCTGTAGGGTGGTGGGCGTAGTCGTCAAAAACCTTAATCCCGGCTACTTCTCCCCGCAGTGTGAACCGACGATCCGCGCCCACAAAGCCGCCCAGTGCACTGGCAGCATCCGCTGGGCGTGCCCCAGCAACCAGCGCCGTCGCAAACGACGCCGCAGCATTGAGCTGATTATGGACACCGGGAACCTGCAGATTGAGCTCCTGCTCACCCGAATAGTGCTGCCCCGCAAGATCAAACGACCAGCTTAACACTGATGACGACTGTGAACCATGACTTGTAATCTGCGATAAACGCACATCGGCATCTTCAGATTCACCATATGTGAGCACCTGAAGGCCAGCCGCCCGACTGCGCTGAGCCAACGAAACAGCGCCAGCATCGTCCGCGCACGTAATCAGCATCCCATCAGGAACCATTGAGGCCACAAACCGGTTAAACGCCTCATACACCCGCTCAGCAGTGCCATAAAAATCAATATGGTCCGGTTCAATATTCGTCACCACCGCAACCTTCGGGCGGTAGCGTACAAATGAGCCGTCAGACTCGTCAGCCTCAGCTACGAACCACGATCCGGGGCCTGTGGCGCCCAGCCGTGCATTCGTACCAAACCCGGCGATCACAGTACCCACCGCAAACGACGGTTTCGCATTCAGCCCATCAAACATGACCGAAATCATGGAACTGGTGGTGCTCTTACCGTGCGTACCAGCCACCGCGACCACCTGGGAGTCCCCCATCACTGCGGCAAGCGCCTCAGAACGATGCAAAACCGGCAGCCCCAGCTCACGGGCCTTCACCAGTTCAGGGTTATCCTCATGGATAGCAGTCGAAATAACCACAGTATCCACGTCATGAATATTCACGGCATCCTGCGGAACCGATACACGCACCCCAGCCTGTCGCAACGACTGAAGGTTAGCCGACTCGGCACGGTCCGACCCACTGACCGGAACACCCAGCTGAGCCATTAGCAATGCGATAGCGCTCATCCCCGCGCCGCCAACACCCACAAAATGCACACGCCCTAAATCAGCAACCCGTGCCCGTTCAGGAAACGGCGGATTCAACGGTGCAGGAAGCACCAGATCAAGGTTCATTAACTCAGTCACTGTGTTTAACCGCTTTCAATGTCCGTTCAGCCATGACCCGCGCAGCATCGCGGATACCCAACTTATACGCCTTCTGCGCCATCCGCTCTAATAACGCCGAATCCGCCATTAAAGCCGGAATCTCGCTCGCAAACCACTCAGCGGTGGCATCCTGGTCCTCCACCAGGCGAGCTGCTCCTTCCTCAAGAAGAGGGCGAATATTTAAACTCTGCTCACCATTACCATGCGGCAACGGCACAAAAACAGCAGGAACCCCCACGGCAGCAACCTCACTCACGGTCGCCGCGCCCGAACGCACCACCAAAAGATCAGCAGCGGCGTACACATCCTGCATGCTGGTGCAAAACTCCATCTGGTGATAATTCTTCGCGGTGCGCGGATTACCCTGCTCATCCAGGATAGCTTTGCCCTTACCCGTAATGTGCAACACCTGAAACCCCCAGTCGGCGAGAGCATCAATATTAGCCTCCACCGCTTTATTGAGCGTTAGTGCCCCCAGGGAACCACCAGTCACTATCACCGTCGGCAGCGACTCATCCAGCCCCAACCTGCGCATCGCCTCAGAACGCTGCGTCTTACGGTCTAAGTTCGCAATCTCATCACTCATGGGCATCCCCACCAGCTCAGCGCCGCGGAACGGCGTATTAGGAAACGCCACCCCCACAAACTCCGCGAAG
>ERZ773197.837-NODE-837-length-22972-cov-9.560501_pt1 | contig 22972 bp, 14 predicted proteins | sample MGYA00580999_ERZ773197 | MGnify/ENA primary metagenome ERZ773197 (study PRJEB29015, sample SAMEA2738166) | human oral metagenome | biome: human oral; feature: human-associated habitat; material: saliva | place: China | collected 2185 ...
CCGTCATGCGTGATTACCCCTTTGCTTTGAAACTTCATAAGAAAAAACTATCGTGCGACTAAGCACGCATATATCATAGCGCAGATGGAGCAAAAAGTACACTGTTTTGCTAAGGTATTATGTATACATAGTTACAGTCAATTTGTGAAAATTTCGCAAGCGCAGGAATCAAAACGATAAGAAAACGATGCAAAATTCCGCCTTGACACCGCATACCCCCATGTGTATAATAAATCTACCAATGGGGGTATGTGCAAAAGGAGGACATCATGGATATGCTGAAAAAGATGCTGCAGGAAAGCGGCACGTGGAAGGACGGAATCCTTCTCGCGCTGTCGGCGGCTGCCTTGCTGGCGAGTTTTGCGGAGGCGGAGCCTTTCGGCTTCGATATGGCCTGGGTCGCCGTCCTTCTCTCGGGTGCACCGATCGTCTGCGGCGCTTTTCTCGCGCTCGTGCGCGAGCACGACATTCGCGCCGACTTGCTCGTGTCACTCGCACTCATCGCCTCGCTTGCCATCGGCGAGATCTTCGCGGCGGGCGAGATCGCCTTCATCATGCAGCTCGGCGCTTTTCTCGAAGCGTATACGGTCGGGCGCGCTCGCTCGGGCATCGAGCGGCTCGTCTCACTTGCACCACAGATGGCGTGGCGCATCGAAGGCGGCAAGTCGATGGAGATACGTGCGGACGCGGTGGCGGTTGGTGACCGTCTGCGCGTCCTCGCGGGCGAGAAGATTCCGGCGGATGGACGTGTTTTGACAGGGCGCACGGCTGTCGATGAAGCCGTGCTCACGGGAGAGTCGATGCCCGTCGACAAGAATCCCGGCGACGAGGTCAAAAGCGGCACGCTGAACCAGTTTGGAACGTTCGAGATGATCGCGGAGAAGGTCGGCGAAGATATGGCGCTCACGCGGCTCATCCGTCTCGTGCAGGAAGCGGATGCCGGCAAGGCGAAGATCGTGCGTCTCGCCGACCGCTGGGCGACATGGATCGTCGTCTTCGCCCTCGCCGCCTCGCTGCTCGCGCAGTACATCACGGGCGATGTGCTGCGCGCCGTGACCGTGCTCGTCGTCTTCTGCCCATGCGCCCTCGTGCTTGCGACGTCGACGGCGGTCATGGCGGCGATCGGCAACGCGGCGCGCCGCGGCTTCCTCGTCAAGGAAGGCGACGCCTTGGAGCGTCTTTCTCCCGTCACCGCCGTCGCCTTCGACAAGACGGGCACGCTGACGAACGGGACGCCGCGCGTGCAGACGATCACGCCGCTCGCCGACGGCTGGAGCGACGGGCGCGTGCTCGCCGCAGCCGCCGCCCTCGAAAGCCATTCGGAGCATCCGTTGGGCAAGGCGATCGTCGCCTGCCATGCAGAGAAAAGCGCGGCGGCGGGCATCGGCAGGGAACGATCCGACATGGATGAGCTTCTCGCTGCAGCATCGCCCACCGTCGACGTCCTGCCTGGCGAGGGAATCGTGGCGCGGTCGAAAGGCGCCGTCTGTCTCGCCGCCGGCAACGCGCACCTTCTCCGCCGCCTTGGCATACGTCTTGCGGAGCGCGCCGAAGAAGCATCGCTTCGCTGTCTCGACGAGGGGGCAGCGATCGTCTACCTCGTCGAAGGGGATGCCGTCGTCGGGCTCATCGCCCTCGCGGATGCCGTGCGCACGGGCGCGAAACGCATGGTGCGCCGCCTGCAGGAGGAGGGGCTTCGTCCTGTACTTCTCACGGGCGACAACGAGCGTGCGGTCGCGGCGGTCGCGCAAAGCCTCGCCATCGAGGAAGTGCACGCCCACCTGCTGCCCGAGGACAAGCTTACCGCCATCGAGAAGCTTGCAAAAGACGGCAGCGCGACAGCGATGATCGGTGACGGCATCAACGACGCCCCTGCCCTGAAGAGGGCTTTCGTAGGGATAGCCATGGGCAGATCGGGCGACGGCATCGCAGCGGAAGCAGCGGACATCGCCATCACGCAGGGAAGCGTCGAGGAACTCTCGCACCTCTTCGCGCTCTCGCGCCATCTGATGAAGACGATCCGCCGAAACATCGCCTTCTCTCTCGCGCTGAATTTCCTGGCCATCGCGCTCGCCGTCACGGGCGAGATCGGTCCCGTCCTCGGCGCTCTCATCCACAACACAGGCTCGATCCTCGTCATCATCAGCTCGGCGCTCCTGCTCCATTGGAAGAGCGGGAAAGACGAGGCGCCGCTCCCTTCCCCCTCGCCCGTGCAGGAAGAAAAAGACTTGGCAAAGCGCTCGTTCTTCGCTACAATGAAGGAAAACTGCGCGGCGACGGATGCGCGTGTGCTGGAAGCGTGCTCCACGAAGGACAAGTCTCTCGGCGCTTCCTTCTGGTCGTTCCTCGCAAAACACTCTTGGGGGTAAGCATTATGGCATTTTCCTTTACCAAATGGCAGGGATGCGGCAACGACTTCGTGCTGGTGAACGGCTTTTCCGAACGGCTCGACGAAGAAGATCTCGGTGCGCTCGCGCAGAAGATCTGCGACCGGCACTACGGCATCGGCGCGGACGGACTGATCCTCGTGCTGCCATCGAAAGCGGCGGATTTCAGGATGCGCATCCTGAACGCGGACGGCAGTGAGGCGGAGATGTGCGGCAACGGCATTCGCTGCTTCGCGGGCGTCGTCCATGACGAAGGCTTGAGCGACAAGGAAGAATTCACCGTCGAGACGGGCGCGGGCATCCTCGTGCCGCGCCTGCAGCTTGCGGACGGCAAGCTCCAAGGCGTGCGCGTCGATATGGGCGAGCCGACCCTCGCGGGCGACCGCATCCCCGTCCTCGGCTTCGGTGCGGCGCATGTCGTCGAACAGCCCATCGAGGCGGGCGGCGAAAAGCTCTCCATGACCTGCGTTTCCATGGGCAACCCGCATTGCGTGATCTTCGTCGAAGATGCAGAAGCGGTGCCGATCGAGAGGATCGGCCCCCTGCTTGAGCGGCACGAGGCGTTTCCCAAGAAGACGAACGTGGAGTTCGCCGCCGTCCTGGATGCATCCCACATCCGTATGCGCGTCTGGGAGCGCGGCGCCGCCGTGACGCTCGCCTGCGGCACCGGCTCCTGCGCGACTCTCGTTGCCGCCGCGCTCACGGGGCGCACAGAAAGAGCCGCCGAGGTGCAGCTCGACGGCGGCAGGCTGCAGATCGAATGGGCAGAGGACAACCACGTTTACATGACGGGGCCTGCCGAGAAAGTCTTTGCCGGAAGGCGTGAATGAATCGACGCAAAAAAGGGCGGCGCATCCATCGGTTCGATGGACGCACCGCCCTTTTTCTGATGCAGCTGCCTTAGAGCCAGGCATACTTCAAGATGAAGAGCACGGTCAGGATATACATGAGCCATGTCACATCGCGGAACTTGCCCGCGGCGATATGCAAGATCGTGTAGGAAATGATGCCGAACGCGATGCCCTCCGCGATGGAATAGGCGAACGGCATGATGGCGATGCAGATGAAGGCGGGAATCGCCTCGATGATTTCCGACCAAGGGATCTTCACGACCTGCTGCATCATGAGGAAGCCCACGATGACGAGCGCCGGCGCCGTCGCAAAGCCCGGCACGGCCAAAAAGAGCGGCGAGAAGAAGAGCGCGACGAGGAAGAGAACCGCCGTCGTCACTGCCGTCAGCCCCGTGCGCCCGCCCTCGACGATGCCCGCCGAAGACTCGACGTAAGTCGAAATCGTCGATGTGCCGAGACAGGCGCCGATCGCCGTGCCGCAGGCGTCGGCTAGGAGCGCGCCCTTGACGCGCGGCAGACGCCCTTTCTCGTCGAGCATGTCGGCGCGCGAGGCGCAGCCGATCAGCGTGCCGAGCGTATCGAAGAGGTCGACGAAGAGGAAGGCGAAGATGATGACGATGAAATCGAGCGAAAGGATCGCATGAAAGTCGAACTGCATGAGGGTCGGCGCGAGCGACACGGGCGGCGCGACGATGCCCGCCGGCATGAGGCTGAAATAACCGTGCGCGGGATCGGGAATGTAGACGCCGAGAATCTCCAGGACGATGCCCAAGCCCCAAGTGGCGAAGATGCCGATGAGGATGTGCCCCTTGATGTTCTTCATGACGAGGACAGCCGTCAAGAGGATGCCGAAGAGCGCCAGGAGAACGGTAATCCCTTCCGAGGGGAAGGATCCTTCCGCCAACGCCTTGGGGAAGGAGAAGAGTGCGACGAGCTTCGGCCCTGCGACGACGACGTGCGCATTCTGCAGGCCGATGAACGTGATGAAGAATCCGATGCCGACGGTGACGGCGCTCTTCAAGGTCATAGGAATCGCATTGAAAAGCGCCTCGCGCACGTTCGTCACGGAAAGCGCAATGAAGATCAGGCCCTCGATGAGAACCGCCGTCAGGGCAAGCTGCCACGAATACCCCATCTGCCCGACAACCGTGTAGGCGAAGAAAGCGTTGAGCCCCATCGCGGACGAGAGCGCAAACGGCAGGTTCGCGAACGACGCCATCAAGACGCACGCAAGCCCCGAAGCGAGAGCCGTCGCCGTGAACACGGCGCCCGTATCCATGCCGGTGGAGCCAAGAATCAACGGATTCACGGCGAGGATGTAGGCCATCGTCATGAACGTCGTGAGTCCCGCCAACACCTCGGTCTGGATCGTCGTGCCGTTTTCCTTTAAGTGAAACACGTTTTCCAACATTTTTTCCATGGAAGTATCTCCTTTTACTTCTGAAAAGTTGATGAACGACACTCCTATTTTAGCGGAAAGCACGGACAGTGGCAAGGTGAAAGGCAGGGACTTTCTTCGCATAAAGAGAGAGGGGGGAGAGGCTGCGCCCTTCGGGCTTGCTTCTTGGACAAGCCAGTAGCGGTCAACGTCGACCGCGCGTCTGCGCCCTCCGGGCTTGACTTGCGGGACGTTTTCGCATACGACTTGTTTCCCGATCGCCTGCGCCCTTCGGGCTTGGCTCTCGGACAAGTCAGTAGCGGTCAACGTCGGCCAATCATGCGGCGCGCTTCGCGCTTGCATTCTTGGGACGTTTTCGCATACGGCTTGTTTCCCGATCGCCTGCGCCCTTCGGGCTTGGCTCTCGGACAAGTCAGTAAAGGGCTGAAGCGGTTAGCTTCAGCCCTGAATATCCTTGGTGACTCCTATGGGATTCGAACCCATGAACCCGCCGTGAGAGGGCGGTGTCTTAACCACTTGACGAAGGAGCCGTTGAACATGGACTATTATATTACATGTTTTGCAGTTTGGCAATACTTTTTTTCAGGCGGTCGAGAGAATTTTTTTTGCCGAGCATGAAGAGCGCTTCCGTCACGCCGCCCGGCGTGACTTTCTGGCCGGAGACGGCGATGCGCAGCGGCCACATGATGGCGCCTTTCTTTTCGCCGCGCTTTTCCACGAAGGCGTCGAGCGCCTCGTTGATGGCGTCAGGCGTCCACGGCTCGATGGCTTCAAGCATGGGGAGCGTCTCGGGCAGCAGCTCGCGCGCCTTTTCAGGATTCGTCTTGTTGCGCTTGTTCGTATAGCAGTCGATGTCGTAGTCGGGCATTTCGATGAGGAAGCGGATCTGCCCGCCGATCTCGCTCAAGCGGCTGAGGCGCGGGCGCAGGACTTCGGCGATGTAGTCCCACTTCTCCGCAAGCTCCGATGGCAACTCGCCTGCGAAGGGTCGCGCAAGCTTGGCGAAGGCGGCGGGATCCATGGCCTTGAAGTATTCGCCGTTCATCCAGTCGAGCTTCTTGTAGTCGAAGATGGCGGGCGATTTGCTGATGCCGTCGAGGGAGAACGCTCCGATCAGCTCCTCCATCGTGAAGATCTCCTGGTTCGTGTCCTTCGGCGACCAGCCGAGGAGCGCGACATAGTTCGTGACGGCTTCGGCGAGGTAGCCTTCATCGAGGAGCTGCCCGAAGCTCGCGGCGCCATGACGCTTCGAGAGCTTCGACACCGTGCCGTCCTCGCTCTTTCCCATGACGGGCGGCAGATGGATGAACTCGGGCAGCTGCCAGCCGAAAAACTCGTAGAGCAGCACATGCTTGGGCGTCGAAGTGATGTATTCATTGCCGCGGATGACATGCGTGATCTCCATCAGGTGATCGTCGACGACGTTCGCGAAATTGTACGTCGGCATACCGTCGCTCTTCAAGAGGATCTGGTCTTCGAGCTCGCTGTTTTCGATCGTGATGCTGCCGAGGATCAGATCGCGGTACGTCGTCGAACCGACGAGAGGCATTTTCTGGCGGATGACATAGGGCGTACCCGCCGCAAGATGCTTCTCGACCTCCTCGGGCGAGAGGTCGCGGCAGTGGCGGTCATAGCCGCCGAACTTTTCGGATTCCGACTCGTGCGCATGATCCTTCGCCGCACAGAAGCAGCGGTAGGCGTGTCCTGAGGCGACGAGCTTCTCGGCATATTCCCTGTAGATCGCCTTGCGCTCGCTCTGCACATAAGGACCGAACGCGCCGCCCTTCTCGGGACTTTCATCGGCGACGATGTGCGCGGCGGCCAGGCTCTCGTTGATGACCTCGCGCGCGCCCTCGACGAAGCGATCCTGATCCGTGTCCTCGATGCGCAGGATGAAGTCGCCGCCCTGGGACTTCGCGAAAAGATAGCCGTAAAGCGCCGTGCGCAGGTTGCCGATGTGCATGTAGCCCGTGGGGCTGGGCGCGAAGCGCGTGCGTATATGGTTGGTCAAGATGATTCCTCCTAGTGCTCTTGCTGTCTTTTTCCTCCAGTATATCAGCAATGGAGGCGATGTGCAAACGAGGAGTGAGAGAGTTCTAACTCGCATTTTCAAGGGGTCGTGATATAATGAAGATACCATCATGGAGCGAAGGAGCGCCGAAAAATCTTCCGCGCTCCTTCCCGACAAAAGAAAAAGGAGCGATCGAGATGAACCATCTGACATTCTTCCTCTTCGCCCTCGCGGCGGGGCTCTTCCTCTTCTCGCCGCAGGCGGCTGCGGCGGCGGCGGCGCCGTCCGAGCCGCCCATCCTCATGGTCGACGGCACGGGCAGAGTGGAGACGGCGCCCGACTGCGCGACGATATCGATCGGCGTAGTCACGCAGGCAGCGGACGCGAAGACGGCGCAGGAGGGAAATGCGCGCAAGGCGTCGGCCGTGCAGAAAGCCCTCGTCGCCGCAGGCGTCCCCGAGGCGAACATCCAGACGCGCGACTACTACTTCCAGCCGCTTTACGAGCGTCAGGACAAAGCCAACAAAGACGAGATCACGGGCTACCAGGCGGAGAACACCGTGACGGTGCGCATCGACGACCTCGCAGACGTCAGCCGCATCATCGACCTCGCGCTCAAGAGCGGCGCGAACAGCATATCCTCGCTGAATTTCGGCGTGAAGAACGCGGAAAAGCTGCGCAAGACGGCCTTGACCGCTGCAGTCAACGACGCGCGCAAGAAAGCCGATGACCTTGCCGCCGCCTTGGGCAGGCGCGTCGTCGGGCTGAAATCCGTTTCCGAGAGCACCTACCCGTTCGCCGATCGTACAGCAAGCACGAAGATGCTCGCCGCTTACGAGAATGCGCCTTCGACGCCGATCGCGCCGGGCACGTTGGAGATGAGCGCCGAAGTACACATCGAGTATTACCTGAGCGAGTGAAGGCAGGCCGAAGGACGGACGATCGTCATCCGCCTCGCCGCGCCTAGAGATGACCGTGCATAATCCAGCGTACAAAACAGGGGGGCTATCGTCTCCCCTGTTTTTTTGCGCCATCATCATCGGAAAATACGCCCAAGAACCTCGGCCATTCTCAACATGTGCGGAAGAATCTTGAGACAACGGGAGAGTATACGTCCTAAAAATAAAAAACGCAAGATTTTTTCGCTTGAGAATCCTTCGTCTTTATGGTATACTGTCATGGCAAATAGAGACAAAGACCTAGCAGCATGGATAAAGATGCGCAAAAAACTCCAAGAATGTCATTTTCTTCCATGCCTCTATCCAGCAGCAGAAATAATCATTATTAAAAAACATAAGGAGAAAATGCCGACATGATAGCAGAACGCTCTTTCTTTCGAACGTATGGCGCGCGCGCAAGTCTCCTCGCCCCTGCCCTCCTCGGCCTTCTGCCGGGGACGGGATGCGCGGCTCAAGCCGTGCCGGACTGGGCCTATGAAGCTGTGGAGCAGCTTGAAGCAGCGGGCTACGTCGATCTTGCGGGCAAGACGCCGCAGGAGTATTCGCGAAAGGATCTCGTGGATCTCGTAGCGCGCGGCCTCCATGAAATCGACCGCGTGCAGCAGGGCACAGCCGCCGACGAGTACGGCAGGCTCGTGAGCCTCGCCATGCGCGACGAGGTGCGCGTCAAGCTGTACCGCGAGCAGGAGCGCCAGCTGAGGCGCTCGCTTGCCGACGCAGAAGCCGCGGCGAAACATGCGGAAGAGCGTCTCGCGCGCGAATCCCTGCGCGGCACGAACCGTTTGGAGATCATGAAGCCGCTGGCAGAGAGGGCGTCCGAAGCGCGTCAGCGACTGCAGTTCACAGCGCGCGACTACGCACTCACCAAGATGCGGCTCGAAAAGCGCGAGCTTGCGCTCGCCAACTTGAAAGAACGCAAGCGGGAGGTTCTCGCCCACCTGACCGGAGGAGAGAACCTGCAGCCGACGGGGACGGCCGCAGCCGCCCCCGTCTCTGCCGCGCCGGTGGCCGTTGCCGAGACTCCTGCGGACGCTTACGCCGAACCGCTCGTCGCACAGGACGCCATGGACGCCGCGACGCGCCTGCGCGCCCTTTTCATCGAAGATCTCGCGCGCATTGGCTACACGGATGAAGAGAACGGCGATCAGCAGCTCTATGCTCCCGTGCTCCTCCCGGAAAAATCCGAGCCCAGGCTCAAGATCGACGCCGAGGTGCGCGCCGACACCTCACGCTCGACGGGCGTCGAGAGCGGCCCCAACCTCACGCGGCTGCGCCTCCGCGTCTACCCCGACTACGACATCGACGGCAACTGGCATGCCCTGGGCATGTTCGAGTACACGAAGTTCCTGAACGGCGGCAGCAACGACGGCAAGCTTCGTTTTGACCGCTACTATCTGACGGGCAAGATCGGCCTGGTGGAGACGGGGATCGGCATCTTCGGCACGGCCTTCGCCGAGGGCAATATCTACGACAGCAAGTTCAAGGGTGTGCGCCTCTCGATCGGCAGTCCCGTCCGCTACACGCTGTACCACGGCACGATCGACAAGGCGGATGACGTGACGGCGCTGCATGCCAGCTACGACACGCCTGCCTACGGCATAGACGCCGGCATGTATCGCTTCGACAAGATCAACGACGCGGCGCGCAACATCTACATGGGGAATTTCCGCATACCTTTGGACAAGTTCGACTTCGGCGCAATGCTGCTTCACGGCAGGGATCATGCGGCGGGCAACGGCACGGGATATGTGCTGACGCTCGCGACGAGCGGCTCCACCTGGCGGCCGGGATCGCTCGCCTACTGGTTCAAGTACTACCGTCAGCCGAGCGCGACCTACGTCAGCCATACGATGCACGGCATGGCAGACTACATGAGCTACGATTCGACGTCCATCGGCCCAAGGCGCGGCGGCTTCCAAGGCTGGGGCACTGGCCTCAGCTACACGGTGCAAAAAGACCTCATGTTCGCCCTTGAGTATTACGACATCCGCGATCTCGATACATCGAGGCGCTCACGAACCGTTTGGGCGGCGCTCACGGGCTATTTCAGAAACTATGAGATTTGATTTGGATAAAGCACAAGAAAGAGGAGATTGAATCTATGTTGAATTCCTTGCGGGACGGCAAGACAAAGATCGCCGTCGTAGGTCTCGGCTATGTCGGCTTGCCGCTCGCCGTGGCGTTTTCGAAACATTTCAGCGTCATCGGCTACGACAGCGACGAGAAGAAGGTCGCGGACCTTCGCTGCGGCAAAGACCCGATGGGCGAACTTGCCGCGGCGAAGGACGCGCATACAAACATCGACTTCACGGCCGATGCGGCACGCCTGCGCACGGCGTCTTTCATCGTCATCGCCGTGCCGACCCCGATCAAGGGAGACAAGACGCCCGATCTCCATCCGCTGAAGAATGCGACGCGCGTCGTCGGAAAGAATCTGCAGCCAGGCAGCATCGTCGTCTACGAATCGACCGTCTATCCGGGCGTGACCGAGGACATCTGCTGCACCATCCTGGAAGAGGAGTCGGGCATGCAGCGCGGCGAGTTCAAGATCGGCTACTCCCCGGAACGCATCAACCCCGGCGACAAGGTGCATCGACTGGAGAACATCGTCAAGATCGTCTCGGGCATGGATGAAGAGACGCTCGACACGATCGCCGCCGTCTACGGCACCGTCATCGAAACCCTGCACCGTGCGTCGTCCATCCGCGTGGCGGAAGCGGCGAAGGTCGCAGAGAACGCACAGCGCGACATCAACATCGCCTTCATGAACGAGCTGGCCATGGTCTTCCACCGCATGGACATCGACACCGCCTCCGTGGCAGCAGCGATGGACACGAAATGGAACGCCCTGGGCTTTCGCCCGGGACTTGTCGGCGGCCATTGCATCGGCGTCGATCCCTATTATTTCATCTACCAGGCGCAGAACCTCGGCTACCATTCGCCGCTCATCTCCACGGGCCGGCGCATCAACGACGGCATGAGCGGCTTCGTCGCCCACGCCGTCGTGCGCGAGCTCGTGCGTGCGAAGATCGACCTCGCCCATGCGAACGTCCATCTTCTCGGCATGACGTTCAAGGAAAACTGCCCCGACGTGCGCAATTCACGCGCCGCCGAGGTCTACCGCATATTGCAGGAATACGACCTTTCGCTGCACGCCGTCGATCCCGAGGCCGACGCGGCGGAATTCCGTGCAGAATACGGCTTCGCCCTGGAGCCGTTCGCCGAAATCCGCGAGGCGGACTGCCTCGTATTCCTCGTGGCGCATGAGATGTTCACCCAGCTTTCCTGGGCCGATCTGCGCCGGATGTACCGCGCGGATGGGCCGCGCCTTCTCATCGACGTGAAGGGGATGTTCTCCCGCGAAGAGGCGGAGCGCGAAGGCTTCCGCTACTGGCGTCTCTGATCGTGGCGCCCTTGTCTATGATGAACGCTTTTGAAAAGGGGGGCAGGTCATGAGCTTGAGAAAAATGGGGCTTTTGGCGGTTCTCGGCATCCTGCTCTGCGCCGGCGTCCTCATGTTCTTCCGCGACCATGTGATCAGCACGACGGGTGCGCAGGACGAGATCACCGATCTCAGCAGCCTTTATGAAGCGCAGGAGGAAATTGCAGCGGCGAAGGAGCAGCTGCAAAAAGGCGCAGAGCCTGCAGAAATCTTGACGAAGGACGCCGGCTCGCACGTCGCCATCGTCATCGACGGACTGCCCGATCGCACCACGACGGCGCGCCTGCTCGACGTCCTCAAGAAGCATGGCGCAAGCGCCGTATTCTTCGTCGAAGGACAGAATGCGGCGAATCAGCCGGAGACAATCCAGCTCATACGCGAAGCCGGACAGGAGATCGGCAATTATACCTTCGTAGGGATCGCTGCGGCGCAGGGCTTGCCGCAGGATCGCCTGCTCGCCGAGATCTGCCGCACGCAGAAGGTCGTCGAGGTGCTCGCCGCAACGAAGCCGCGTCTCTTCCGTGCGCCGCGAACCGCCTACAACGAGGAGCTTCTGCGCGCCCTGCATGCGGCGGGCATCGACTATGCCGTGAAAGAAACCGCGCATTACGCGCCGGGCCACCTCAAGGACGCAGCAGGAGCCATCGCCTATGCGGCAACGGTGTCTCCCGGAAGCATCATCGCGATCGACATCGCCAAGCCCGTCGAGGCCGCGGCGAAGGATGCTCCCGTCGAGGATCTGCGTCCCGCCGTGGACAAGCAGCCGACCTTGGAGGACAAATCCGAGGAAGAACCGAAAAAGACTCCCGTCGATGCAGCCAGCGAGCTGGATTGGCTGCTGACGGCTTTGAAAAACACGGGCAAAAAGCCCGCCAGCATCTACGATTTCCGCAAGATCCGTTATGTACCCGCCGCCCCGGCGGCAACAGTGAAAGAAAGTCGGTGAAGTTATGGAGCAGCAGGAATACGCGCCCGCAGATGACGCCAGCAAAAGCACGGACGCCGCAGAGCGCGGCGCAAGCTTGAACCAGGCATCCGGCACCGCGCAGGCGGAAGACATCCTCTACACGATGAAAGGGGATCGCCGCCTGCTTTCGCATGTTCCGGACGCCGGCGGACACCGCAGCAACCGCAGCCGGCGCGGCGCATCCGCCGACATGGAATCCGAAGACTATACGCTCTACGAGCAGGATGCGAAAAACGGACAGCGCTACCTTGTCGATTATCCAGTGAAGATCGACAGCTCCGCGGGAACGCTTGCAGCGCGCGCCGTGGACATCTCGACGACGGGCATCCTCGTGCGCCTGGAGGGTGACGCGCACGCGGCGGAGCTTTCGGGCGACGTCAAGCTGACCTTCGAGATCACGGCCGGCACGATGCCCGAGGGCTACGAAATGAAGGTGAAGAAGCTGCCCGCCACCGTCATACGAGCCTTCGGTCAGGCGGAGGAAAAGCTCTACGGCATCGAGTTCAAGAAGACCCTCGCTCAGTACGCCGCCGCGCGCAGGCAGGGCTACATGTTCGCTGCAGCGACCTTCTTCCTCGCCGTGATCACGCTCATCATCCTGCTCATGCGCGCCGAATCGGTCATCTATTTCAAGTTCAATCGCTGGCTCTATCTCTACAGCATCATCGCCGCGACCTTCTTGCTCACGCGCTATCTGTTCGCCATGTTCTACCGCCCCGTACCCATCGATCCCGACTATACGCCGGGCGTGACGATCGTCGTCCCATGCTTCGACGAGGAAGAGTGGATCCAGCGCACGATTCACAGCTGCATCAACCAGGACTATCCCGTGGACAAGCTCGAAGTGATCGTCGTCGACGACTGCTCGAACGACCGCTCCGCCGAGCGCGTGCAGCAAATGATCGCCGAACTCAAGGCGGCGGATACGAGCGACCACGCCTACCGCGTATCTGAGCGCATACGCTTCCTGCAGCAGCCGACGAACATGGGCAAGCGCGACGCCATGGCGCGCGGCGCGAAGGAAGCGAAGCACGAGCTTCTCGTCTTCGTGGACTCGGACAGCTTCCTCGACCCCTTCGCCATCCGCAACATCGTGCAGCCCTTCAAGGACAAGGAGATGGGCGGCGTCTCAGGGCGCACCGATGTCGCGAACACCTACACGAACGCCTTGACGAAGATGCAGGCGGTGCGCTACTCCATCGCCTTCCGCGTCATGAAGGCGGCAGAAGGCTTCTTCGATGCGGCGACGTGCCTTTCCGGCCCCTTGTCGTGCTACCGCAAGGATCTCGTCCTCAAGTACATGGATGCGTGGCTCAACCAGCGTTTCCTCGGACAGAAGGCGACCTTCGGCGACGACCGCAGCATGACGAACTTCATCCTGCGCCACAACCGCACGACGTATCAGGATTCCGCCGTCTGCATGACGATCGTGCCGCGCTCCTACCAAGTCTTCCTGCGCCAGCAGATGCGCTGGAAGCGCTCGTGGCTGCGCGAGTCGCTGATCGCGAGCCGCTTCATGTGGAAGAAAGAGCCGTTCATGTCGCTCGGCTTCTACATGGGCGTCCTCGTGCCGATCGCCGCGCCCATCATCGTCCTCTACAATCTCTTCTATGTGCCGATCATGTACCGCGTCTATCCCACGAGCTTCCTCATCGGCATGCTCATGATGGCGCTCCTGATGAGCATGGCGCAGCTTCTCATACGGCGCAGCACGACGTGGCTCTACGCCATGTGGTTCTGCATATACTATGAAGCCGTGCTCCTCTGGCAGATGCCCGTCGCCTGGGTCACCTTCTGGAAGACGACCTGGGGCACGCGCATGACGCTCGCCGACATCGCCGAACGCAACAAGAAGAAACAGAAGGAGCAAGGAAAGAACGCCTCCTCGGACAAAACAGGAGCGGAGGCGGCATGAAAAAGAAACGTGTACTCGTGCGCTTGAAACAAGGCTTGGAAAAGGCGCGGGAAGAGGCGCAGGCGCAAAAGCAGACGCAGGCGCAGGCGCAGCAGGCGGCGGAGACGACCGCGCCCAACGCACAGGCGGCGCCTTCTGCAGCGCAGGAAGCCCCCACGGATGTGCAGCCGGCGCCGCAAAAGACGAAGCGCCCCCCTCTCGGGAACGAGAATTTCACGCGCAGCAAGAATCGCCGCAAGAAGATGCGCGTCGTCCTGCAGTTCACGATCCTCGCCGTCTCGCTCTTCATGCTTCTGCAGCTTTTCTTCACGTTCAAGACCTACGACGCTTCCGAAGCCGCAGCGACGAGCGAAGAGGACAAAGGCTTCATCGCTCTCTCCTACTTCGGCGTCGACCGTCATGGCGACACCTCTTCGCTCATCGGCAAGGAGGAGCTGCGCCGCCATCTCGCGGAGCTGAAGCGCCAAGGCTATGTGACCATCTCGCAGAAAGACATCCTCAACTATTACCAAAACGGCGCCCCCCTGCCGCCCCGCTCGCTCTTCCTCATGTTCGAAGACGGCAGGCGCGACACGGCGATCTTCGCGCAGGAAATCATGGAAGACTTGAACTTCAAGGCGACGATGATGACCTACCCGGAAAAATTCATCAAGGAGGACACGAAGTTCCTTCACCCGAAGGATCTGCACGAGATGGAAGACTCGACGTTCTGGGAGATGGGCACGAACGGCTACCGTCTCGCCTACATCAACGTCTTTGACCGTTACGACGACTTCCTCGGCGAGCTGGACCTGCTGCGCTTCGATATGGTGCGCAGCTACCTCGGCCGCCGCTACAACCACTACCTGATGGATTACATCCGCGACAAGGACGGCATCCCCGTCGAGAGCGAACGTCAGATGGAGCGGCGCGTCACCTACGACTACACGCGCTTGCGCGAGGTGTACGAAAAAGAGCTCGGCTATGTGCCGCAAGCGCATGTGCTCATGCACGCGAACACGGGGCGCTTCGGCAACAACCCGCGCGTCAGCGCGGTCAACGAGCGCGAAATCCGCAGCACCTTCCCGATGAACTTCAATCGCGAAGGCTTCGTGCTCAACAAGCGCACCAGCAGTCTCTACGACCTCACGCGCATGCAGCCGCAGCCCTATTGGCCGATCAACCATCTTCTCATGCGCATCAACTACGATACGGACGGCAGCCTCGCCTACATCGATGGGCGCACCGAAGGCCGCCGCGCATGGGAGCTCAAGGAAGGCGCCCTCGAATGCCGCGACGAGACGCTGATCTTGACGACGCTGCCCGAAGGCAATGCGGCCGCACGTCTCGCCGAAACCGAAAAGCTCAAGGATCTCCGTCTGGAAGTGGAGCTTGAAGGCAACGCCTTCGGCTCGCAGCAGATCTTCCTGCGCAGCTCCGCCGACCTTTCGGACGCGGTCGCCGTCACGCTCGTCAACGATCACCTCGTCGTGGAAGAAATCGCGGGCGGCGCGAAAAAAGAACTTTACAAAGAAAAGCTGCCCGTGATCCTCGGCGAAAAGATCCTTTCCGTCGAAGAGGCGCGAAGGGAAGCGAAGGTCGGCGAAAACGAAGCCTTCGCACGCTATGCGTCCTCCCCCGCTGCGGCCAAGGAGTATCTGGGACGCGCGAATGAAGCGCGCGAGACATACGCCCCTGCCGTCGAGGATGGCGCCGCCCCTTACGAGGGACGCGAGAGCTTCCATCGCCGCAGCAAGTGCCAGCTGGTGATCCATCTCTCGGGCGATCGCCTGAGCGTGGAAGTCGACGGCCACATGGGGCCGGAGAACATCGCGCTGCATCGCTTGGAGCGGGGCGACGTCTTCATCGGCGCCTCCTGGCGCGGCGAAGCATGGAGCCAACGAAATCTCGCCGACGATGTTTACGACGGCGTGTTCAAGAAAGTGCGCATCCTGACCGAGACCGGGCAAGCGGACAGCGAGGAACGCCTCCTTTACACGAGCGAGTATAAAGGATGGGACAAGGTGAAGTACAGAGCCGGAGAAATCTGGGACGCTGTCTTGCGCTGGTTCCTCGAAAATGTATGATGAAAAGAGGGCGCGGGGGCGAAAAGTCTGCGCGCCCTCTCTTTGCAGGGAACAGGAGGTATGTTCATGCGATGGTTGATGTTGGGGATGTTTCTTGCCGCCGGACTCTCCCTCGGGGGATGCGTCCAGGCAGAGCCTTTGAAGAGCGCCGAGCAGCACGCGCCCGTGGAGCTTTCTTCATGGCACGCCTACTGGGATGTCGCGGGCGGCGAGAGCGACTATCGCAAGATGCGCGAAAAGCTCGCGAAGGTTGCCATCTTCGCCGTCTGCTACGACGACAAGGACGAGCTTTTCATCCCGGAGGAAGTGAAGACCCTCGTGAACTCCTACCGCATCCGGAAGGTCGAACGCTACCTGACCTTCACGAATGACATCGTGGGAACGACGCGCATCGAAAAAGATCCGGAGCTTCTGCGCCGCCTCCTCACGACGGATGAGCAGATGGAAAAAGAAGCGAAGGCCATGGCCGACCTCGCCGAAAAATTCGGCATGGAGGGCGTGGAACTCGACTATGAGAACTTCCGCAAGGACGAAGAGATCCTGGATCGCTACGTCGTCTTCGCGAACAAACTCGCTGCGATCACGAAAGCGCGCGGCTTGAAACTCCGCATCGTGCTTGAGCCTTCGATGCCGTATGATGTGGGTCTTCCCGAGGGGCCAGAATACGTCGTGATGTTCTACAACCTGCACGGCAAGCACAGCGGCCCGGGCGCGAAGGCGGATCGCGCCTTCATCGAGAAGACCTTGAAGAAGATGGACGCCCTGCCCGGCAAGAAGGCCGCTGCCTTCGCGACGGGCGGCTGTCTGTGGCAGGATTACGGCTTCTTCGGCTTGAAGAAGGGCGACATCCGCTTCCTCACGGAGGCAGAAGCCACAGCCCTGGCGAAGAAGCACGACAAGAAGCCGGAACGCGATGCCGAGAGCGCGGCGCTTCACTTCACGTTCTCGGCGGATGGACACGACGGGGAAGTCTGGTATGCGGACGAAGAGACGCTCAATGCGTGGATCACGCTCGCAGCGGAGAACGGCGTCGACGCGGTGAGCCTCTGGCGGCTCGGCGGCAACAACACCCTCCCCGATGTGCGGTGCGAATAGAGAAAGGAAGGGACGAGATCAGTCATGCGCAAGAGAAAAACGAGAACAGGACTAGGGAAAAAGAGCGCTCTGTGCGCCGTTGGTTTCCTGCTTGCCGCTCTTTGCAGCGGCACGGCAGCCGCAGCGGTCGCCGAGGAGCCGTCGGAGACGGCAGCAGCCCTCGAATCGTCGAGACTCGCGGCGCTCGCCGGACTTGAGGTCGCGAGACCGGAGGAGGAGCATCCAAAAGACGAGCTCCTTGACGATGCAAAAGAGGCGCCGTCTGCAAAGCAGCAGGACTGGCAGACAGCTGCAGGCGGCGCCTATGCCGCGCTGCGCCGGGAGAACCACGGGCACATCGCCGAGAAGCAGCGCATCATGCGCACCACGAAACCCGCCGTCGTCTTCACGTTTGGCGGCCTGTCGAAGGAAGAGCCTCTGCGTGAAATCCTGGAGGAAATGAAGGCGCAGGGCATGCACGGCACCTTCTTCGTCACGGAGCGCGAACTCGCAAGAAACAAGAAGAACATCAAGCTCATCCGCGCTTACGGGCAGGAGCTGGGCATCGGAATTCACCCCGAGGAAGGCGCAGGCTTCGACGGCTACTGTGCGCAGATCGAGCGCGTCCGCGAAGGGCTTCGCGCCTATGGGCAGGAGACGAACGTCGTGCGCCAGATGTCGGGCGCGGACGAAAAGACGTTCGGCGAAGCGGTGTCGGCGATGGGCTGCGTCCTCATCGGGCAGGGCTTCAACGCCGTGCAGTCGAGGCACAAGAATGCGCAGTCGGCGGAAGAGATCATGCCCGACCTCTTCGGCCGCTGGACGACCTCGTTCAATCGCGGCGAGATCATCTACCTGCGCACGGACTACTACGCGCGTCCCTCGCTCGCCGTCGAGCTTATGCGCCTGCTGAAAGCCAAGAAGCTCGACAACATCACCTACACGACGCACTCCCTGCCCGGAAAGGAACCGAGGGGTCGGTTGGCGCCGGGCTACACCATCGTCTCCGTCCTCGACGTCCTGAACGACAAAGACGCGCTTTTCACCTACCCCGTCGACCTCTCCTCCCTGCCCGAGGAAATCCGCCCGCGCGCGCGGGAAAAGAGGCTCAAGGGACACGAATTGACGCAGGAATTCTACAAGCGCTATATCGGCGCCCCCGAAGTGGGCAAGACGGACCGCATGTTGGGCTTTTCGCGCATCGAAATGCGCAGCGCCGACAAGACGGGCGTCGTCAAGACCGTCGCGGACAACACCATATTCCTCACCTTCGACGATTGGGGCAGCGACGATTCCATCAACCATCTGCTCGTCGTCCTCGACAAGCATCACGTGAACGGCACGTTCTTCATCATCACGAAGAACGTCCACAACAATCCCGGCCTCCTGCGTGCCATCGCGGCGGCAGGCAACGAGATCGGCAGCCATACGGACCTGCACACGCCGATGTGCGTGCCGGGCGAGAACGGCAAGAACAAAGCCGTCCTGAGCGAAGAAGCCTACGAGCGTGAGGTGTACACCTCCTACGAGAAGCTTGCGCTGACCGTGGGCGACATGACGCTGCCGTCCGGTCGCCACGCACTGACGCGCCTCCTGCGCCCGCCGACGCTCGCCATGAGCCGCTCGGGCGTCGCGGGCATCCTGAACAGCGGCTTTGACTACGTCGTCAACGGCAGCGGCAGCACAGGAGACTACAATGCCGTCTCGCTGGAATCGCTCGTCGGCATCCTGCACCGCCTGACGCATGAAGACGACGGCTCCGTGAAGCGCGGCGCCATCCTCATCATGCACATGAGCGCGACCGCCATGCGCACGGCGCCCGCCCTCGACATGCTGCTGACGGCGAACGATCTCCTGCCCGACGATCACCCGGGAAAATTCAAGGTCGGTCTTCTGGGCGACTATCTGACGGGCGACTACGACCAGCGGATGAAGCAAGTCCCGCCCGTGGAGCAAAAGGCGACCCATCCGTTTTGACAAAAAAGACGCACAGCCAGCTTGCCGGCTGTGCGTCTTGTTTTGTCCGATCGATGTTTTTTCGAAGCGGCCGGACATGCGTTCGCCCACCCGACCTGTCAGCAGTTCCCCTCATGCACATGGCGAAGATGCTTCCCGGCAACTGCGGCAAGGCGGCGGATCGTCTCGACAGGCGTCGCAGGAGCCTCTTCCTTCCAGCGCGGGAAGTAGCGGCTGATGTGAAGCGGCAGTTCGGGGTCGAGCGAAGAAAGCCAGCGCGCTTCTTCCTCCATGTCTCTCTCGCTGTCGTTCTGCCCCGGGATGATGAGCGTCGTGACCTCGACGTGGCAGGAGGTGACGGCGCGGGCGATCGTATGCTTCACCGCAGCGAGGTCGCCGCCGAGCCTGCGGTAGAAGTCGCTTTGCCAGCCCTTGAGATCGATGTTCATGGCATCGACGTGCGGCAGGAGCGTCTCCAAAGGCGCGGGCGCTATCATGCCGTTCGTCACGAGAGCGACGAAAAGGCCGCGCTCATGCAGCAGCGGCGCCGTATCGAGAATGAACTCATAGCTCAGAAGCGGCTCGTTGTAGGTGAAGGCGACGCCGATATTGCCGTGCGGCCGCCGGCTGAGGTCAGAGGCGAGCGCGGCGAGCTCTTCGGGCGTGACATCCTGCGTCTCGCTGCGCTCGTCCGCCATGGAAATCGCATGGTTCTGGCAGAAGGGACAGGCGAGGTTGCAGCCGAAGCTGCCGACGGAGAGGATGAAGCTTCCGGGGTGGAAGTGACAGAACGGCTTCTTCTCGATGGGATCGAGCGCGATGGAGGTGAGCCGGCCATAGTTCCTGCAGCGGATCTTGCCGCCCTCGTTCGCCCGTGCGCGGCAAAGCCCGCGCCTGCCAGCCGCGAGCCGGCAATGATGCGGACAGAGGGAGCAGACGACGCATGCGTCTGCTCCCTCTGTCCTTGCCGCACGATCCGCCGCGCTCAATGGTGGCGCTCCACTTCGAAGCGCCAGATGCGCACGTCGTCGTCCTCGGCGATGCCGCCCTTCTTGCGCGCGATCTTGAGCTGCTCTTCGACCGTTTCGACGCCTTCGAGATCGGGAAGGAGCAGTCCCTTCCTGCCGCGCGCTTCGACGATCACGCCGTAGCGCTTCACATCGAGATCCTTCGCTGCATCACCGATCAACTCCGGCTCCGTGAGCACGTCCACGCTGTATACGATGTCGGGCAGCTCCTCCTCCTTGAGCGGCGAGAAGCGCGGATCGTTGATGGCGGCGGCGACAGCGTTGTAGAGGATCTCTTCGGCGATATCCTTCTGCGTCGGATGGAACGTGCCGATACAGCCTCTGAGCTCGCCGTCTTTCTTGAGCGATACGAAGACGCCCGCGCGCCCCTGCATCTCTTCGGGCAGATCCGCAGGAAGGGAGGCATACTGCCCGGTCACGACGAACTTCTCGACGCTCTCGCGCGCGATCTTCACATAGGCGTCTTCCGCTGCCTTGATGTCGTCGAGAGCACGACGCTGGGCGATCTCGTAGCGCATACCGAAGTTGCGCTTCAAGTCCTCGCGCTTGACGACGAAGGAAAGAAGCCCGTAGCCGACGCCGAAAGTCCCCTGATAGGAAAGCTTCTTGATCTTCAGCGCCTGGCAGTCGAGCGCGCCCGTCATGATCCAGAAGGAGCGCAAGCCGCACTCCGCCGCTTTCTTGGCAAGAGCCGGATCCATCTGCAAAAGCTTCAAGAACGTCCCTTCCTCAAGGTATTTCATGCACGCCTTGTCGAAGCGCGGCCCCTCAGGCGCAAAGCCATACGGGCCATCGGGCGTGAGCTTGTGCGAGAGGTCGCCGCTCGCGATGAAGACGGTCTTGCGGTCAAGCTCTTCGGCGGTGCGTGCGATGCACATGCCGAAGCGATAGTGATCGAGCGGCGTGAGCCCGGAAAGCCCGACGCGCACGACGCGGAAATCCCCCCCCTGCGCCTGTAGGAAGCGCAGCGGAACCATCGTGCCGTGATCGAGCGCCGCATTGCGCCCGCCCAAAGGACCCGCGTCGATTCCCGCCTCTCCTGCGACGGTGGCAAGCGTCTTGGCAAACGCCGTATCGTACTCGGCATGCACTTCGACCTCGGGTGCGCCGAACTGCGCGAAGCTTCCCGTGCCCTCGTCCCCCGGCGAGATGTGGAAATAGTCCGCGTACATGACGGCGTGCGGACTCGCGATGACGACCGTATCCGGCTCGAAGGAAGCCGCCTCCTTCATCGCCCGCTCATACGCATTGATCGTGAGCTGAATCTTGCGTTCCTCGCCCTTTCCGATTTCCGGCAAAATGACCGGCGGATGCGGCACGGCATAAGCAGCTAGAATTGCCATAAGAAGACCTCCTCGAAGTGCGATATCCATTACCTATGTATTCGATACGAGGAGAGAAAAGCCTTCTGTTTGCAGAAAATTTTCGCAAGGCAGGTCTCCTGCAGCGCAAAAAAGCAGCCGGCGCAATCACCTCGCCGGCAAATTTCATGAGGATAGAAGAGTATAACTTGTGTTCTGTCTATCGCCAGCACGGAAAGCGCATCTCCTACCATGAAATCTTGAAAGCGCCTACGGCTGACCTGCATCGGTCGATTTTGGAGATCGTCCCGAGGATCAAGCTCGCGGCACCGCGCATCGATGCACGGATTGATGCGACGGAGGGGAGACCAGCATTTCCAAAACCTACATGAAGCAATCCCTCGCCATGCGCCTGCAGACGTATGTCCATACGCCCTGCAGAATCCCGGTCGATCATCAAAAATCGCGTTCATTGACAGCATCCCGCTCCATTGTTATAATGGCAGAGAATCGTTGCCGCCGCAGAGGCGGCTTTTTGCCCCGACCTAAAAGGTGCGCACGGACGCAGCTTCATGCAGGGGCGGCGCACGACGTGTGCGCAGGTCACTCCGCAGGAGGAATCTTCATGACAGAAAAAAAACTCCCCGTAAGCCCCGAACGGCTTGAGGAAATCATCGAACAATATCCGACGCCCTTCCACATCTACGATGAGAAGGCCATCCGCGAAAACTTCCGCCGCTTCAAGCGCGCCTTCGCGTGGGCGCCGCGCTTCACCGAGCACTTCGCCGTCAAGGCGACGCCGAATCCGCGCCTCCTGCAGATCCTGCACGAAGAGGGCGCTGGCACGGACTGCAGCTCCATCGCCGAACTGCTCCTCTCCGAAGCCGCCGGCGTCAAGGGCGAGGAGATCATGCTGACCTCGAACGACACGCCCGCCGAAGAATTCCAAAAGGCGCGCGAACTCGGCGCGATCATCAACCTCGACGACATCAGCCACATCGACTACCTGGAAAAGCACGCGGGATTCCCCGCCTGCCTCTCCTTCCGCTACAACCCTGGTCCGCTCATCGAGGGCAACGACATCATCGGCAAGCCGACGGAAGCGAAATACGGCCTTACGCACCACCAGATCTTCGATGCCTACAAGATCGCACGCGAGAAGGGCGTCGAGCGCTTCGGCCTGCACACCATGGTCATATCGAGCGAGCTGAGGAATGAAGCCTTCCTCTTCACGGCGGAACTCATGTTCAACCTCGCCGTCGAAATCAAGAAGCGTCTCGGCATCTCGCTCGAATTCGTCAATCTCGGCGGCGGCTTCGGCATCCCCTACCGCCCGGAGGAAACCGCCATCGATGTCGAGCGCATCGGCAGCGGCATCGAAACGCTCTACAAGAAGATCGTCGAGCCTGCGGGGCTCGCAGGCCTCGCCATCAAGGCGGAATCCGGCCGCTACATCACCGGCCCTTACGGCTGGCTCGTCACGACGGCGCTGCACGAGAAGAAGACGTACAAGGACTACATCGGGCTTGACGCCTGCATGGCGAACCTCATGCGCCCCGCGCTCTACGGCGCCTATCACCACATCACCGTCGTCGGCAAGGAAGACGCCTTCTGCG
>ERZ773197.838-NODE-838-length-22965-cov-7.304932_pt1 | contig 22965 bp, 22 predicted proteins | sample MGYA00580999_ERZ773197 | MGnify/ENA primary metagenome ERZ773197 (study PRJEB29015, sample SAMEA2738166) | human oral metagenome | biome: human oral; feature: human-associated habitat; material: saliva | place: China | collected 2185 ...
CCCATGTTGAATTGCTCAACAAACTCATTCGACAATACATACCCAAAGGAACTTCCTTCAAAGACATCGATGACAAGCAAATACGAAATATCAGGATGCTGCTAAACAACAGACCTAGGAAAAGTTTGGACTTTAAATCCCCGAATGAAGTCTTAGCATTACTTTTGTCACACCGTTGCACTTGATACTGGAATCTGCAACAGCCGAAAAAAGAAACCTATGCCCATAAAAGGCATAAGTTTTTTTTGTTTCTTTGCAGAAAAGCAGAAGAAAACGATATGGCTATCAATCAAATTCGGAAGTATATTTGGCTAGTGGATGTTCTTCGCAGGAATAGAAAGCTAACATTCAAAGAATTGAATGAATTATGGCTCAATGATGAAATCAGTGAAAGGATCGAACTTTCCATACGGACATTTCATAAGTGGCGTATTGCCATCGAAGACCTATTTGCTATCAACATTGAGAACGAAGGTAAGGGAGAATATAGGTACTACATAGTGTGAAAAATACAATATTAATAAGAGGGTAATAAACAAGTAGTCTAAATAGAGAATTATGAATCAATTGCAAAAAGAACTCCAAGAATGGGGTGAAAAAGTATGTGTAGAATGCCGAGAACTTATAGAAAGAGGCAAGACAGATAAAGACTTCTATGTTTTTCAGACAGCTATTCCAGTGAAATCTCCAGAACTCCTGTTAGTTGGAATTAACCCAGGAGGTGGAAAAACGTATGAGGAACAAGTTTCTAAGTGTAGAAAAGGACAACATAGAGAAACTATTGAGGATTTGGCGCAAGGTTACAATGTTTACAAAGATGTTGAAAATAATGCATTTCAATCAAGAGCGCTTTCTCGTATAGCTTCACTCAGTCACCTTATTGAATCTGATAATGTAACAGGAATCAACGTGTGCTACTTCAATACAAACAACGTTGCAGATTTAAACTCGGATGTGTTGGCATTTTGTGCGAAACGAACCAAGGAACTTATTGAAATATTACAGCCTAAACGAATCATCTTTCTAACGAGCACAGAAAGTTCCTTAAAGTTAGTAGGAGTAGAAAAGATAAAAGGCGTAGGAGCCTATGTAAAAGAAGGTATTTGGGCTGGTCGAAAAGTCTATGCGTTTCCCAATCACGGATATTATCGTGCTTATTCCTATGCAAATGCGGCAAAAATGTCAGAAATACTGAAAGCATATCTGAAGTAATGGGCTCTTAGATATATGTACTTACTGAAATCTCCAACAAAACAAATGTGATTAAACACTTGAAAGAAGTCGTTGAGACGATGCGTAACGAAATAAGAACTTGGCAAGAGCGTATCGTAAAAAAAGAAGTAACTGATGAATAATTAAAGTGTATTTTGCTGCTTCCATTCGTGGAGGCTGGGTTTATGCTGCTTTATATAAGCGTATCATCGACTATATAAAGAAGATCGATATTGTACTTACAGAACATATTGGTAAATCGAATATGAGTTTAAAAGCACAAACTCATGCCATTTGTGGTATCTTCTTTGCGATGATGACTGGAAAACTCCTTATGCAGGTGGGTTTTCTTTGCAGACGCTTACTCTTTCACGTGACAACAAAGAAAGTTTTGAGTCTTTCATTGGAATGGATTGTCCTCCTCCCAATTGGAACGAAGGGTTAGATCCTAATCTCATGGATGATTTACACTTAATCTGTCAGTTTAATCATCTTTTTAATCATACCTACTGGGCGATTATAGTCTTCTTCTACGTAAGAGATTTTGAGATAAGAATCAAGGTTGATGTAAATAATTATATACTCAATGACGCTTAAAGAACTGATCTGTTCTATTTCTTTTGAAGAGATAGAACCTCATATAGCACTGTTTTATCCCGATATGGCTACTCCTCAAATGCTTGAGCTGTTTCGCACTCATCATAAGTTACTATGCCGGCTCATTCCACAGGCGGATGAGTCAGAGCAACCTTGTATCATTACGATGACGAAATGGGAAGAGGAAGAAAATCCCCTTTTAGATGCTTATAATATTGAAGGCTGCGAATGGGAAGTGGCTTTATCCAAAGAAGTGGTAGTAGAACCTGAAGTAACGGCCTCATTATCTGAAATAGCTGCTTGCTGTCTTTGGCATACTTCTTTCTATGGCTTTACTCCTCAACAAAGAGAAGATGTATTTCAAGAATTCGACCAAAAAGCGATACGTCGCTTATCTCGGAGTGAAACTTTTTATAACGAGCTCATTGAGGAAACGAAAAAGAGATACCCTATCACATGGGAACGACTCTGCAATGAGTGGGACAATTTATCCGAAGAGGAAGAACGGCAATAGATATTAAAGAATATCAGCTACATGCTTTATCTCCGATAATTCTCTTGTAGTAATCGGTTGCTGTCGGATAATTTGTTCGACATCGTGTCGCATCTTCGAGTTGAATTTGCGCGGATAATAGCGCCATTCCTTGCGTTCCGAGGCATATGTCTCCGCCTGCCGACAGGAATATCTTCCGCGAGGGGTTTGATTCCTACGGATCTCTCTAGAGACAGTACTAGTGGCCACTCCAATGGTTTCTGCGATGAAAGAATAGGACTTACCTTGCTTTTGAGAAGTCGATCAATTGTGTATCTTTGCTCTCGGCTCAAATGGTTGTATTTTTTCATATTCAACGCAAATATAAACTTTTTGAGTTCAACCACCCTGGGGCTAGCCCCAGGGTGGTTTTTGTTTATCTAAGCGTTGCACTTACAACTGGAAAATACAGAGGAGAGAGGCAACAAAAAAAATGCATGCCCTCTCCAGCGGAGGGGACATGCAGTGTAACCGGAGGAGCTGGCCACTCTCTCCTTAGAGACGGGTTTAGATAGAAGCCTCTACATTCCAGACGAAAGCTCGAAGCCCTTGTAGCGGTTGGCTTTCATCAAGAGCGTGTAGTTCTTCCAGAATGGTGGGTACAATAGCCCCCGGGCAAGCTACCAACAAGGCCCCATTGAGAGTAGGCCACGCATGAGACCCCTGGTGGGGTTCTCCCCCACGAGACCCCGCCCCTCGGATTTCGTCCCATTGGGTGTATCCACGAAGATTGTGACGCTCCAGAAGTCGTACCACAAGCCCATGCAGAGCTTGGTTGAAGCTGATGAAAATAATTTTATCGGGGTTCATAGGCTCACGAGTTAGCTTTGTTCTTTAGTTCTTTAGATAAGCGGCGACGCTCTCTTTTTATTTCTCGTCCTGTAAACGATGCGTATATGGTGGGGATCAGCACGAGCGTTACGAATGTGGAGATGGTAAGCCCGAAAGCCACGGTTACCCCCATGGGTTGCCACATCTCGCTACCTTCGCCAATACCAATAGCCATCGGTACCATACCAAGTACGGTGGTGAGCGTTGTCATCAGCACGGGACGCAAACGAGAGCGACCTGCAATCAAAATAGACCGGCGCACACTGTGCCCTCGCTCTCTACCAAGGCGGGTGTAGTCGATAAGTACAATCCCGTTTTTCACCACGATACCCACCAACATAATTGCACCGATAAAGGCAATCAAGCTAAGGGATACCCCTGTGAGTACCAAGCCGAGGATTACGCCCGTAAAGGCAAACGGTACGGAGAACATAATAACAAAGGGATCGAGAAGGCTCTCAAACTGAGCCGCCATTACGATGTACACGAGGATGAGAATGAGTACAAGTAATACGGTAAGGTCGGTAAACGACTCTTGTTGCTGTTCATAGCTACCGGCAAGTTTATAGGTCACCCCTTGTGGGAGATCTATGTGACTCATGACCTCGTTGGCATCCTTTACCAACTGAGAGAGTGCTACACCATTTGCCGCTACCGTAGAGAGCGTAATCACACGTTCGCGGTCTTTACGCTTGATCGTAGGAGGGGTATAGTGCTCGCGGAATGTGCCCAAGTCTCCCAACCGAACGAACTGCCCCGAAGGGGTGGCTACGAGTATATTCTTGAGGTCTTCGAGAGAGCGTCTGTGCTCGGGAGCGAGGCGAACTCGTATCTCATATTCATTCCCATCTTCTCTAAAGTGAGAGGCAAGACTACCCGTTACACTGCTCGAGATATAACCGGCAGCCGTAGCCATAGTGAGCCCGTGCTCGGCTAGTTTTCTACGGTCGAACTCCATGTAGTACTCGGGCATGTCCTCATTACGGTCACTATTAACTTCGGAGCAAGAGGCTTTTTTGAGGAGGGCTTCGGTTACCTCTTTGGCGGTCTTGTTGGTTTTGTCAAAGTCGTAGCCATATAGTTCCACCGATACGGCTGTTTGCCCGCCAAGGTTACCTCCGCCACCGCCCGGTGTAACCACATACGACTTAATACCGGGGTAATTGTCCAGGTCGACACGCATCATATCGGCAAGTTCGTAGATCGAACGCTTGCGGTCTCCTGCGTCTGAGAAGCCAATGTTGTAGCGAATGATGTTGTTGCCACTCCCCGAGAGTGTTGCAAAGGTATTGCTTGCATCGGCCTGCCCTACGGTAAAGTTGCAATTGGTCATTTCGGGGTACTTTTCTTTCCAAATCTTGGAGATCTCAAGGCCCACTTCACGAGCGATATTGACATTCGTCCCCACAGGGAGATCTATACGTACCGTGGCAGTGTTGCTATCACTCTTGGGCATAAAGTCCGTCTTGATGAAGGAGCCAAGAGCAATACTACCGGCAAAAATTCCGATTGCAATGAGTACGGTGATGGTACGATGGGCAAGGGTAAGACGAAGTAGCTTTACATAGAAGTTTTCGATCTTGCCAAGAAGCTTTTCCATCTTTGCAACCAAGAAATTGGGCTTCTCATTGCTAGCGTCTCGTCTGCGGAGCCAATGGGCGCAGAGGGTAGGGGTAAGTAATACCGCGCACGTAGTGGAGACGATCATGATGATACTTACAATCCAACCCAACTGGCGGAACATAATCCCGGTCATGCCGCCTACCATCGTAAGGGGCAAGAAGACGGCAAGCATGGTGAGAGTAGAGGCAAATACGGATATGGCCACCTCGTTGGTAGCATGCACTGCTGCCTGCTTGGGGTAGCTCCCTCTCTCTATATGCGTGGTAATATTCTCCAAGACCACGATGGCGTCGTCCACCACCATCCCGATAGCAATGGAGAGTGAACTCATGGAGATAATGTTGAGCGTATTGCCCGTAAGCATGAGGTAGATAAACGAACCTACTAGGGAGATAGGGATGGTAAGAACAATGATAATGGTAGCACGCCAACGCCCTAAGAAGAGGAAGACAACCAGCATAACCACAGCAAAGGTGATAAGGATGGTTTCTCCCAAACTTGAGATGGTATTGACAATGGATTGAGAGGTGTTGACGACCGAGAATATCTCGACGTCGCTAGGGAGCGTCTCTTGAATCTTAGGCAATGCCTCTGCTACCTTACGAGAGATTTCTACGGAGTTGGCCCCACTCTGTTTGTTTACAATGATGGCGGCACTTCGCTCTCCATTGAGGTAGGCTTCTTGCATTTGCTCGGCCGTGGTATCCTCTACACGAGCCACATCTCGCAGGTAGACATTCTGCCCCATACGGCTTAGTACAACGATGTCTTCGAGCTGGCGAGGTTCTGTAAATTCGCCCTGTACACGGATTGAGTTGGTGGCATTACCAATGGTGATTTGCCCTGCCGGGATGTTGCTATTCTCGGCACGAATAATCGCACTGATCTGTTGGATGGTAAGCCCATAAGCCTCCAAGGCAGAGGGATTGCAGTACACTTGTATTTGACGCTTTACGGTACCTGAGGAAGATACACTCCCTACGCCATCGATACGGCCAAGTACATTGAGTACCTTATCTTCGAGGATCTTGTCGAGACCCGGGGTACTCTCGCGAGCAGTGGCCACCAAAATCTGTACGGGGATATCGTCTACCCCAAACTTAAAGAGCATGGGATCGTGCGCCCCGTCGGGCATACTCTCGCTCAAGAGGCCGAGTTTGTCGCGGATGTCATTGGTGGCATCCTCCATGTCCGTCCCCTCATTAAATTGGATGGTAACCATGGAGACATTCTCACGGCTCTCACTCGTAATATGCTTCTGATTAGCGATACCGTTGAGGGCATTTTCGATGGGCTCGGTAACGTTTGCCTCCACGTCTTGCGGACCTGCACCGGGGTAGGTGGTCAAGACAATAATGTTGTTGGTCTCGATCTTTGGATAGAGGTCGATAGGCAACTTCTGCAAGGAGAATATACCTAAGATGGCCAACGCCACGAAAACAAGTATCGTGGTAACCGGTTTCTTTACGGCCGCACTATATATACTCATAGCTACTCTATTTCGATTAAATAAGAGGATGTCATTTAGATGAAGACTTCTTCACCACATTTACTTGCTCACCATTGCGCACTACCTGTGCTCCTTCGGTGATTACCGTAGTGCCGGGAGCCAAGCCGGAAACAACCTCGTACTGATCGCCAACCTGACGACCCACCTCTATAATGGTGCGTACCGCCTTACCATTCTCCAATGTGTAGACGTAGTATTCGCCACTACCGGGCGTTTTCACAACAGCTCTATCCGATACCATTATAGCGATATTTTGCCCAAAGTTAATCTCTACATTGGCATACATACCGGGGCGTAACTTCTGATCTCTATTGGCTACTTCTACCTCTACGGTAAAGGTGTGGGTCTGGGCGTTGAGGGTGGGGTGGATAAGAGAGACTTTGCCTTCGATGGCTTCGTCTGTACCCAAGGCTTCTACTCGCACGTGAGCCGGCATTCCTTTCTTTACTTGGGTGTAGTAACGCTCAGATATGTTGATGAGAAGTTTTACCGGAGTAATCTGTTCCACGACAAAGATCGGAAGAGAGGGTGAGCACATGTCTCCGGAGTCGTAGTTGCGAGCGGTAACCACACCGGAGATGGGGCTTCGTAGATAGGTGTTTTCTTGCAAATTGCGGTGCGCTGTCTCGGCTACCGTGAGGGCACTCTTGCGGGCATCCCACTGAGCTTTGCTCACGCCTCCTACCTTGTATAACTCATCGGTACGAGAGTAGGCCAGCTTAGCGTCGGCCAGTTGTACCTCAGCCTGTGAGAGCTGACTATTGTCCATCACAGCCAAAATCTGCCCACGGCTCACTTGTTGTCCTACCTCGGCTTTGATTTGTCGGATACGCCCTGCCATTTGAGGAACAATCTCGTTTGTGGCTTGAGCTTGCACAGAAGCCGTAAAGTTACCAATGTTATCTATCGAACCTTGTTGCACAATGGCCGTTTCCACAGCTACCTGTGCACTATCTTGATTGTCCTTTTTGGACTTTGAGTTCTTGGAACAAGAGGGAGCAACCAAAAGCATAGCTCCCAAAGAGAGAAGTGCGCACTTTGCACGGAAAGAAGAGATCGGATTCATACTAGTTATATCGAAAAAGGTTCGTCTTATTACTTTTGTTGAGTAGGAGTTTCTTCGGGTACTCCTTTGCCCGTTAGTTGGTCGAGATCGCAGCGTGCTACTAAGAAGTTGTAGATACTCTGGTGGTAGTTAAGCCGAGCTTGCAACAAAGACAAATCGGCATCATTTACCTCAAGCAAGGTGCCTTCGCCTGTCTCAAAACGCTTTTCGGCAATGGTGTACCCTCTCTCTGCCGTGGAGACCGCCCCTTCGCTTACGCTATAAGTACGAGCTGCCCTACGCAAACGATCTTTTGCCTCTTCGTAGGCGGTGGAGACTTGACGCTCAGCATCACGAGCATTGAGGTCAAACTGCATCAAGGCAATCTTCTGCCCCTTGAGGTCGAAAATGCGTCGTCCCCCCGTAAATAGAGGGAACGAAAGCGAAAGAGAGACCATAGAATGGGGCGTCCAAAGTTTGCTGTTATTCAACTTTAGATCGTTGCTGGCAAACGAGTAGGTGTAGGATCCTGCGATATTGAGTGTGGGTAGAAAAGCAAGTTTTTTGAGCTCTGTAGCCTCGTTTACTAGGTTGCGCTGGATGGCAAGTTCGCGTAATGTGGCATTGCCCTCAAGGGGATTCTGTTCGGCCTCCACGTACTGCCGGAGTACCTCCGGAGCAAAATCGGAGAGAGAGCCACGGAGTGAAATTTCGGTTCCGGGAGATAATCCCATAAGAATAAGAAGCGAACGGCGAGCCATACGGCGAGCATCGTCGGCTTGCAATACGTTGGGCTCGAGGTTTTTCATCTGCACTTCGCTTCTCAATAGGTCATATTGAGCTACAAGCCCTTGCTTGAAGTTGTTCTCCACCAGCTGATAGTTGCGTTGCGCATTGGCGTAGCTTTTCTTGAGTACCTCGTAGCTATCCTCAGCCAGAAGGGCCTGCAAGAACGCCTTGCGCACCTCTGCTACTTTGTTTACTCGGGAGGTTTGGGCCTTCTCTAGAGCGAGTTGTAGATTTTCTTTGCTGATGCTAATGCTTTTCCATAGGGAGGCATTCACGACCGGAAGAGCCAAAGTAACACCGCCTTGGATGTTGTGTGTACGGCCAATCTCAATACCCGAACTAGCTCCGGGCATGGACGCAGCTCCGGGGAATCCATCGAGGTACATCACCTGCTTCTTAATGGTATAGCCATAAGAACCCTGCAAGTTGATACTTGGGAATAGCTGAGCTACTGCACTCTTGTAGGTGTATCGCTCCTTTTCTACCGCCATATCTCCCACCAGCACACTTGTGCTCTCGGAGAGAGCGATGCGCACCGCGTCATCGATAGTGATGGAGGCGGGTAGGGGGGTAGGGCTCGTAAGGGTGTCAGTCTCTGAGGGCAGATAGTCCTCTGTGGCACTCAGCCTCCACATGGCTCCTCCCATTAAAAGCAGGGCAAGAGAGGCTTTGATCACAGTTCGATGCTTCATAAACTCTATCTCTAATATCGTATTATTCTATTTCTTTTCGGAGAGGAATTCCAACCAATCTCCCTACAAACTCCATTGTAGAGCACTCAAATAAGGGGTGCTCCATCTCCATTTAACATGCCTCTTCTCCTCCCATTTAGAGTAGCACTAGCACATTGCATACTCTCTGTTGGAGGGGGATAATAGGGCAAGGTTTAATTACATTCCATCTCTTTCTTGCCTGCAAAGGTACATAATCGTACTATAACCAGCAAGGTGAAAAATGCAATTAGCAAAAAAGAATACCTATCTTCCTTATTTGCCCTGGTGGAGGGGGTGAAATTCGCTCGCTGATTTTCCACACCCATACTGCCTGAAAAAATAAATTTTCTAGGGCAATTATGGGGAGCATTTCTGCCCAAAATATTTTTTATCCTTGGGCAAGAAAAAGTGATAGAGTAGCGTAAAATTAAAAAGAGGGGTTAGTGAAGGGGTTTTAGCCCCATAGTGTCTGCCTTTTTGAGCAAATAGTCGTATGCCGCATCGTACTCATTAGGAATAACCCCATCGAGTATCGCATTCTTAATCGCCTCTTTGAGTGTACCCACGGGGCGAGAGGGGGAGAGGCCAAACAGCTCCATGATCTCTTCTCCTGAGATCGGGGGCTGGAAGTTACGTATCCGATCCTTCTCTTCTATTTCGTGGAGTTTACGACGAACCACTACATAGTTATCGAGGTAGCGGCGTACCTTTTGAGGGTTTTTGCTCGTAATGTCCGCCTCCACGAGGAGCATAAGATCGTCTATGTCGTCTCCGGCTTCGAAGAGCAAGCGACGCACGGCAGAGTCCGTTACCCCCTCATCTACGAGTGCCGCAGGGCGCATATGCAGCTCTACCATCTTGGCAACGTACTTCATAGAGGCATCGAGGGGCAACTTGAGTCGCCTGAACATCTTGGGCACCATTTTGGCCCCAATATAGTTGTGGTTATGGAAGGTCCAGCCCAACGCTCGATCGAAACGCTTCGTTTGCGGCTTTGCCACATCGTGCAAAAGGGCTGCCCAGCGGAGATAGAGACTGTCGCTCTTTGCGGCGAGGTTGTCTACCACCTTATAGGTGTGTGTAAGATTATCTTTATGGCCAATGCCATCTCGGGTCTCGGCGCCTTTGAGGGCTAATACCTCGGGCAATATGAGTGCCATTAAGCCTGTCTTTTCTAATAGCTCCAGTCCTATGGAGGGTTTGGGCGAGAGCATTATTTTGTTCAGCTCCACGATGATGCGTTCGGCAGAGACAATCTGAATACGCTCGGCATTGCGCTCAATGGCCTCAAAAGTCTCTTCGTCAAGAAAGAAGCCCAATTGGCTTGCAAAGCGAATCCCCCGAAGCATTCTCAAGGGGTCGTCTGAGAAGGTTACATCGGGATCTAAGGGCGTACGCAATAGACAGTCTTCGAGGTCTTCTAGACCGTAAAAGGGGTCTACCAGCTCGCCAAATCGCTCTTTGTTGAGGCACAAAGCCATGGCATTGATGGTAAAGTCTCGCCGCTCTTGATCCTCTTCGAGTGTGCCATCTTCTACAATGGGTTTACGGCTATCGCGTCGGTAACTCTCGCGCCTAGCTCCTACGAACTCTACCTCTATCCCCCCTTTTTTTACTTGGGCGGTGCCAAAATTGGCAAAGACGGAGAGATGTGCTCCTCGCCCCCATTTCTTGGCAAAAGCACGCGCAAGGTCGATACCTCGCCCCACAGAAACCACATCAATATCTCCCGTGGTGCGGTGCAACAGGAGGTCTCGCACATAGCCTCCCACCACGTAAGCCTCCACACCGAGTTCGTCGGCAGCTTCACTAATTAAGCGGAAAAGAGGCGTATCTATAGCAGATCGAAGAGAGTAATCCGGGGTCATGCTGAATTGTAGTAGGGGCTATTATATGGAGGTTTTACGAGCCTTTTCGTTTTGGGCTAAGTAGGCTTGAGAGGTAATCGCATCGAGCCAGGCGGCATTCTCTATATACCAGCGCACTGTTTGCTCCAGCCCCTCGTCAAAAGAGGTGGAGGGCGTCCAGCCCAATTCCGTATGCAACTTAGTAGCATCAATAGCGTAGCGGAGGTCGTGCCCGGCACGGTCTTGTACATACGTGATGAGGGAGAGAGAATCTCCCTTGGGGCGTCCTAAAACCCGATCCACCGTCTCAATAAGTTTTTTGATCAGCTCTATATTGCTCCACTCGTTACTGCCGCCCACGTTGTAGGTTTCGCCGGAGCGTCCCTTGTGGAAGATGAGATCGATGGCACGAGCGTGGTCTTCTACATAGAGCCAATCGCGCACATTCAGCCCCTCGCCATAGACAGGCAGAGGGAGTTTTTGGCGGATATTGTTGATGAAAAGCGGGATCAGTTTTTCAGGGAATTGGTAGGGTCCGTAATTATTGGAGCAGTTGCTAAGCACAACGTCCAGTCCGTAGGTATCGTGGTAGGCGCGAACGAAATGATCGCTCGATGCCTTTGAGGCTGAGTAGGGGCTGTGCGGTGCATAAGGCGTCTTCTCGGTAAAGAGACCGCCCTCAAGGGGGAGCGCTCCGTACACTTCGTCTGTAGAGACGTGATAAAAACGCCCTTGTATCGACCTTTCTTGCCAAGAGGTGCGAGCAGCCTCGAGCAAAGAGAGGGTACCCAGCACGTTGGTTCGGGCAAAGAGAAGGGGGTCGGATATGGAGCGATCCACATGACTCTCGGCCGCCAAATGCACCACTCCGTCAATGCTCTCTTGAGCAAAAAGAGCCTGAAGCAAGGGTAAGTCCGTAATATCCCCCACCACAAGGCGCACTTGGGGTCGCTCTAGCAGGTCCTCGAGATTCGCTACATTACCTGCATACGTGAGGGCATCTAAGAGAATGATTCGGTACTCAGGATACTGCCGAACAAAGTGCCGTGCTACATGGGATCCAATGAAACCGGCTGCTCCCGTAATTAGTAAATTCATAGGAATAAATGTCAAATGGAGGGGACGAGTAGGGAGAGAAGGTATTGACCATAGGCATTCTTTGCCATCGGGGTGGCTACCTTGCGGAGGGTATCTGCCCCGATCCAACCCTGTTGGTAGGCGATTCCCTCCAGGCAAGCAATCTTGATGCCCTGCCTTTTCTCGATAACTTCTATAAAGGTGGAGGCCTCACTGAGGGAGTCGTGCGTGCCGGTATCGAGCCAGGCAAAGCCCTGCCCCAGTTGCTCTAAGTAGAGTGAGCCTAGGGAGAGAAAAGCCTGATTAACGGAGGTAATCTCCAGCTCTCCACGGGCCGAAGGGCGCACTGCTTGGGCAATATCCAAGACCTTATTGGGATAGAAATAAAGCCCTGTTACGGCATACGGACTGCGAGGCTGTTTGGGTTTTTCTTCGATAGATAAGACTTGACCATCGGCATCAATCTCCGCTACGCCATAACGCTCGGGGTCACTAACTCGGTAGCCAAAAATCGTTGCCTTACCCTCTTGCTCCGCTCGCGCTACCGCCCTTGTAAGCATCTCGGGGAAGCCGGCTCCATAAAAAATATTATCCCCCAAAATGAGGCAAACAGCGTCATTGCCCACGAATTCTCGCCCTATGATAAAGGCCTGTGCTAAGCCATCGGGGGAGGGCTGAGGGGCGTATTGCAAACGAATCCCCAAGTCGCTACCATCTCCCAAAAGACGCTCAAAGGCAGGGAGATCTTGCGGTGTGGAAATCAGAAGAATATCCCGAATGCCTGCCAGCATCAGTACACTGAGCGGATAGTAAACCATGGGTTTATCAAAGATAGGGAGCAATTGTTTACTCACCCCCTTAGTGATCGGATAGAGACGCGTGCCCGAGCCTCCTGCTAATACTATACCCTTCATTTTGCTGATACTGACTAGAGAAAAGATACAACAACCGCAAGCCGCCAAGGAGCGACCCGCAGTTGTTGCCGTTAGTGATAAGGAAAAGTCAATTAGTGACCTCCCCCCGTAGAGAGGAATTTATTGCCTGTTTCGTCTACAATCTGCTTGTAGTAGCGTGTATCGTAACCGGGGAATTCGGGCATAGCGCTCAAGCCATGACCATTATCTTTGAAGCTGCCGTTTTCTTCCTTCTTCATGTTACCATCCATGTACTTTACAAGTAGATATTCGCCGAGAGACTTCCAGCGAGCCGTAGCAGCATCTGCCACAGTGCAACTATAGTTGGTGAGGAAAGCTCGTGCCTTGGCAGGCGACTCCTTGAGTAGGGCAACAGCCTTAGCATCGATCTGTGCAAGGGCATTGTCGAAGCCATCTTCCAACTCATACTGAACGGGACGGATGTCTTGAATCATGGGAGCATAGCGTGCATACGCCATATTAGCTACCCAGTTGTGGATCCAGAAAGCACTCGTCCAAGAGAAGTGCATCATGTCGCCATTACCTACGCGATAGCACTCGGGAGTGCGTTGTATGGAGGCATACATAGGCGTAAATACGGCGGTATTGGCATCGTCTACACCAAACCAGAGGATACCACCTACCTCATCGGGGAGGTTGGGGCGGAGCTGAGCCACGAGTACAAAGCCCGTTTGTTGCGTTGCGATAGCACGCTCATTGAAGTAGGTTTTGCCGTTATACTCCCACGACATAGGACGCCAGCGGTAGGGAACGCTATAAGGACCGGCACCGATATCTTGAGTCATATCCATCGGGGTGCCTTCGTAGTGGTCGCGCATCATATTGCGTACATCGGCCACCGAAAGTTTGCGGTTGGGGATGACATAAAGAGGCATAGGCTCTTGGTTTACGTCGCCCATAGCAAGAGCTTCGTACTTCTTCATACCATCGGCAAAGCGATTGAAAAAGCTCCATACACGAGCCTCGCAACCACGGAGACCATCGGACGTCCAGGGGTTGTATGCCTTCTGGAAGCTGAAGTCTTTGTCCTGACCCTTGAAGTAACCTTTCTCCCGAGCCAAAGAAATTACATCCTTAGAATAGAGGCAGTTGTTGGGGTCGTTGAACTTGATTTGCTGGATGCGAGACTGATTAGCATGGGCAGAGATAGCATTGTCGGGTATGCGCATCGCTACCCATACAGCGCCCTTCTTGCCGGGGCCCTTGCCGATCATTTCCATTACCCAAGCCTCGTTTTTATCCGCAATACTGAAGCTTTCGCCTGAGCTGCGATAGCCGTACTCCTCGACAAGGCTGGTCATCACTTTGATGGCTTCGCGTGCTGTTTTGGCACGTTGGAGGGTTACATAGATAAGGCTACCATAGTCCATGATTCCCTCGTTGTTGACGAGCTCAGAACGGCCTCCCCATGTAGACTCGGTAATGGCGAGCTGATGCTCGTTCATGTTACCAATTACATTGTAGGTGTGAGCTACCTGAGGGATAAACCCGATGGGGGTATGTGTGTCCCACTCAATGATCTGACGCATCGAGCCCTTTGCCCAGTCGGCAGCAGGCCAATGGTAAAGTTCGCCGTAGAGAGTATGTGAGTCTGCGGCATAAGAGATCATTACAGAGCCATCTTTTGAGGCCCCTTTACCCACGATCAACCCGGTACAAGCATCAGCTTGGGGGGCTAATAGCGAGGCAATTGCTGCGACGGTAAGGGTCGCAAAGAAAGTGCGAATCTTCATCTTACTAATGCTTTTGCTTATTATTCTCCCACAAATATACGACAAAAGCGAATGTATCCAGCCTATTGACTTCCATACATTCGCTTGATAAAAAGACGATCGCCCTACTATTTCAAAGGCATATCACAGTGAAGGACCTTGCCATCTTTGAGTATAACACGTAATTCAATCCGGTCAAACTTATCTTCCATTTTGCTCTTCGGATACGAAATAGTCAGACCATATTCCATGTCCAAAAAGTCCATTTTCCCAATCGCTCCGAGATTTCCTTCTTCTATGTCATTCATTTTGTTTCTTTTGTATCCACTCTTGATAAAGCCTTCTATACTGTAGAACCAATAGGAGAATTGAGGGGATAAGAGGCTTTCAGACTTTCCCTTGAAGCCAACTATTTCTATTTTTTCTACTTGATATAAGCAAGACACATCTCCTGGATAGCTATAAAACCCTTCCCCTGTTTCTCCATGCTCTCGGGCTATCGTTTCAAATTTCTCTTTGTTGCGATCTTCTTTGATGCGTAGTTCGTCAGGACTCTTAAACGTACAATGCCATAAAAGTTTGGTATCATCTGTTTTTGAGTTTATGGAAGAGATGATGACTTCGTTTGGTATGCAATACTCATTTATGGCATACTTATGCCAATTGGGTTCTTTCCATTTGTATGTTGGAGTACAAGCTTGAAGGAAAGCGATGGCCATCAGTATGGTAAGTATAGTTATCTTTTTCATGATCTTTCTATATTAATGTTAGGGTCTAATATCTCTGATACATGTGAGCTTATATTTAAAGTAACTAGAGTCTTTTTCTGGGCGAGAATAGAACGATGCTTCTCTTGTCCTTTGGGGAGCTTGGGCACTACTTCGTTGGACGACACTGTGCCCCTAGCGCAAGACCCCAAGAGTAATGCTAGGGCGGAGAGGTAGAGTACTGATTTCTTTGTAATCATACGACAAACCCTTTCTTGTTGGTAATAAATTCCGCTGCTAATGTATGAATAAAATTGAAATACTCAACCTTTTGAGAAGGATATTTTAATCTATACTTCGACAATCTCTTTGCCTATGGTTCTTTTTGCCAAGAGTTTAATCTGTAAAGTTTTTGAGTTTAGTTAAGTGTGTGTATACTCCTTGTGACTTCTCTCCTCTGTGGGCGTATGTTGTATGTCTCGGAGGAGAAACTATTCAGGGTTGGGCATAGTCCGTAAATATTCTGCCACAATGGAATAGATGGCGATCCCTGCACTCACACTCACATTAAGGGAGTGTTTGGTGCCATATTGAGGGATCTCAATGCAACGATCAACACAAGCAATAACTTCGTCTGCTACACCATGCACTTCGTTTCCAACCACCAAGGCAACTCGCTCGGGCGGAGTGAGCGGAGATTCTTCGGGACATAAACTATCCGTTGCCTGCTCTAGAGCCCAAATCTTATACCCCTTGCTACGGAGTCGCTCTACTGCCTCCAAGGTAGATTCGGCATGCTCCCACGCTACACTAAGTTCGGCTCCAAGTGCCGTCTTGTGAATCATGGGGTGGGGAGGTAATCCCGTAATACCGCAAAGAATCAAACCCTCTAGACGAAAAGCATCTGCGGTGCGGAAGAGACTCCCTACGTTATTTAAGCTACGGACATTATCCAATACCAACGTAAGGGGCACCTTCTCTTCGCTGCGAAACTGCTCTACATCGAGCCGTTGCATCTCCTCTATCTTGAGTTTTCTCATATATTATACTATGCCAATGTGGGGGCGAAGGTACTCAAATTAGACCTAAAGCACCGCCTCTCGCTCCCATCATCGGACATGGCTACAAGGAGAAAAAGGGGGAATTGCTGGGGAAAGTATTTGGGAAAGTCGTTAGAAAGAGTTTGGATGGGTGCTTTGCAGATCCCCATCTAAGACGTTGATATGCCCCCGTTCATTGTACACCTTACCATCGGCTCCTCGGGCATAAATCACATAATAGTAGACGCCTCCCGAGACCGATTGACCTCGATAGGTGCCGTCCCATCCGCCATTGGGATCCGTCCAATGGAACAATTCGTTGCCCCACTCGTTGTAGATACGCCCATCAAACTCCACAAGCGAGGTGTGCACCACACGGAACACATCGTTGATCCCGGGGGACGAAGTGGGACTAAAAGCGTTGGGAACCTCTAGACGAGAAGTCTGCACCGAGGTGGTGACTTTGTCTGTGGAAGCACTGCAAACTCCGTTGCGAGAGGTGGCCGAAAGCTCAATAGTATAGGTGCCGGCCTCCGTAAAAGTGTAACTACAATCTGCTCCGGAATACTGGAATACTACAGACGAGTTTCCTGCATTCGCTGCCTCCCCTCGCACGATACGCCACTGAAAGAGCGTTGCCACCGGAGCATTGCCAATAGCATGCATCTCGATCTGTGCCGGAGCCGAAAGAGAGCGGGGGAGAGAGCCTCTGGGCAATGAGTCGGCCTTAGAGGTGGAGCTAACCAGACGTAAGTCCCCGTGCACCTCCACTCGCTGCCCCAATAGTTTTTGTGTATGAATGGGCTCAAAGTTATATCCTAACTCTTCGGAAAAAGCATCGCCCAAGAGGGTGAATTCGGTATCTGTAAGAGGGGCTAGTAGACGCAATACACCCTGCTGGGGCTGTAGCATTTGCACCCTTTTTTTCTCCACAAAGATAGTATTGGCGGCATCGTACTCTTGATCTTGATACTGCACTTTATACGCACGAGCGATAGGCGTCAAAACGCCTTGTGGAGTATAGCAAGAGAGGTCTGCAAATCCGTCTTCTGCCCTTAGTACTACTCGCTCACAAGGGCTTTCGCTATCGACCTCGGCCACAAAAGGAGCTTTGGGGAAGGGCTGCTTTGCATAGTCAATAAGCCAGTAATAGGCATCGGGTAAACCCTGCGAGGGTTGTACAAAGTAACCACATCCTAGGGGAGGATTGACCAACTGCCACACCGTGCCGTTGTGCTGCGCCGTGGCAACGGGCCTAGCATCCCGCAGACTTTCGGTATAGGTCATGAGTTGCTCTCCGCTATTGGCTGTAAAGTAGAGCGTGGTGGTGGACGAGACTCCATTGAGTAGCAACACTTTCATTCGCTGCCCCTCAGGTGCTTTTGCCTCTGTATAGCGAGCTCCCTCTACCCTGAGTTGCGACCAAAGATAGGGCGACAACCCAAACGAGAAATAGAGAAGGAGCAAAAAATAGGATACCTTCTTCATGATAGGATAACGCTCCGGAGAGGCAAAATAGTATGAACGAAAAGGTGAGATGGATAGAAAGAAAAGCACTCCCTGCTCCCACAAGAAAAGGGGGGGCAAGGAGTGCTGATACTCGAAATGTGAGAAAGATCTCCGATTAGTTCTCCTGCTTGATGGCAGTCATACCAATCTGGATTGCTTTCTCATTCATGGGGATGAGCTTATGATGGCGCTCGGGAAGAGACTTCTTGAGACCTGCTATCACGCTATCAAGTTTTACCACAGGTACGATCTTGAGAAGACCGCCGAGGATAATCATGTTGAAAGCCTTGTCGTTACCCAACTTAAGAGCTTCTTCGGTAGCGTCTACCGAGTAGATACGGATATCATCGCGCGTAGTCTTAGTGTGGATACCATTGGGTTCGTAGATAAGGATGCCACCCTTCTTTACGCGGGGAGCAAACTTATCAAGCGAGGGTTGATTGAGCGCAATAACGATGTCGTATTGGTTCACAACCGGAGAGCTAACCTTCTCGTCGCTTACGATAACGGTAACATTAGACGTACCACCGCGCTGCTCGGGACCATATGAAGGCATCCAGCTAACTTCCTTGTTCTCCATTAGCCCGGAGTAGGCTATGATCTTACCCAATGAGAGCACGCCTTGACCACCAAAGCCTGCAATTACTATTTCGTGTGTCATCTTACTTATCTCGTGGGATTATTGGTTATCTACATCTTTAAGGTCTCCCAACGTGTACTTAGGAGCCATATTTTCCATCATCCAGTCGTTAGCTTTAGCAGGCGACATCTTCCAACCTGTGTTACAAGTTGAAACGATTTCTACTACAGAGCAACCCTTGCCGGCCATTGAGTTTTCGAAAGCCTTAATGATCGCTTTCTTTGCTTTGCGTACAGCGGGCATTGTGTGTACCGTCTGGCGAGTTACGTAGCAAGTACCATCCAGCTCTGCCAAGAGGTTAGACATAGAGATGGGGTAACCGTTGCGCTTTACATCACGACCTTGGGGGCAGGTAGCCGTCTTCATGCCTATGAGGGTAGAGGGAGACATCTGACCACCGGTCATACCATAAATACCGTTGTTGATGAAGATAATTACGATATTTTCACCACGGTTGGCAGCGTGGATCGTTTCAGCCGTACCGATAGCAGAGAGGTCACCGTCACCTTGATAGGTGAAGACCAACTTGCTAGGATACAGTCTTTTGATGGCTGTTGCAAGGGCTGGAGCACGTCCGTGGGCAGCTTCTTGCCAGTCGATATCGATGTAGTTGTAGGCAAACACAGAGCAACCTACGGGAGCAATACCCACGCTTTCTTCTGCGAGCCCCATTTCGTCGATTACCTCAGCAATCAACTTGTGCACAACCCCGTGGCTACAGCCTGGGCAGTAGTGCATCGTATTATCGTTGAGAAGACGAGGCTTCTCATACACCAAGTTCTCCGGCTTTACGATGTCTTCAAAAGAGAGAACCTTTTCGTCTGTCGTATTCATTGTAATATCTTGTTTATCGGTTTATATGTCTCAGCACATAGCTAGCAACTCGCACTACCACCGCAGGGACAGCTGCCCAAAGGAAGGCTAGCTTATTGCCCTCTGAGGAGCGAAAGAAAAAGAAGAGAGCGATCATCAGTACGATGAGGGCAAAGAATGCTATGTCGCAGATGGTGATCCATCGTTTGAGATTCTTTTCTTTCATTTTCTCTCTGGCTCTAGGGGTCGTTTTCTTTGGAGGTTTGCATCCCTCTTTCTTCGCATGCCTCGTCCCTCTCTAGGGGGGAGCCATCCAGTATCTCAGGTTGGGTCGTCGAAGAAGAAGGGGGAGTACTATATGCCAAGGAATCTCTCGTTACTCTCTTTACTTACGGTTAATGATACGTTCTTTGAGGGCATCAAGTACTTCGTCCGGAGAGAAGAGCATCCCTCCCATACGTCCGTAGTGAGCTACAGGCACGCGACCTTCGGCTGCAAGGCGTACATCTTCTACCATCTGACCGGCATTGAGCTCTACAGAGAGGAAGCCCTTTACCTGCTTGCTGAGGCGAGCAATTTCGTCATAAGCAAAAGGCCAAAGAGTAATAGGACGGAGAAGACCGACCTTGATACCGCTCTCACGAGCAATTTGTACCACCTTTTGGCAGATACGAGCAGAAGATCCGAAGGCTACGAGTACGTAGTCGGCATCATCTGTCATATATTCTTCGTAGCGAACTTCGTTCTTAGCAATTTCGGCATACTTAGCTTGGAAGCGTTCGTTGTTCTTTTCCATTACGGCAGAGTCGAGCTCTAGAGACGTAATGATGTGACGCTTACCACCCGTAGCACCGGTAGTAGCCCAAGGACATTTTTCCTTGATTTCAGCATCGGTGCGACGAGGCTTGAAGTCGGGGAGCTCTACTTTTTCCATCATTTGCCCGATGATACCATCAGAAAGCATCATCACGGGATTGCGGTACTTGAATGCAAGTTCGATACCTTGGTCTACAAAGTCTACCATTTCTTGTACCGAGTTGGGGGCAAGAACGATGAGGTGATAGTCGCCGTGACCACCGCCCTTAGTTGCCTGGAAGTAGTCTGCCTGGCTGGGTTGGATGGTACCAAGACCGGGCCCCCCACGCATCACGTTTACAACAAGGCAAGGAAGCTCAGCACCGGCGAGGTAGCTAAGACCTTCGGCCATAAGACTAACACCAGGGCTAGAAGAAGAGGTCATCACCTTCTTACCGGCACCGGCACCGCCATAGACCATATTGATAGAAGAGACTTCACTTTCGGCCTGTAGCACCACCATACCGGTAACATCTTCAGGATTTTCTGCAGTGAGAGTCTCAAGTACTTCGGATTGGGGAGTAATAGGATAGCCAAAATAACCATCCATACCTGCGCGAATAGCGGCATGAGCTAGTGCCTCATTGCCCTTCATCAGTTTAATTTCTGCTGCCATATCTCTTTGTAGTCCTTAGCTTATTTCTGAGTTACTTTATACACGGAGATGCAACCATCGGGGCATACCATACCGCAACTAGTGCAGCCGATGCAAGCCTCAGGATTGCTCATGTAACAATAGTGATATCCCTTGTCATTCATGTGATCGGGATGCAAGCTAATCGCCTGCGTAGGACAAGCCACGACGCAGAGATTGCAACCTTTACAACGCTGCTGATTGACCACAACAGCTCCTCTAACTTTCGCCATTATTCTCTATCTGTCTAATTAGAATTATATGTTCACTTTCTGTTCTTCCTTTACGTTTTTTCTTACGTACATCTATGCGCCCTAAAGGGTGAGGGGTGGGCAAGAAGAAAAATCACCCGCTGGCTCTCTGGGAGGCCATGCTGGAGTTGCTTTTTTCATACATTCTCATCCGCTCCCCAAAGGTACAACTAAAATCCGATACATACCTACTTAATGCGATAAAGAATGTTGCTAGACTGTAAATCCATAAATAGGGATGAAAGAAAAGTCCGCAATGATTTACTGTGTTGTAGTCGGAGACTTAGGGAATGTGTCAAAAATAGAATAAAATAGAGAGGCTGCTCAACTAAAAATCCTCTTAACACTTCCTTCGAAAAAATGCCATCTGCACTAAGCAATTCGAGCTGTCGAGTCGCTATTTGTCGCTACTATGCCCATCCGGAGGTGAGTAGATAAGGAAAAACAAAAGAAGAATGGCTTAGGCAAAAAAAGAGGCGACCCCTATGAGGAAGTTTTTCTTAGGGAGAAATGGAGGGGATTGCTGCCTGAAAAATGGAAGAAAACCAGGGAAGAAATATTTTCTTTTAGGCCTAAAACGGAAAATATTTAGGGCAAGGATTGGTGTGCTTTTCAGCCTGCACTTTTGCAGAGGTCTCGCTGTGGCTAAAATGGGAGAAGAGAGGTAAAATACCCCTCTCTCTTCCTTTGGGCTTTGCTCGCCTTAGCCTCTCGGACGCTCTTCTCTGCGAGCGAGGGCCGGTGAAGCGCCCGGTTACAGCTCCTCCTTGCGGGCGAGTACGAACTCGGCCACAACGGGTAGGTGGTCGCTTACTCCGCCTATATAGAAATGTCCCCCATAGGTGCGCTTAGGGGAGAGTTCGCCATCTGCATCCATCTGCATCCAGCGGCGCATCATTACGGAGCGGGCGCTCTCCCAAAGGTAGGTGATGGGGTTGTCCGGTAAAAGCATGCTGCCACTTGCCACGATGCGGTCTATTTGCTGCCATACCCCACGATAACGATAGCTCCCGGGGATCACTCCGGAGGGAACGAGAGAGGTTAGGTCGTACATCATGTCTGTGCGGTAGGCGGTGCGTCTTGAGGCCAGCGGATGGGCCCAAATGTGCGTAATGGGATCTCGAGGGGTGGTGTTGAAGTCTCCCATTACTAGAATAGAGGCCCCCGGATCGTGATGCAGAATGCTATCGCACTTGGCTTGCAGTTGGGATACTACGTCTTGCCGCTTGAGATCCGAAACTCTCTTGCCTTCTCGTCGGGAGGGAAGGTGTACAACCATAACGTGTAGCGGCACTCCATTGAAGAGATGGCCATGCACGTGTAGTATATTACGAGAGTGCGTGTTGGGGCTGTGGGGGAACTTTACCTGAAACTCCTCTATTTTGTCGGGGCAAAACAGGTCTTTGATGTAGAGTAGGGCAACGTCAATTCCTCGCTCGTCCGGACTGTGGGTGATGGCATATTCGTAGCCTCTTGCCCCGAGCGGAGTGCTGTGTAAGAGGTCGTCCATGACAACCTCGTTTTCCACCTCTACCAAGCCAACCAAAAGGGGCCAGCCCACGCCGCCCACATCACTAATCACCTCACTCACATTGCGTAGCTTGCGGAGGTAGCGTTCTCGGGTCCATTCGTTGGCTCCTTCGGGAAGAAATTCATAGTCGTTCTTCCCCTCGTCGTGCATGGTGTCGAAGAGGTTCTCCACGTTATAGGTCATTACCTTAATCCGTTCTCCTCGCGCTTTTTTTATGGGTCTCGCCATCAGTAGTAGTAAACAAAGTAGACACACGCGTGCCCTCTGTTGGTTGGTGTGTATCATAATCTTGCCCTCCTTGCTAATCCTCTTGTGGATAGGGGGGAGCGTAGGGTAGCGTATAGGCTGGAATCTCCACTCTCCCACTTTTGAGTAGGAGGCAAGAGAAAAAGGTAAGCCCTCCCCTTAGCATTGCAACAGAGGGAGGGCTCGTAGATAGACGAAGGTAAATCTATCATTTGGGATCAAAGGGGGAGGGAAGAAAATCTTTCCTCCCCCTTTTGGGATTTATTAGAAGTTCACACGCATACCCATTTGCCAGGTGCGTCCGAAGCCGTACCAT
>ERZ773197.839-NODE-839-length-22964-cov-9.282465_pt1 | contig 22964 bp, 16 predicted proteins | sample MGYA00580999_ERZ773197 | MGnify/ENA primary metagenome ERZ773197 (study PRJEB29015, sample SAMEA2738166) | human oral metagenome | biome: human oral; feature: human-associated habitat; material: saliva | place: China | collected 2185 ...
ACAAGGCGATCGACTACCTGCGCGAGAAGGGCATTGCGAAGGCTGAGAAGAAGGCCGGCCGCATCGCTTCCGAGGGCGTCGTCGCAGCTTACGTCGCCGATGACGCGAAGGTCGCATCTCTCGTCGAGATCAACTGCGAGACGGATTTCGTCGCGGTCACGGAGAAGTTCCATGAGCTTTGCGACAAGATCGCCAAGCACATCGCCGAGACGAATCCTGCCGACTTGGACGCCTTGAACGCGAGCACGCTCGACGGCAAGACGGTCGCGGAGACGGTCACGGAAGCTGTCGCCAGCATTGGCGAGAAGATTTCCCTGCGCCGCTTCGAGCGCTATGAGAACGCTTCGGGGCGCATCGCGAGCTACATCCACATGGGCGGCAAGATCGGCGTGCTCGTCGATCTTTCGGGCGGCACGGCTGAGGTCGGCAAGGACGTTGCCATGCACATCGCGGCTTCGGCGCCGACGGCAATCGACCGTTCGGGCGTGAAGACGGAAGATCTTGAGCATGAGAAGGAAGTTCTTCGCGCACAGGCTCTCGAAGAGGGCAAGCCCGAGAAGATCGTCGAGCGCATGGTCGAGGGACGCATCAACAAGTTCTACCAGGAAGTCTGCCTGCTGGAGCAGCCGTTCGTCAAGGATCCCGACAAGACGGTCAAGGAAGTCCTCGGCGATGTCACGGTGGAGCGTTTCGTGCGCTTCGAGCTTGGCGAAGGCTTGGAGAAGAAGTCGGAAGACTTCGCGGCTGAGGTCGCTGCCCAGATCAAGGGCTGAGATTTGTAATAAGAAAGCTGTTGCATGGCGATTGTTGAAAGGTGATTCTGTGCGGCAGCTTTTTTCCTGCCATTTTCAGCAAGATCGACGCTTCCTTAGGAAGTTCTAAAGACGGAGGATTTCCCAGATTTTCAAGAGGATTATTTCCAGCTTCGTCGAATAAGAAGAAGGAAGCGGCGGCGTAGGAGTCGAGAGACGAGATACTTCTGCAAGGAGGACGGTCATTTTGGATATTGCCAGCTACAAGCGTGTCGTTTTGAAACTCAGCGGTGAATCTCTCGCAGGAGACCAGGCTTTCGGCATTGATCTGCCGACCGTCGACGCCATTGCGGCCGAGGTAAAGAAGGTGCGTGAACGCGGCATCGATGTCGCCGTCGTCGTTGGCGGCGGCAATATCTGGCGCGGCCTTGCTGGAAGCGACAAGGGCATGGATCGCGCGCAGGCGGACTACATGGGAATGCTCGCGACGGTCATGAATTCGCTCGCGCTGCAGAGCTCCTTGGAGAACATCGATGTCGATACGCGCGTGCAGAGCGCCATCGAGATGCGCCAAGTCGCCGAGCCTTATATCCGCCGCAAGGCAGTGCGCCACCTGGAGAAGGGGCGCGTCGTGATCTTGGCGGCAGGTACGGGCAATCCGTATTTTTCGACGGACACGACGGCGGCTCTGCGCGCCGCTGAGATCGAGGCGGACGTCATCCTGATGGCGAAGAAGGGCGTCGACGGCGTTTATGACAGCGATCCGCGCAAGAATCCTGCGGCGAAGAAGTTCGACCGTCTGGCGTACATGGATGTCTTGAGCCGCGGCCTCGCCGTCATGGATTCGACGGCGACGAGTCTCTGCATGGACAACAAGATTCCCATCGTCGTATTCAACATCGACAAGCACGAAAACATCCTCAAGGCTGCGGTCGGCGAGGATATCGGCACGATTGTAGGGGGGGAAGAAGCATGATCAAGGACATTTTCAACGCCCAGGAAGAGCGCATGAAGAAGACGCTCGAAGCGCTGCGCCGGGATTTCGGGTCGCTGCGCGCCGGACGCGCCACTCCTGCACTCTTGGATCGCGTGATGGTCGACTATTACGGCCAGCCTACGCCCGTGAGCCAGGTCGCGGCCATCGCTGTGCCTGAGCCGCGCATGCTCATGATCACGCCTTGGGAGAAGACGATCCTGCATGACATCGAGAAGGCGATCATGAAGTCCGACCTCGGGCTTACGCCGAATTCCGATGGCACGGCGGTACGCCTTTCTATACCGCAGCTCACGCAGGAGCGCCGCACGGAGCTGGTGAAGTCCCTGAACAAGAAGACGGAGGATGCGAAGGTCGCGATCCGCAACATCCGCCGCGACGCAAACGAGCAGATGAAGAAGCTCGAAAAGGCGAAGGAGATCACCGAGGACGAAGCGAAGAAGGGCCAGGACGATATGCAGAAGCTGGTCGATAAATACATCAAGGCCGTGGATGATGCGCGAATCGTCAAGGAAAAGGAGATCATGGAAGTCTGATGGAAGAGGTCGATGTTCTGGGCATTCCCTGGCAGGAAGCAAGGGAGCGTCTGCAGGCGCTCGGTCTTGCTTTCGATGTGGAGTGGACGCGCCCTGCAAGAGACTTTTTTCCGATAGATGAGCAGTCTCCCTATGTCGTGCGACAGAGGAGAGAGGGCGATACAATGAAGCTCGTGCTTGCAGCGCGGCTGCGAAAGGAGGTGTCCCACCATGGCTTACAAGATCAGTGAAGAGTGCATCTCGTGCGGTTCGTGCGCTGGCGCTTGTCCTGTCGAGGCGATCTCGGAGGGTGAGTCTCAGTACGTGATCGACGAGGAAAAGTGCATCGAGTGCGGTGCATGTGCGGAAGGCTGTCCCGTCTCCGCGATTTCCGCGCCTTGAGGCGCATGAAAGCCCGCTGCCAAGGCAGCGGGCTTTCGCGTATGTTGACGGATCAGCCAGAGACGCAGCTGAAGGGGATGAAGGGGATGCAGTTTCCAGAGAATTTTTTGTGGGGCGGCGCGGTGGCGGCGAACCAGTGCGAGGGCGCTTATGCGGAGGGCGGCAAGGGACTGAGCATACAGGACGTCATGCCGCGCGGTTTGCGGGGAGAGCCGACGATGGTTCCGACGGAGGACAACCTGAAGCTGGTCGGCATCGACTTCTATCATCGTTTCCGCGAGGACATCCAGCTTTTTGCCGAACTGGGGTTCAAGGTCTTTCGCACGTCCATCGCTTGGAGTAGGATCTTTCCGCGCGGCGATGAAGAAGAGCCGAACGAGCAGGGACTGGCCTTTTACGACGCTTTGTTCGACACATGCCACGAATATGGCATCGAGCCGATGGTGACGATCTCGCATTATGAGACGCCCCTTCACCTGGCGAAGACCTGCGATGGCTGGCGAAGCCGACGGATGATCGGTTTTTACGAGCGCTATGTGCGGACGCTCTTTGCGCGTTATGCGGGCAAGGTCAAGTATTGGCTGACGTTCAACGAGATCAATTCCGTGCTGCACGCGCCCTTGATGAGCGGCGGCATCCTGACGCCGCGCGAGAAGCTCAGCGAATCGGCGCTCTACCAGGCATGTCACCATGAGCTCGTGGCGTCGGCGCTCGCGACGAAGATCGCGCACGAGATGATGCCGGATGCCCTCGTCGGCTGCATGGTGCTCGCGATGCCGCTTTATCCGCTGACGCCGAAGCCCGAAGATGTGATCGCGGCGATGCTGGAGAGCAACAAGAACGATTTCTTCGGCGACGTGCATGTGCGCGGCGTCTATCCAGGCTACATCAAGCGCTATTTCAAGGAACACGGCATCGAGATCGAGACGACGGAAGAGGACTTGCGCCTGCTGCGCGAGAACACCGTCGATTTCGTTTCCTTCAGCTACTATGTGAGCCTCTGCAAGAGCGCGGCGGGCGAGGAGAAGAGCGCGGGGAACATCATCGAGGGCGAGAAGAATCCGTACCTCGATGAGTCGGCATGGGGCTGGCAGATCGATCCCGCAGGTCTCCGCTATGTGCTCAACCGCTTCTGGAATCGCTGGCAGAAGCCGCTCTTCATCGTGGAAAACGGACTGGGCGCAGACGATGTGCTCGTCGATGACGGCGCGGGCGGCAAGACGGTGGAGGACGACTACCGCATCGACTACCTGCGGGCGCATATCCGCGAGGCGGGCGAAGCGGTCGCCGACGGCGTCGATCTCATGGGCTATCTGACGTGGGCGCCGATCGACCTCGTGAGCGCGAGCACGGCCGAGATGAAAAAGCGCTATGGCTTCATCTATGTCGATCGCCATGACGACGGCACGGGGACGCTCGCACGCTGGAAGAAGAAGTCGTTCGCTTGGTACAGGGAGGTCATAGCGACGAACGGCGCTTCGCTGTAGAGCGGGCGACGCCGTTGGCTCGGGGGCAGAAAGAGGACGCGCATGAGTCCGTCCGGCTCATGCGCGTCCTCTCGGCGTCGTGCTATGCTTCTTCCTTGTTCTTGGACAGCTTCGTCTCGAAGCGGTTCTTGTTCGTGTTCTTCGGGATGCTCGTCGGGTAGTCGCCGCTGAAGCAGGCGTCGCAGCAGGGAATGTCGCCGGCGAGCGTGGGCAGCGAGCCGATTGGCAGGTAGCCCAAGGTGTCGGCGCCAACGATCTGCGTGATTTCTTCGAGCGTGTGGTGCGAGGCGACGAGCTTGTCGGAGGAGTCGATGTCCGTGCCGTAGTAGCAGGGATGGAGGAAGGGCGGCGCGGAGATGCGCAGGTGGATCTCCTTGGCCCCCGCCTTGCGGATGAGGTCGGTGATGCGCTTGCTCGTTGTGCCGCGCACGATGGAGTCGTCGATGAGCACGACTCTCTTGCCGCGAACTGTCTCGTCGATGGGGTTGAGCTTGATGCGCACCTTGTCGACGCGGTTCTCCTGGCCGGGCGCGATGAAGGTGCGCCCGATGTACTTGTTCTTGATGAGGCCGATGCCGTAGGGGATGCCCGAGGCGCGGCTGTAGCCGAGCGCCGCGTCAAGCCCCGAGTCGGGCACGCCGATGACGACGTCGGCATCGACGGGGTGGCAGGCGGCGAGGATCTCGCCGGCGCACGTCCTCGCCGCGTGAATGGATACGCCGTCGATGATGGAGTCGGGGCGCGCGAAGTAGATGTACTCGAAGACGCACGATTTCCGCGGTTTCGTATGACAGTGCTCCACGCGGCTCGTCATGCCGTCCTTCGTGAAGACGAGGATCTCGCCGGGCAGGAGGTCGCGCTCCAGCTCTGCGCCGACGGCGCTCAGGGCGCAGCTCTCCGAGGCGACGACCCATGTGCCGTCGGGCATCTTGCCGTAGCAGAGCGGACGGAAGCCCTGCGGGTCGCGCACGGCGATGAGCTTCGTGCTTGACATGAGGCAGAGCGAGTAGGCGCCTTCCAGGCGATTCATCGCCTGACTGACCGCCTCTTCGATGGAACGCACCTTGAGACGCGCCTGCGTGATGAGGTAGGCGATGATCTCCGTGTCGATCGTCGTGTGGAAGATGGCGCCGGCGAGTTCGAGCTTGTCGCGCAGCAGGTCGGCGTTGCTCAGGTTGCCGTTGTGCGCGAGCGCCATCTGCCCCTTCTGGTGATTGATGGCGAGCGGCTGGCAGTTGCGTCGGCTCGTCGCGCCTGTCGTGCCGTAGCGTACATGACCGATGGCGATCTTGCCCTCGGGGAAGCGGGAAAGAACCTCGCGGGAAAAGACATCGTTGACGAGTCCGAGATCCTTGTGCGAGGAAAAGACGCCGTCATCGTTCACGGTGATGCCGCAGCTCTCCTGCCCGCGGTGCTGCAGCGCGTAAAGGGCGTAGTAGGCCATCGCCGCGACGTTCGTCGGCTCGGGAGAAAATACGCCGAATACACCGCATTCTTCATGTATGCTCATTCCAGTTCCTCCTTGACGATCTTTCTTCTCTGGTGAGGGGGGACGTATGCTCGCAAAGCAAATACTTGCGCTTTCCATCGTACACCAAGAGAAAAGGCATGTCAATGGAAGCCTCGCGCTGAATACATGCAGGCGGCCGTGCGGATTAAAATTTTCCGTGCAGCAGAATAAATCAGGATGAGGGAAGGATTTCAAAAGGTATGTGTCGAAAGAAAAGAGAATCAGGCTTTGTCTGATAGATTGGATTCTTATATTCATTCGGGAAGACTGCACGAAACCGTGCGTCTATACTTCAGAGCAAGGGAGATCATTGGCATGAAAAACAGGCTGCACCATACTTTGACAAGGGCGGTGCTCTTGGGACTGATCGCGAGTACGACGGCAATCCCCGCGTATGCGGCATCGTCGCTCTCAAAACCCGGGCAGGATATCGAGGGAACGCTGCCGGGAGCGCAGGCGGGCGTCGAGAACACCATGAAGAAGAACAAGTCGACGAACGATGTGAAGTTCCTGGTGAAGAACATCCAACTTGATGTCGAGGATGAGATCAAGTTCAACAACGCCGAGGTTCGCGATATCCTCCTGGCGAGGATCGGCAAGGAAACGACGCTGGCGGGACTCAACGATCTGCAGGATCAGATCACGGCGTATTGCCGCAGCCACGGCTATCCGGCTGCTGCCGCCTACCTGCCTGCGCAAGAGTCGGCAGACGGCAATGTCATCATCAAGGTCATTCCCGGCCGCTATGGCGAGGTGAGACTCGACAACCAGAGCCGCTTCAAGGATGCGGCGGCGAGGGGCTTCTTGGCGGGCCTCAAGAAGGGCGAAATCATCCGCACCAAAGATCTGGAAACGGCGCTCTATACGATCAGTGATTTCAGCGGCGCGCGTGCCGTCGGTACGCTCAGCGCGGGCAAGGCATTTGGCACGAGCGACGTGACCGTGCACATTGAGGACGGCAAGCCGTCTGCGACCATCGTCTATGCCGAGAACTACGGCGGCGAATCGACGGGACGCTACCGCTACGGCGCACAGCATTCGATCTACAACGCCGACGGCATGGGATCGAAGGTCAATGTCGGCCTCCTGCTTTCCAACAAGTCGCTGCACAACTATTACGCGAACTATGAAATGCTCGTCGGACATGGCGGCACGTCGCTCGGCGTCGGCTACAGCCGCATGGACTACGAGGTCGGCGGCCCGATGAGCGCTCTGGGAGCGCATGGGACGGCGGATACGATCAGTGTCTACGGCAGCCGTCCGCTCTACCATACGACCGACGAAAAGCTCGCCGTCACCTACGGCTATGATTATCGCAGACTCAAGGACGACATGGACGCCTTCGGCGGCTTGGCGGACAGCAGGAAACATTCGCACAGCATCCACGCTGGTCTCGACGGCTTCTGGCGCGACCGCAAGGCTGGTCTCTCCCTGGACTATAACTTCGTTCTGACGGCGGGCAACGTCACGGCGGATTCGGAGTATGCGAAGAAGCTGGCGGAGCTCGGCGGCACGGATGGTAGGTTCACGAAGGCGGAAGCCAAGGTCACGGCCGTGCAGTCGCTGGGCAAGAAGGCGGATGTCATGGTCAAGCTGTCCGGACAGGCCGCATCGAAGCATCTCGACAGCTCTGAGCAGATGTACATCGGCGGCGCCAACGCTGTGCGCGCCTATCCGCAGGGTGCGGGCACGGGCGACAGCGGGGTGCTCGGCACGGTCGAATTCCGCTACTATACGGATGTGCCGGGTCTCGTTGCCAGCACCTACCTCGATGCCGGCCGCAGTTCCTTCGATGGCGGCACGACGACGCTCAAGGGGTGGGGCGTCGGCCTCGCCTACAACACGCCCGAGTGGTTCGCGCGCGTTGACTATGCGCGCCGTATCGGCCTTGCTTACGGGGATAGGTCCTACAGGGATCGCGGACGCTTCTGGTTCCTCGCAGGGAAGATCTGGTAAGCCGCAGAAGCCTGGCCGATCGGTCGGCGCCTTCGGCGTGGCCTCTCGGGGCTTCATGGTGGACGATGTGCTTGATCCGCATCGGTCGGCGCTTTTTCCGAGCGATGGGTTCATGACGGAGAATATGAGAAAGGCTGCTGCATAGGCCGGGTTCGGCCTCATGCAGCAGCCTTTGTGTGTGGATTTCCTTGCGGGAGAAGCGGAGAAAAGGCTTCAACTTCCACGGCATTTCCTATATAATGAGGAGAATGGCGGACGGTATGCGCGAAGTTTGTGATCGTGTGCGCCGCCCTTGCATGAAAGAGCCGAGTGGTTTGCGCCCTGCCGAACCGTTCGTGGACTTTCGCGGTGAAGATGGAGGAAGATCATTGATGGAGAACGTTATCTGTATACAGGGAGCTCGCGCACACAACCTGAAGAACATCGACGTGGAGATTCCGCGCGACAAGCTCGTCGTCGTCACGGGGCTTTCCGGCTCGGGCAAGTCGTCGCTCGCTTTCGATACCATCTACGCCGAGGGGCAGAGGCGCTATGTGGAGTCGCTGTCGTCGTATGCGAGGCAGTTTCTCGGACAGATGGACAAGCCCGACGTCGACAACATCGAGGGGCTTTCGCCGGCAATCTCCATCGACCAGAAGACGACGAGCCGCAATCCGCGCTCGACAGTGGGCACGGTGACGGAGATCTACGACTACATGCGACTGATGTTCGCGCGCGCCGGCCGCCCGCACTGCCCGAAGTGCGGCAAGCCCATCGCGCAGCAGACGGTCGACCAGATGATGGACAAGCTGGAAGCTCTGCCCGAGCACACGAAGCTCCTCATCATGGCGCAGATCGTCCGCGGCAAGAAGGGCGAGCACAAGAAGATCCTCGACCATGTCCGCCGCGAGGGCTATGTGCGCGTGCGCATCGACGGCGAGGTCTTCGATCTCGCCGAGGACATACAGCTCGACAAGGCGAAGAAGCACACGATCGAGGTCGTCGTCGATCGGCTCGCCGTGCGCGAAGGCATGGAACAGCGTCTCGCCGACTCTTTGGAGACGGCGCTGAAGATGGGCGAGGGCGTCGTCTATGTGCAGGTGGTCGACGGCGAGCTGCTGATGTTCAGCGAGAACTTCGCGTGCGTCGACTGCGGCATCAGCCTGCCCGAGATCACGCCGCGCATGTTCTCGTTCAACAGCCCTTACGGCGCGTGCCCAGCGTGCAGCGGACTCGGCAGCAACATGGAGTTCGACTTGGAACTTGTCGTGCCCGACGATTCGCTTTCTCTCGCCGAGGGCGTTTTCGCGCCGCTTTCCAAGAACCTCAACACCTACGTGAACTGCCAGATGGAAGCCGTGCTGAAGCATTACGGCTATACGGTCGACACGCCCTTTCGCGACGTCGGGAAAAAGGTGCAGGATCTTCTGCTCTACGGCACGGGCGATGAGAAGTTCGAGTTCGGCTACGAGAACATGTTCGGTGAGTACAAGATGCACAATGCGGCCTTCGAAGGCGTCATGCCGCTGCTGGCGCGCCGCTATCGCGAGACGGATGCGGATGCGATGCGCGAGGACTACGAGAATTACATGACGATCACGCCGTGCCCTGCATGCGGCGGCGCGAGGCTTCGCCCCGAGGTGCTTTCCGTCAAGGTCGGCGGCAAGAACATCGCCGAGGTCACGGAGATGACGATCGGGGAGTGCGACAGCTTTTTCGCGGGGCTTTCCCTGACGGAGCGCGAGACGAAGATCGCCGCGCAGATTTTGAAGGAGATCCATGCGCGGCTCGGCTTTCTCCTGAACGTCGGACTCGGCTATCTGACGCTTTCGCGCGCGGCGGGTACGCTTTCCGGCGGCGAGGCGCAGCGCATAAGGCTTGCGACGCAGATCGGCTCGGGCCTGATGGGCGTGCTCTACATCCTCGACGAGCCGAGCATAGGGCTGCACCAAAGGGACAACGACCGTCTCCTGGCGGCGCTGAAGCGTCTCAGGGATCTCGGCAACACGCTCATCGTCGTCGAGCACGACGAGGACACGATGTACGCCGCTGACCATATCATCGACATCGGTCCGGGCGCGGGCGCGAATGGCGGGCGCGTTGTCGCCGAGGGCACGGCGGAAGAGCTGAAGAAGGTCGAGGCCTCCGTCACCGGGCAGTACCTTGCGCGGAAGAAGTTCATCCCCGTGCCGAGCCGTCGCCGAACGGGCAACGGCAGCTTCATCGAGATCATCGGCGCGGCGGCGAACAACCTCAAGAACCTTCGCGTGAAGTTCCCTCTGGGCGAGCTCGTCCTCGTCACGGGCGTATCGGGGTCGGGGAAATCGACGCTCGTCAACGAAATCCTCTACAAGGGCGTCGCCTCAAGGCTCTACCATGCGAAGGGGAAGCCCGGCAAGCACAAGAAGATCGCGGGGCTTGAGCATATTGACAAGATCATCGACATCGACCAGCAGCCGATCGGGCGCACGCCGCGCTCGAATCCTGCGACGTACACGGGCGTATTCGATGCCATCCGCCAGCTCTTCAGTCAGACGACGGAGGCGAAGATGCGCGGCTACAAGCCCGGGCGCTTCAGCTTCAACGTCAAGGGCGGCCGCTGCGAGGCGTGCCGCGGCGACGGCATCATCAAGATCGAGATGCACTTTTTGCCCGACGTCTATGTGCCGTGCGAGGTCTGCAAGGGCGCGCGCTACAACCGCGAGACGCTTGAAGTGCGGTACAAGGGCAAGACGATCGCCGACGTGCTCGCGATGACGGTCGACGAAGCCGTGGAGTTCTTCAAGAACATCCCGCGCATCGAGACGAAGCTCAAGGTCATTCAGGACGTCGGCCTCGGCTATATCAAGCTCGGGCAAAGCGCGACGACGCTCTCGGGCGGCGAGGCGCAGCGCGTGAAGCTCGCGACCGAGCTTGCACGCCGCTCGACGGGACGCACGCTCTACATCCTCGACGAGCCGACGACAGGGCTTCATACGGCCGATATAGCGAAGCTTCTCGGCATCCTGCACCGCCTCGTCGACGGCGGCGACACGGTCGTCGTCATCGAGCACAACCTCGACGTCATCAAGACGGCCGACCACATCATCGACCTCGGTCCCGAAGGCGGTTCGGGCGGCGGCCGCATCGTCGCCGAAGGACGCCCGGAGGATATCGTGAAGGTCAAGGACTCGTACACGGGCAAGTATTTGCTGCCATTGTTGGAAGAGAATTTTGAGAGGAATGCGAAATGAATGGATTGAAGAAAAAGGATTTGCTGACCCTGGGCTTCATGATGTTCTCCATCTTTTTCGGAGCGGGAAATCTCATCTTCCCGCCTGCGCTGGGACAGGCGGCGGGCGACAACACGCTGCCCGCCATGCTGGGATTCATGACGACGGGCGTCGGGCTGCCGCTCCTGGGAATCACGGCGATCGCCCTCGCGGGCGGCGAATATGTAAAGCTCCTGCACAAGCGGACATTCCCGTGGTTCGCGACGATGCTGCTCGTCATCCTGTATCTGATCATCGGGCCGCTGTTCGCCATGCCGAGGACGGGCGCCGTATCGTTCGAGATCGGCATCCGTCCCTTCCTCGGCACGGGCGACGTCACGGTGCCGCAGCTCATTTACACGGCGCTTTTCTTCGGCGCCTCGTACTATCTGTCGCTCAATCCGAACAAGCTCATCGACCGCGTGGGCAAGATGCTCACGCCCGCGCTCCTCGTCGTGCTCGTGATCTTGTTCCTGCGAGCCTTCGGATCGCCGCTCGGCGACGTGCTTGAAGCTACGGGCGATTACATCGAAACGCCGTATGCGCAGGGATTCCAGGACGGCTACCAGACGATGGACCTTCTGGCGACTGTCGCCATCGGCACACTCGTCGTGAGCGCCGTGCGCTATCGCGGCGTGACCGACACGCGCACCATCGGCAAGGCCTGTCTGGCGGCGGGATTCATCACCGTCTTCCTGATGGCGTGCGTCTATGGCTCTCTCGCGTATCTCGGCGCGACGAGCGCAAAGGTTCTCGGCCACTCGGAAAACGGCGGACAGCTGCTGGCCGAAGCCGTGCGCATCTTCTTCGGTTCGGGCGGCAACGTGCTCCTTGCGCTCATCATCATCCTCGCGTGCATCACGACGTGCTGCGGCATCACATCGAGCGCGGCGATGTTCTTCCATGAGATCTTCAAGAAGAAGATTTCTTACCAGCGGCTGCTGCTCTTCTCCATCCTCTTCAGCTTCGGCGCGTCGAACATCGGCCTCACGCAGATCATCTCGCTCGCCGTGCCGTTCCTCGTGGCGATCTACCCTTTGGTCATCGTCTTCGTGATCATCTCGCTCTTCGATCACTTCATCGACTGGCGAAAGAGCATCTACCAGGGCGCCATGCTCTTCACGCTCGCCTTCTCCCTGACGGACGCCTTTCATGCCGCAGGATTCGGCTCTGCCGCTTTCTATGAGCTGCTCACCGAGTATGTTCCGTTCTACGGCGTCATGATGGGTTGGGTCTGCCCCGCCATCGTCGGCGCCGTGCTGGGCTTCTTCGTCTCCCTCCTCCGGAAGGAGCCTGTGGCGAAGGAGGCGTAAGGTCGGGGAGACATATGGAATGTGGTTGTGTATATGTCCATGGGGGGTACAGAACATGATGGGAAGTTGGGGAAAAAATCGTATCTGCAAGTGGAGGCTGTATCTGGCATCGCTTTTGACCGTTGTTTTCTTGGGTGCGATTCTGCAACTGGTGACCGTTCCCGACGTGTTTGCACACCCGCGAATCACGGAATGGGGGAGAATGCTGCATTTAGCGATCTGGGTGGCGTTTCTTCTGCCAATGACGGCATATGCAAAACGATACATTATCCTGCTCGTAGTGTATGTCGCGCTTTTTGTGAGCGTGGCATATGTGCCGTTTTTTGCTGGAATGAATGTAGGTGGCAGCGAGATTGCCACTGCCTATTTGCTCGGTGCATCGTGGTTTCTTTTTTGGACTTGGATGTATGGGGCGGCACAGAAGCTCAACTCGCATGTTGTTCGGCGCGTGGTGTGCGGTTTGGCATTTGCGTTATTGGCACTGTCGACACTCATGCCTCTTTTTGTGTGGGGTTATTGGATTGTGAGCGGAGGATATGTTTTGTCCTCGGCGATCATGCTGACCCTGTTCCAAACGAATTTAAATGAAGCTGCGGCATATTTGAACAGTCAAAACCCACGCCTTTGGCTGCTCGGTCTATTGGGATTGCTTTTGGTAATGGCTGGTATTATACGAGCTTTACGCATTGTTTTGCGTGTGGATATGCAACCGCTTGGCCGCTGTGCGACCATAGTTTGGCTGGTGTTCATGGCCATGGGTATGTTCTCTGTCAATCAGCACGTAGGAAATTACCTTCCTGTTCGCATCGGCATGGAGACTTTGGAGGGGCTGCAGGAATATCGTGCCTATGGAGAAGCCCGCTCGATGAGAGAGGAACGCTTGAAATCTTTGCAAGGTTTACATGTTGTCTCTTCAGGGGGGGTATTTGTCCTTGTGATTGGAGAGTCCGAGACACGAAACCATATGCAGGTTTATGGGTATGACAGAGAAACAACGCCGTGGTTGCAAGGTCAGCGTGAAAACAAGGAAAATATCACATTTTCTCATGCGTACTCTAATCACACCCATACCGTTCCCGTGTTGACGTATGCACTCAGTGAAAAGAACCAATACAATGAAATGGATTTGAAAGACGCATACTCCATCGTCGAGGCGGCGAACGCAGCTGGCTATGAGACGTATTGGATCAGCAATCAGCGCAAATTTGGTGCGTGGGACACGCCTGTTGCAGAAATCGGAAGCACGGCACAGCATCAAAAATGGATGAATGGACGTGTTGGAGCTGCACTCGATACAGACTATTATGATGAGATCCTGCTATCCCAGATTCCAGAGCAGTGCTCAGAAAATGTCCTGATCGTCATTCATCTGATGGGATGCCATTGGGACTATCGTGACCGCTATCCGAAGGCATATTTTTCAGGAGAGAACACCTTGGTAGACCGATACGATGACTCTGTGCGGTATAATGACTACATCCTTTCCCAAATTTATGAACGTGTTCATTCGCTGCCAAATTTCAAAGGAATGATTTATTTTTCTGACCATGGCGACGATCCTGATCGTGGGTTGGGGCACGATGCGAATAAATTTACCTGGACCATGGCACGCATACCGCTCATGATGTGGTTCAGCGATGAGTTTCAGAAGGAACGCCCAGAGACGTTTGCACAATTGAGGGGACACGAGCAGGCCTATTGGACGAATGACTTGATTTACGATGTGATGCTCGATCTTTTGGGCATCGAAGGGATGCCTCATGTGGATTTGCAGCATGATCTGGCATCGACAGATTATGCCGTTGCAAAAGGGAATGCCTTGACGTTGCATGGCAGTAGGAAAGTAGCGGATGAAGAAGATATGCAATAAATTTTGAAGTGCTGACAAGGCATCGCTTGAAACTAGTGCGCCGCACGGAAGAAATTCCTTTCCATTTTCATCGGTGCGAGCATCCATAGGATGGACAGCGTGGCGATGATGGGGAGGCGGAAATATCGCAGCCTTTGCCGAAGAGGAGCAGGAGGAAATAGAGAATGAAGAGAAGGTATCCCTTGTCAAGGAAGCCGCTTCGTTTCAGCGTGATGGCGAGGAGCAGGCATTTGGCAGAACTCCGGCAGACGAGCGAACCGATGAACAGAAGTTTGTCGTATGCCGCCGAAAGAAGCCTTCTCGCAGCAAGGGAGCTGCCGCACATGATTCATGTGCGGCAGTCTTTTTCATGTGCGGGCTTCATGCTATAATGAAAGCAAAGGTTTTTGCTTGTCGGCGCACAGAGGAGGTGGCGGCTTTGAAGCGAGTGTCTTTGGAAGAGCTGCTCGGAAAAAGGTCGGCGACTTCCTATGCGGAGCAGCATCGCTTCGTCATGGGCTTGCTGGAAGCGGGGCGCATCAAACCGCTGAAGCGCTCGGGCACGAACGGGAAGAAACCCGCGCTCCATCTGGAATACTGGCTCGTGGAAGAGGCGCCCGATCATGCGGCATATCAAGAGGAGCTTCTCTATCATACGACGCCGCGCATCGACGTCGACTATTATCTGCGCCACCTCGCTGTATACGAGAAGGAACGCGCGGCGGTGCGCGCCGTGCACGAGTTCCTGCGGGAAGGAAGCGACGGACTTCTGCAGGAGATGTCCTTCAATGAGCGAAGCTTCCAGATCTGGGGCGAGGAGAAGTTTTTGCTGCAGGGCGCGGGCAAGACGGTATGGAAGCATTGCGGCTTCGAGATGGCGGAGCTGAATTGCTACAAGACGGCGGAACCGTTTTCCTACTATGCGCATCATCGGAGGATTCCGCAGAAGATCCTCGTGGTGGAGAACAAGGATACGTTTTTCAGTATGCGGCGCCATCTCCTCGAAGGCGCACGGACGCTTCTGGGAGAAGAGATCGGCACGCTCGTCTATGGTGCGGGAAAGCGCGTTGTGAGCAGCTTCCGCGAATTTTCCCTGAGCGCGGAGCCGTATATGAAGGAAGCGGCGAACGAGCTTCTTTACTTCGGCGATCTTGACTACGAGGGCATCGGCATTTATGAAAATCTTTCCGAGGCGCTTGCCGCACCGTGGGAGATACGGCCGTTTGCCGCGGCGTACCTCGCCATGCTGCGAAAAGGGGACGGCATCGTGCTGCCGCAGACGAAGGAGAGGCAGAATCGCAAGATCGCGGGAGATTTTTTCGCGTGCTTCAAGGCGGCGGATGTCCTCGCCATGAAGCGGATCTTGGAAGCAGGCCGGTACATCCCGCAGGAGATCCTGCACATGGAAGATTTCTAGCAAGGTGGCATGGCGATGCAGTACGATTTTCTCAAGGCATTCCCGAAGCGGATGAAGACGGTGGGGCTATACGCCTTGCTCTTCTCGAACAGCAGCCAGAAGGCTCTGTGGAAGGAGTGCGGCTTCGAGACTTTGGCGGAGCAGCTGAATATGGTCTTCGCCGTGCTGCTCTACATCATGGAGCAGTCGCTGAAGGAAGAAGCATGCACGATGGACGATATCGGCGTCTTCGTCGATACGGTGAATGCGCAGCATTTTCGGAAGGACATGTCGTTCGATGATTGCCTGGTTCTCGCCGATTTCATCGTCAATGTTGTCCTGTCGAATGAAGGGCGCACGATGTACTTTGCGGCCTCTGACTTCGAGCGTGGCAGCTCCGAGCCGCTCCATATCAGCTATGTGGCGAACACGATCGTCTACATCGACCGGGAGGTGCGGCGCACATCGTACTATCTGACGGACGATGGCTACAGCCTTCTGCTGGGCACGCTGGAAGTCGAGAGCAATCTGAAGCTGACGATCCAGGAACTCATCTTCCAGATGCATTTGGAGAAGCAGAGCTACGACAAGGCATTGGATGACATCAAGAATGTGTTCAACCTCATGCAGATCCAGATCCAGAAGATTCGCGAGGCGATGCACCGCATCCGCCGCAACGTGCTCGATTATCGCGTCGACGACTATGAGAGGCTCTTGCGCGACGATCTCGCGACGATCGATGAGACGAAGGAGAAGTTCCGTCATTATCGCGACTTGGTGCAGTCGCGCGTGCGCGAGATGGAGAGGAATCGCGTCGACGTCCGTGCCCTCTTGCCGGAAGACGCCGACAAACTGCGGAACCTGCGCGAGATCGAGCGCTATTTGAGCCGCGTCATTGATGAGCATCAGCGCATCCTGGGCAGTCACTTTGATTTGAAGGCTCTCTATACATCGGAGCTGGAGAAGATGGCGGAGATGTCCATGGTGCGGCGCTTCAGTCTGCGCACGGAGCTTTTTGACAAGGTGCTTGCCCAGCCGGCGGCGCTCGCCAGGCTCGATGCGTTCCTTGCGCCGCTCTTCAATCGTGATCCGCAGAAGATCTTCAATCTGCGCAAGATCACCGAGGAGCAGCGTGCGCGTCAGGGTCTGGAAGAAGAAGTGACGACGGAAGAAGTGGATTTCGACGAGGAGGCGTGGCAGGAGCAGATGGCGCGTCTGCAGCAGGAGAAGCTTGCGAAGTATGCGGCGTGCCTCGCGCTCCTGCTCGGATCCGCGGCAGAGCGCGGCACGGTGGATCTGTCGGCGCTTTCCTGGCAGGTCGAGGAGGATGCAGAAAAGCGCAAGGCGCTCTTGCCCGACGTCCATATCTTCAAGGAAGTCATGGTGGAGCTGTTGAAGGCGGGCGTCATCGATATTGAAGCGCTGCGGGCGGAGCGCGCTTCCTATATTGGAGAAGAGACGAAGGATTTCCGTCTGAGCGTGATGATTCTCGACCTCGTGGATGAGAATCCTGCTTGGGGACGGATTCTTTTCGTGGAGGCGCACAAGCTCTACGGGGCGCCGCCCGTTGTTTTCCGCGGCGTGCCCGACGGTGCTGGGGGCGAGCGCATCGTGCGCTGCTCGGAGGTGGTCTTGCACGTGCAGAAAGAGGGGGCGAAGGAATATGGCGTATGAAGCGGAAGAGGTGCGGCTCAGTCAGGAGATCTTCTGCTATCTGCTGGAGCATCACGAGCTGCGCGAGGCGGAGTCGCGCGAGCTTTATCGTGCCTATACGGAATCCGAGCCTGTGCAGGAGATGGTCAAGTCGCAGGGGAGAATCGCGGCGAGCAGCGTGAAGCGCTACGGCGATGTCGTCTATCTGATACCGGAAGCGGGCAACCACTTCCTCGGCTATTCGCGCGCGCATCTCAAGAGGGAGCTTTGTCGGAGCAATGCGACGGACAGGGACTACTATCTCGCGCAGTTTGCCATCCTCGTCCTCCTGATCGAGTTTTATGACGGGCAGGGCACGAGCAGCAAGACGCGCGAATACATCCGCGTCGGAGAGTTGCAGAACGCCATCTCGACACATCTCAAGGAGGGCGCAGGGCTTGCAGCCGAGGAGCAGGAGGCGCAGGGGCTATCGTATCAGGACATGCTGGAGGCATACGAATCCTTGCGCTCCGATGACCGTGGCACGCGCCAGAGGACGACGAAGGAGGGATTCCTCTACACCGTCCTGCGCTTCTTGCAGGCACAGGGGCTGATCGAATATGTGGAGCAGGATGAGATGGTCAAGACGAGGCGCAAGCTTGATCACTTCATGGATTGGAACTTGCTGAACGAGAACAATCATTCGCGTGTTCTCAAGGTGCTGGGGAGGGAGTCCGATGAGCAAGATCCGCGCGGTGCGGCTGATCAACATCAATTACAACCATGACACGATCCGCATCAGCGATGAGACGATGCACTTCAACGGGGAAAGCACGTTGATCTCCCTGCAGAATGGCGGCGGCAAGTCCGTCCTCGTGCAGATGCTTTGCGCACCCTTCGTGCAGAGGCGTTTCCGCAACATGAAGGACAGGCCTTTCGCCAGCTATTTCCGAACGCCGCAGCCATCCTTCATCCTCGTGGAATGGCAGCTCGAGCAGGGTGGCGGCTATGTGCTGACGGGCATGATGGTGCGCAAAAGCCAGGAGGTCGATGCAGGCGAGGAGCTGGAGATCGTGAACTTCCTCAGCGAGTATCGAGCGCCCTGCACGAGGGACATCCATCACCTGCCCGTCTTGGAGAAGACTCGCACGGAGGTGCATCTCAAGAGCTATGCGGCCTGTCGGCAGATCTTTGAAGCGTTCCGCAGGGAGCCGGAGAAGAAGTTCCTGAGCTACGACATGGGAAGCAGCGCGCAGGCGAAGCAATATTTCACGAAGCTCCGGGAATACGGCATCGATCATCGTGAATGGCAGAACATCATACGCAAGGTCAACGAAGAGGAATCCGGCCTGTCCAAGCTCTTCTCTGACTGCAAGGATGAGAAGGGACTTGTCGAGAAGTGGTTCCTCGACGCCATCGAGAGCAAGTTGAACAAAGAGCAGGACAGCATGGGCGAATTTCGAAGCCTCTTGGAAAAGTACATGCGTCTCTATCGGGACAATCGCTCCAAGATCGAGCGCAGGGGAGACATCCAGCGGTTCGAGGAAGAGGCGGTGAAGATCGAAGCGCAGGCGGAGGCGTACCGGAGCGCTTCGGCGGACGCTTCGACCAAGCGCGACCGGCTCATCTGCTATCGCAGGGAGATCGCGCGTCTCGACGAAGTCACTGCAGGAGAGGCTGTATGCAAGGAGGCGGATCTTGGCGCTCTCGACGTCGAGATCCGCCGGGTCGAGCATCAGCGCTGCTCGGCGCAGCACTATATCGAAGCGGATGCTTGCGAGGATTTGGAGGCGCGCTTCGAAGCTGCCCGAGAGAGCATAGCCGCATGGGAGGAGAAGGGCGCTGCCTGGCGGGATCGTGGCCGCGTGCTCCGGCTTGCCCGCTGCCAGGAGAAGCTCTCCATGGAACAGGCGGAGCTGGAGAAGCTCGTGCAGGCTTTGGATGTCTGCCGTCGCGAAGATCGGGAGCTGGGGCCGGAGCGTGACTACCTCGGCTATTTGCTGCGACGGCATTACGCGGGACAGATGGAAGAAGCAGAGCAGCGGGCGAAGCGCTCGGAAGTGCGCTTGGACGAGCTGCATGAACGGGAGGAGGACGCTCGGAGAGAAGCGGGCGATGTGGAGCGGGAGTGCGTGCAGAGGGCGCAGGAAGAAGGCGCGCTGCAGGCGGCAACGGCGCTCTACAGCCGTGTGGAAGATCGCTATGCCGAGCGCTGGCAGGCTTCTCTGGTGCGCAATATCGTCGGCGAGTACGATCCGGGGATCTTGCAGGCGATGGCGCAGGAGCTTGCTGACGCTGCCGCCGCCTGTGCGATGGAAGTGCGCGGCAAGAAGGAACGCCGTTCGGAGGTCGGGGCTGCCATCGTGCGCACGGAACACGAGACGGAGCAGCTTCGTCAACAGGCTGCGGAGGCGAAGGCAGCGCTGGAAAAGGCGCAGGAAACTTTGCAGGGGTACGAGGAGGAGCTCGCCGAACGCAGGAAGGCATCCAAGTATCTGGATCTGGCGTTGACGGAAGCGGCGCTTTTCGATGGGGAGCGTCTGCTCGCTGCGGCAGAGGGCAAGCTGCAGGAGATGGCGGAGATCTTGCAGCGGTTGATCGTCGAAGAGAAGAAGTGCAGGGATGAGCTGCAGAACATCAAGACGGGACGCAGCATCTCGCTGCCTCGGGGTTTGCAGGATATGCTTGAGAAACTCGGCATCCCCATCGTTTACGGCATGGAATGGATGAAGCGCAACGGATTTTCCGAAGAGGAGAACGCATCCCTCGTCGAGAAGAATCCGTTCCTGCCGTATGCGCTCATCTTGCCCGAGGCGCAGCTGCATCGCCTGCAGCAAGAACCGCCGACGGTCTTCACCGCCGCGCCCGTGCCTCTTGTGGTGCGCGAGAGCCTGACGAAGGAAGCGCCGCCGGTTTCGACGGTGGCCGGAAACGTCCACTTCTACATGCTGTTCAACAAGAATCTTCTGAACGAAGAAAAGCTGCGCCGCCTGCTGGAAGAAAAAGAAGCAGGATTGGCGCAGCGGCAAAAGGAGCTGGCAGGACGGCGGAAGGAACAGGAAGACTATGTGAAGCTGCGCGACAAGCTGCGTGAACAGAAGGTGACGCGGCCGCTCTATGAAACAGCGGAGCGTGAGATCGCCGACTATGCCGGAGCGTGCCGGGAGATCGAGAGCTGCGTCGTGCAGTCGAAAGAACGTGTCGCGGCGTTGCGGCAGGAGGAGAAGAGTCTCGAAAAAGCGCTGCACGCATTGGAGAAGGAAGCGGCAAGACGTGAGATGCAGTCGGGAGATCTGCGCGAGCTGACGGAGGCATACGGCAGATATCTGGACGAGAAGGCGCGCTTGTCGCATTGCCGGGAGCTTCTCCTGCTGCTGCAGAAGAAGAAGGAGGAGGTGCGCACGACGCTGGAGCAGCTGGCTCTTGCAATCCGCGAGGAGGAACGGAGCGGGGACGAGTCCCGACGTCTCTTGGAGGAGCTGAGGCAGGCGCATCTTTCCTTTGCCGCCTATGAGGAGGTGCCGCGACCTGCCGCCTATGAGGAGTTGGCGGAAGATTTCGCCGCCCGTCTGGCGCGTTATCAGGCGATCACGCAGGAGGTCTCGCAGCGTGAGCAGGAAATTCGGGCACGGCAGGAGAGCGCAGCGGAGCGCGTGCTGCAGGCAGAGAGAGAGCTGCAGCGCATGGCGGACAAGTATGGATTGGAACCTGCGGCGTGGAGCGGCGTCCGCTGCAGCGAAGCGGAGGAGGAGAGGGCGGAACGAGAGGAAGCGATCTGCCTTGACAAGCTGCGCGAGGAGGAGCGGAGGAAGAACGGCATCGACAAGTCGATCGCTCTGGCGAAGCAGCGCATGGAGCAGAACCGGCGCGAGATGAAGCGCATCTGTGGGACGGAAGAGCCGCTGCCACGCGAGGCGATCCCCCTTCGCGATCACGAGGAGCGGAAGGCGGAGCTTCTGCTGCAAAAAGATCGCCGACGGAAAGAGCTGGAATCTTTGCGAAAGCGCCGCCAATGCTATGAGAGCATCTTGACGGCGCTGGCGGAATACGAGGCGGAGGAGGCACAGGAAGAAGTCATCTTCGAGGAAGACTTCTCGTGCGCCGATGCGGCAGGCTTGCGCAGCCTTACCGGGCGCTTGCAGCAGCTCTATCGGACGAGCTGCGAGGAAAGGACGCGGACGCGGGAGAAGCTGGCGCAGGTTCTCCATGGGGCGGCGCGCATCGAAGCGTTTCAGGCGGATTTCTTCAAGAAGCCGCTCGAAACCCTGCTCGCCTGCGTGGAGGAGGCGGCGAAGGTGCTGCAGCAGCTCGCCGTCATACGCCGCTCGTATCAGGACCTCGTGCAGAAGCTGCTCGTCGACATCGCCATGGTGGAAGAGGAAAAGCAGCAGATCGTCGCCCTCTTGCAGGAATATGTGCGCGAGGTTCATACGCAGCTGGGCAAGATCGACAGCAATTCGAGCATCCCCGTGCGTGGACGCCCGATCAAGATGCTGCGTCTCGAAATCCCCGATTGGGATGAGAACGAAGACGCCTATCGGGCACGCATCGAAGAAAAGGTCGGAGCGCTTGCGAAACGCGGCGTCGAGCTGCTGGAAGACGAAGACTCGCTGCATGAGTTCATCGGCAGGCGGCTGACGACGAAGGCGCTTTATGATGACGTCGTCGGCATAGCGAACGTTCGCATCGAGCTTTTCAAGATCGAAGCGCAGCATGAGCGCCGGATCACCTGGCGGGAGGTCGCGAGCAACTCGGGCGGTGAAGGCTTCTTGTCCGCCTTCGTGATCCTCGCGAGCCTGCTCCACTACATGCGGCGCGATGAAGCGGACATCTTTGCCGAGCGCAACGAGGGCAAGGTGCTGCTGATGGACAATCCCTTCGCGCAGACGAACGCCTCGCATCTCTTGAAACCTTTGATGGAAGTGGCGAAGAAGAACAACACGCAGCTCGTATGCCTGACGGGGCTGGGGGGCGAATCCATCTACAATCGTTTCGACAATATCTATGTGCTCAATCTCGTCGAATCAAGGCTGAGCCGCCTCCGATACCTGAAGAGCCGCCAGCTCGCAGGAAAGACGCCCGACACGGCGCTCTCCTTCGCGCGGATCGAGGTGAAAGGCGACGAGGGGCAGATGGAACCGCTGTTTTGAACGGCAGGAAAGAAGCCGCAGAAGCCAGAGTCTCGCCTTCTCTGTGCAGGAGGCGAGACTCTGGCCGGATGTCAGTCTTTTTTCGTCGGTGCGAGCATCCATAGGATGGACAGCGTGGCGATGATGGGGAAGGCGGAAAGGTCGCAGCTTTCGCCGAAGAGGAGCAGGAGGAAATAGAGAATGAAGAGAAGGTATCCCTTGTCAAGGAAGAGGCTTCGTTTCAGCGTGATGGCGAGGAGCAGGCATTTGGCAGAGGTCCAGCAGACGAGCGAACCGATGAACAAAAGTCTGTCGTATGCCGCCAGCGACAAGGCGCTCTCAAGAGAGGGGAACAGCAGGGGCGAAGCGGTGAGCGAAAGGCAGAGAAGCCAGAGGACGAAGAAGCGTTTTCTCGTCAGGGAAATCTTGAAATCCAGCCAGCCGACCGCCGCCAAAGCGCAGAGAATCATGCCGACGACACCGTACCAGTCGAGGATTCTCTCCAAAACAGACAGATAATCATTCAAGCGTCATTCACCCCCCCGATAGGTTTCTATGCAGCCTTGCTGCGCTCTTGTTGGATGAACTCATGGGCAGGATGCCGTTGAGTCCAGAAAGCCGCTGGAAAATCTTCCAGCGGCTTTCGATGTCTTCGCCCTGCGCATTGAGAAGTCCGAGCGAAGGAAGGGGCAGGACGCCGACCTAGGCGTAATACATGCTCGCGTTGATGGAAGCGGCGAGGTTGAGCTTGTCCTTGAGCTTGAGCTTCTTCGGTTCGTTCTCGTAGTAGGTGATGCGG
>ERZ773197.842-NODE-842-length-22934-cov-3.599677_pt1 | contig 22934 bp, 19 predicted proteins | sample MGYA00580999_ERZ773197 | MGnify/ENA primary metagenome ERZ773197 (study PRJEB29015, sample SAMEA2738166) | human oral metagenome | biome: human oral; feature: human-associated habitat; material: saliva | place: China | collected 2185 ...
CCGACCCAGGACCACTGTGCACAGAACCGCCGCTGGTAGAACCGCTCCGGGAGTTGGAGCGTGCTTCGTAGCGGATGCGGGAGCGGTACCCGGCGTCGACAAGCTCGCCAACGCTGGGTTTGTCGGCGTCAAGATTGGCGCGGGCATCCTGAAGCAACGTCAGTGTTTCGTCTAGGGCGTCAAGCAGGGCGGCGTGGTTGGTTTCGCACATGGCGCGCACCAGGGACGGTGCCGAACCCGCCACGCGGGTGCCGTCGCGAAAACTGCCCGCAGCCAGGGACAACGCCAGAGTGCCGCCGTTGTCTCCGACGATGGCTAGGGCTTCCGCGAGGATGTGTGGGAGGTGGGAGATGCGGGCGACGGCGGCATCGTGGTGGTCCACCCGAGCGGGAATGACCTCTGCCCCCACTCGGGTGGCCATGTGCACCACATCAATCCATAGGTCAATCCAGCTTTGCGAAGGCCGCGTGTCCAGCGCGTGATCGAAGGTGACTACCCAGGCCGCGCCGTCGAAAAGCCCATTTTTCGACGCCCGCCACCCACTGTCAGCGGTACCGGCCATGGGGTGCCCGCCGACGTAGCGATCCTCCAGGCCGTGCTGTTTCACCAGCTCATACACTTTCCCTTTGACACTGACCACGTCGGTGAAACCGCAGGAAGGGGCGTATTCTTTGATGTCGTGAAGCAGCGCATCAATGGCAGGCATAGGGGTTGCCAGCACGATCAGCGCAAACTCCTCCTCGGCGCGGCGTAGCGCATCCTCTAGGGAATCTGTGACGTCGAATCCCTCAGCCCTTGCAGCGCGGGCGGCGGAGGGGGAGCGGTTGTAGCCAAAAGCGGCATGTCCGCTGGTGGTGAGGTCGCGCAGCAGCGAACCCCCAATCAAGCCAAGGCCAAGAATACAAACCGGGCGGGAAATGTCAGTGGTGGTCACCTGACAAGTGTGGCACATTCCGACTACGGTTACTCCGTATGGAAACGAACAGCACACCAATGGGTGACCCCGCATCGGTTGCCCCCGGTGTCACGGATGCAGGCGCGACCTTAGACGGACACGAACCTGACCTCTGCTTTGCCGTCACCGTCACCCGAAACGGCACCGACTGGACAGTCAACTCCCTGAAAAGCTGCTTCAGCCGTATCGACGACACCATCGAAGCTGTTCAGAGGCTTGGTTCGGAAAACCCAACCTTCGCCATGCTGTGCGTTGACGACGAGTACTTCATCATCGTCCGCCCCACCCCCTCCCGCGTCCACCTCCTGCTTTCCGACGCCACGATGGCCGTGGACGATAACCTCGCCTCCAGCGTCCTCGACGCCATGGGCGCCCAAACCCCCGAAATGACGGAGGAAGAACTCGACCGCCTCGATCCCTGGGCCGAAGGCGACCTGAGCATCCTTGCCGACCTGGGGCTCAGTGAACAAGTGATGTCCGTCATCTGCGATGACTCTGAACTTTGGGCCTCCGAACAACTGCTCCGCATCGCTGCTGAACTCGGGTTTGAATCTGAACTCTCCGCTGCCGCAGACCTGGACCTGGATTAACATGACCCTGCCGCGCGAAGCCGGACTCGTGCGCGACGAAGACTACATGCGCCGCGCACTTGAGGTTGCCCGCAGCACGCCGCGTGACGACGTCCCGGTGGGGGCCGTCATATATGGACCTGACGGGCAGGAACTTGGTTACGGCACCAATCGCCGCGAAGCTGACCAAGACCCCACCGCCCATGCCGAAATCCTGGCCATCCAAGCGGCCGTCCGTTCTTATGGGGACGGGTGGCGGCTCACCGACTGCACCCTTGCTGTCACCCTCGAACCTTGTGCGATGTGTGCCGGTGCGCTCGTTGGTGCGCGACTGGGGCGACTTATCTTCGGGGCGTACGAACCGAAAACAGGTGCGTGCGGATCGGCTTTTGACATAGTTCGTGACCCCTCTGTGCTGCATAAACTCGAAGTGCGGGGCGGAGTTCTCGAACGAGAATGTGCTGATCTCTTGAAAGTTTTCTTCAGCTCATTACGCTGGGGGCCATGAGTAACTTTGGAGACAAGATCCGCAAGCAAGGCGACGAACTGAAAGACAAATTCGACGACGCAGCCGACAAGTTCAAAGACTCAAAACTTGGCGAACAGGTCAGCGAAGGCATGGACAAAGCTAGAGACAAAGCCGAAGAAGCTGCAGGTAAACTCAAGGACAAGTTCAACCGCGGGTAGTGCGCGCTCGGACGCTGATCAGTAAAATGTGCTAGCCTCACTGGAAGTTCGCACAAGCGGATTTGTCCCCACTACATGTAAGGAGTGCACCATGGGTGATCTCGGAGACAAAGCACAAGAATTTGGCGGAAAAGCCAAAGAAGGAATCGGCGAAGCCGTAGGCAACGACGACCTGGCCAACGAGGGCCGCGCCGACCAGGTGAAAGCAGAGGTCAAGGAAAAGCTCAGCGAAGCTGGGGACGCCGTCAAAGGTGCCGCCGACAAGGTTCTTGGGCACTTCAAAAAGGACGACTAGATAGCGGTTTATGCTGCTAGGTGTCGTTTTTTGAGTGCTTAGCAGCGGTGATTTGGCTTAGCCGCTACGCTCCGATACGCTGGTTGGCGGTGGCGTGTCCGAGCGGCCGAAGGTGCTCGCCTCGAAAGCGAGTGTTGGGTAATCCCCAACCGGGGGTTCAAATCCCCCCGCCACCGCCAATAACCCCCAGCTGAATGGCTGGGGGTTTCGTGTTTGCAACCCACCGTGGTTTTAATGATCTTTCAAAGATGCGCGGCGATACACCAGGTACGCCACCGGTCCAATAATGGGGAAGATGATTACAGCCAGTCCAGCCATTGCCTTTGCTGTGGAGGAGGCCTCGGATCGGGCGATAAGGATGATCACGCTTATAGTGAGAATGGCGGACGCGATGAATATCAGGCTCATGATCACGTCGTATGTAGTGGGGACGAGCGGATTCATGGGGTGAGCATATGGTGTGATCTGCCGCATGGAGGGGCGACACGCCGCTACCATCGTTGACGAAACCGGCAACCATTAGTACACTCTCTATCGAACAAAATTTCCTATTGTGAGGGGTGTGTGCAATGCAGGGTAGTCCGCTGTTTTCTAGCAATGGTGTTAGAGACACCTTCATGACCATCGTTACCGAAAGTTAGTGCGATGGCGAGGAAACACTTTGAGCTCACGGACTGCACGCAGCGGGTGGGGGACCGGGTGTTGCACCGCATTCGGGCGACGCGGGACTTGCCGCGCCACGGCGTCGATAAGGGCATGGTGGGTGGGTGGGTTGAGCATTCGACGTGCCTTGCGGGTGATGCGTGGGTGGATGACGACGCCCGCGTCTTCCGCAACGCCAAAGTCTATGGCCAGGCGCTGGCGGGGGAGGATGCGCTGATTGCTGACCAGGCGAAAGTGTACGGGGATGCTGTGGTGGTGGGGGATGCCCGCGTTATGGACCAGGCGAAAGTGCTGGGCAAGGTGGAACTGAGCGAGTGTGTGCAGGTGCGTGATTATGCGCGCATTCGTGGTGACACATGGATTGAAGATTTTGTGCAGTTCACGGGCGATATGGATTACAACGGTGGCCCTGATCTGCAGGGGTTTAGGCCGAACATAACATCACGGAACGAGCAGGATGATTACGTTCCGGGAGAGCCATATTTCAGGCTTGTGGGTCATGCTCGAAAAATCGAGGGCGTGTTGATGAAGCGGGTGAAGGCGATACGGAACCTGCCGCACGCGGGTGTCGTCAAAGGCGATGTTGGTGGCTGGGTTGAGAAAGAAAGCAACCTGGCGGACGGTGCGTGGGTCGCCGATGATGCAAAAGTCTACGGTGATGCAGTTCTTGCGGGGGAAGTAGTCGTGTTTGAGCAGGCTAGGGTGTGTGACCGTGCTCGTGTAACCGGTCGCGCGAAGGTGTGGGGAAGTGCCGTCATTTGCGGTGACGCCCAGGTGAGGGGCGATGCGGTGGTGTGTGGTCAAGCGTACGTATGTGGAAAAGCGCAGGTTGGAAGCGATGATGAGAGGGCGTGCGTCTGCGACTGCGCGCGCGTGGCCGGTAGGGCGCGGGTGCTCAATTGCGCTCGCGTTTATGGCAATGCGGAGGTGACGGGGAGCGCGGTTGTTTCGTCGTTTGCTCGGGTGTTTAGCGATGCACGGGTGCGTGCGCGGGCGAAAGTGCAGGATCGCGCTCGGATTTTCGGCACCACCATACTCGCTGGGGCGGTACGTGTCGGCGGCAATGCGGAAATATGTGCTGATGTGACGCTGACTGACACAAAAAACGTAACCACTATCGGCGACTATCTTGAGCCGTTTTATGAAAGTGTAACACTGATACACACAGGTGACGGACCCGATGATCACCTGCTCCGGGTGGGACTGTGGCAGGGGACCGTGGATGAGTTTGCCGCCAGGATTGAGGAGCTGCCTGCGAGCTGGTCGGCAAACGGCACGCAGCGGAGGACGTGGCGCGCCGAATATAAGAAAATAGAGAAGGCTGCGAGAGCGCTAACGTCGCGTCCGCGTTGACGTAACATACATAACAAAATTGGTGGGTTTATTGGGAAAACTAGTCGATGATGACGCGTCTATAATCAAGATATGTCCTCGCTCACAAGTAGATACTACGATACGCTGCTGCGGCACTTGTCAACCAAGGATCGAGCTGCGTTTTTAGAGCTGCCGGGAGCTGAAGAGGACGATATTACGCAGGTTCTGGAAGCGTATCCGAACGCGCCAGTTGATGTGATTGAGCTGCTGCGATTGCGCGATGGAACGCCTTTTGAGTTGCCAATTTTGGGGTGGCATAACGGGGATTTTTGGGAGGGTTATAGTCTCAATTCGTGTCGGGATATTATTGGGAATAAATCGCGAGAAAGTATTATTGATTTTTACGGAATTGACTATATTGAATCCGAAGGCGACGAAATTTTTGACCCTCGCATTGATGTAACAATTCCCATGTTTCGTCGCTTATTCTTTGCGGCCGATACGACGTTTTATCAGTTGTATGTGGATGTTGATCCAGCACCCGGCGGCACGGTGGGTCAGGTGATTCGCTTCGCGGGTGACGGCGACGAGTGGTTAGTCATTGCACCCAGCTTCGCGGACTACCTACAGCAGGTCATTGACGCCTATGGGTACCCCTGACGCGCCCTAACCCCTCGCGCGTGTCGACCATGTATCGACATCGCGTCTTACCTGCTGTTAGTGCGCAATTCCACTGTTTTTATGAACAAAATTGTGATTTTTGTTCATTCTGAAAAGGAAATTTTCATGATAGCCTTATGTGGTCCATAAGGGGCCACTGCTGTAGTCAGCGATAGTGGCCAAGAGTGCAGGTATGGTGAGTGAGGAACTCTATGCGCAAGAATATGACTGCCGTCGCGGCGCTGGCGGCAGTAGCAGTGCTGGCTTTTGGTGTTGCCGGCTGTGGAAGCGATGATGGTGGGGAAAAGAAATTTAAGGTTGCTGACGTATCAAAGGAATCTCGCGTTTTGACAACCACTTTTGCTGATTCATCCGTCCCGCCAAGCACCTACGAGCAAGATTCGAAGGGCAATTTCAAGGTGACGGCGGAGACCCCGGGTCAAGGCAAGTCAGAAACGTATTACGTTGATGGGAAGTTCTATAACTGCAGCAACGGTACATGCGCTGAAGATTCAACGATGAGTAAGGCTGCTGCCAACACTGACGTGCTCAAGGAATATCAGCAGCGGTTGGATCAGGCCAAGGACACCGCGCAGTATCTGGGCGAGGAATCCTGCTCCTCTGGCACGTGTGATACGTGGGAAGTGGAGAATCAGAAGTTCTTCATGGATAAAGATCACCGCGTAGTGCGCATCGTTGCCCAGACGACTAATCCATTCACCAACGAACCAACCGAGTCGACCACCGAGGTTGAGTACAAGGACGTGCCCGAGATTAAAGCGCCGTAGGTGTAACTGCACGCGTATCGACGCCCACCCCGCCTGCTGTTAGTGTGCACCGTCCCTGCTTCACGGGAGAAATTGCTATTTCCGTTCATTCTGAAAAGAAAATCTTCATGATACGCTTATGTTGTCCATAATTGGCCGCCGTCACATGTGGCAAATGCGGCCAGGATCACATGTATGTTGAGTGAGGGATTCTATGCGCAAGAATATGACTGCCGTCGCAGCGCTGGCGGCAGCGACGGTGTTGGCTTTTGGTATTGCTGCCTGCGGAAATGGCGGAAGCAGTGATACCAGCAGCGGGGGAACATCGGCGACAGCCCAGAGCGGCAATGGGGAAAAGAAAATGGAGGTTGCTGACGTATCAAAGGAATCTTTTGTTTCCACTACTAAATACGCTGATAGCGGTCTCCCTCCCAGCGTTCAGGAGCAGGATAAAAAGGGGAACCTCAAAATCACAACGGAAGTCCCCAACCAAGGTAAGACGGAAATATATTACGTAGACAAGAAATTCTATCGGTGTGAGAATGGTCCGTGTACCGAAGATGCGACGCTGAACGAAGCGGCGGCTGATACAGATATGGTCAAACAATTCCAGGACCAGCTACAGCAGGCCAAGGACGCTGCGAAGTATCTGGGTGAGGAATCCTGCTCTGCAGGTACCTGTGAGACGTGGGAGATGGGAGGTCAGAAGTACTTCCTGGACAAGGATCACCGCCTGTCACGTGTCACCGCTTCAGCAACTAATCCGTACACCAACGAACCAACGGAAATGACCACAGAGGTCGAGTACAAGGACGTGCCCGAGATTAAAGTACCGCAGACGTAGCAAGACGCTACCCCTGGGCTGAAACCTTATCCGTCGGGGCGTCGATAAGCATGAGGTACGCATCAACAGTGATACATGTGACGGTGCCTGTCGCCGAGGAAGCGACGCGAGTCTAGGTACACTGGAGTACTTGTTGGTAGTTGCGACGTGGAGTGGAGGGTAGGGTAGTGGCCCAGTTGCTGTTTAAGCTGGGGCGTTGGTCTTTTCGGTGGAAATGGATTGTGATCGTCGCCTGGCTGCTGATCTTCGTGGCGGTCTGGGCGGCGCAAACGTCCCTCCAGCGTGGATTTAACGACCAGTTCGCCATCCCCGGCACCCCCTCGGAAAAGGCCGTGGAGCTGCTACAGGAGAACTTCCCAGACGTACGCAACCCCGTCGAAGCAACGGGCGTGACCATGGTGTTTGCCGCCCCGGAAGGCCATACCCTGACGGAGGAGCAGTACACCAAGGCGATTGATGAGGTGATCGCCTCCCTGGACGCGAACCTGGACGGCATTATTGACCGAACTCGTTACGGCAATCCAGTAACGCTCAGCCCCCAGCTGGAAAAAATGGTGATCGACCAGACCACCTCCATGGGGCTGCCAGAGAATATCGCGCATGTCGACGCCGCGAACCTCGCCCTGCTCAGCACCGATAAACGCGTCGGCTACACCACATTCAGCCTGGATGTGCCCTCGCCTGCGGACGTGACGGACGAACAGCGCGCCGCGATCCGTTCTGCCATGGATGTGGGCCGCGAGAAGGGCCTGACCGTGGAAACCGGCGGCGCGGCGTTTGGTGACCCCCTGAATATTAAGACCACCAGTGAAGCCATCGGCGTGGGCATTGCCTTTATTGTTCTGATCTTCACCTTTGGGTCAGTGGTGGCTGCGGGGCTTCCACTGATCACCGCCATCTTTGGCGTGGGACTTGGCAGCATGTCTATTCTGCTGGCCACCCACTGGGTGAACCTCAACAACGTCACGCCCGTCCTGGCGGTGATGTTGGGCCTAGCGGTGGGCATCGACTATGCCCTATTTATCCTCTCCCGGTATCGCGCCGAGTACAGACGCATGCCGCGTGACCAGGCTGCAGGCATGGCGGTGGGGACTGCGGGTTCCGCCGTGGTGTTTGCTGGGCTGACGGTGGTGATTGCGCTAGTGGCGCTGTCCATTGTGAACATTCCATTCCTCACCTACATGGGGCTTTCCGCCGCCCTCACGGTCAGTATCGCAGTGCTGGTGGCGTTGACGTTTGTACCGGCGCTGCTGGGCGTGGTGGGCAAGTACGCGTTTGGCATCAAGATCCCGGGCGTTGGTGGTAATGCGTGGAGTAAGAAATCCACCCGCGACCCCTCACAACGCCGCTCCAAAGGCCGAATGTGGGTGACCTTTGTGCAGAAAGTCCCGGCGCTGATCCTCACCGTTGTGGTACTGGGATTGGGCGCGTTGACGGCCCCGGTGATGCGTCTGGAACTGTCGTTGCCCAATGACACTCTGTCCAACCTGGATACGACCCAGCGTAAATCCGCCGATCTGCTCAAAGATGCCTTCGGTCCCGGCATCAACGCACCCTTCTTGATCGTTGTGGACGGCAACAATGTCAACCCTGATTCTCAGGTATTGGCACCGCTGATCGAAGCCCAGGAAGCCGAAGCGCAGCGTAACAACAAGCCCTTTGACCGCAAAGCCGCCGCAGCAGCAGCGTCGTTTATTTACGTGGCGCAGCGTTTCAACGGCAATGTGGATGTGAAACACGCCCAGCTAGTTGCCGCCAACGAGAAAGTCACAGCCGCGCAGTTGATGCTCACCCCGAACTCGGGTCCGGCGGATGAGGCTACCTCTAAACTCATGAGTTCCTTGCGTGCTCAGGAAGCCGAAATCGAATACTCCACCGGCGTGAACATCGGCATTACTGGGCTCACGCCAATCCAGCGCGATGTGACGCAACGCCTCTCCGACGCCATGCCGCTGTACCTGGCCGTGGTGGTGGGCTTGGCCATCTTCCTGCTGCTCCTGATTTTCCGATCCATCATGGTGCCGCTCATTGCGGGCTTGGGCTTCCTGCTCTCTGTTGGCGCGGCCTTTGGTACTACAGTGCTGTTCTGGCAGGAGGGACTCGGCGGGTTCGTGAACACCCCTGGGCCGCTGATCTCCTTCATGCCCATCTTCCTGATCGGCGTGACGTTCGGCCTGGCCATGGACTACCAAGTTTTCCTGGTCTCCCGCATGCGGGAATACTACGCTCACCACCGCGGCATACCAACGCCTGGGTCGAAATACAACGCAGTCGAGGAATCGGTCATTGAGGGCTACACGCTGGGGAGCCGCGTGGTGACCTCAGCGGCGCTCATCATGATTGCTGTGTTCATCGCCTTTATCGACCAGCCGTTGCCGTTCATCCAAGTCTTCGGCTTCGCGCTTGGCATGGGTGTGCTTTTCGATGCGTTCTTCATCCGCATGGGCCTGATCCCCGCCTCCATGTTCCTGCTTGGGCGCGCCACCTGGTGGATTCCCCGCTGGCTTGACCGCATCCTGCCCACCCTGGACATTGAGGGCACCAAGCTGGAAAAACAGTGGGAACAGTACCGCGAACAGGAAGAACGTGATGCGGAACCCGACTATGACCTAGTGCCTGAGCGCGCCTGACGGTCCCCTGCAACAGGCCAGGCGTTACAGTAATGGAATGACTGAAGGTACCTTTCACGACACCACTTTTGAACTGGGCACTCGCCTGGAGGCAACACCCCGTAACGGCGATGGGGGCCATGGTGCACGCCACGGTCGTACCGGGGTGATCCACACCCCGCACGGCGATATTGCCACCCCAGCGTTTATTCCGGTGGGTACGAAAGCCAGCGTGAAAACCCTCACTCCCGAGCAGGTCCGAGATGCGGGCGCGCAGGCCGTGCTTTCCAACGCCTACCACCTGTACCTTCAGCCGGGACCAGACATTGTGGACGAGGCCGGTGGCGTCGCCGCGTTTGAAAACTGGCACGGGCCGACCTATACCGACTCGGGTGGCTTCCAGGTGATGAGCCTGGGAGTGGGCTTTAAAAAAGTCCTGGCCATGAGCACCGACGGCCTGAAAGAACACGACATCCGCGCCCGTGGCAAAGACCGCTGGGCCCACGTGGACGAAGAAGGCGTGAACTTCCGCAGCGTGATCGACGGCTCCAAGCACCGCTTCACCCCAGAAATATCCATGCAGATTCAGCACCAGCTCGGCGCGGACATCATGTTCGCCTTCGACGAGCTCACCACCCTGCTGGATACCCGCCTTTACCAGGAACAATCGGTCGAACGCACCCACCGCTGGGCCCAGCGATGCCTCGACGAACATGATCGCTTGACCCGCGCGCGCGTCGATAAGCCCCTGCAAAGCCTGTGGGGCGTGGTGCAGGGGGCGCAGTACGAGGACCTGAGGCGTCAGGCAGCCCGCGGGCTTGTGGAACTGAGCGACGCCGCGGAGGCCGAGGGGCGTCGCGGGTTCGGCGGGTACGGCATTGGTGGAGCACTGGAAAAGGAAAACCTGGGCACCATTGTCAGCTGGGTGTGCGACGAACTTCCCGAGCTGAAACCCCGCCACCTCCTGGGCATTTCCGAACCCGACGACCTGTTTGTTGCCGTCGAAGCAGGTGCCGATACGTTCGACTGCGTGGCACCAACCCGGTTGGGGCGTCGCGGCGGCGTGTACACCCTTGACGGGCGCATCAACCTGACCAACGCGCGGTTTACCCGAGACTTCACGCCCATTGACGCGGAACTTGGCGGCTACGTGTCCGAAAACTACACGCGCGCCTACATTCATCACCTGCTCAAAGCCAAGGAATTCCTTGCCGGGACGCTATGCACCCTGCACAACCTGCACTTCATGATCGGGCTGGTGGATAAAATCCGCTGGTCCATCGACAACGGCGACTACGAAGCCTTCCGTGACGACTTCCTCGGGCGGTACTACGCCACGGGCGGGCGCGCGCAGTAGAGGTCAGTAGCCCTCGCGGTTTTTCACAAACCGAATCACCGCGTAGGTGACCGGCATGACAGCGACCTCAACAGCGGTTTTCCACAGGAACCCCACCACCGTGTAGTTCACCGTGTCGCCCACGCTGGCAATCCCAATAACCGGTGCCGCAATGAGGCAAAACACCAGCGTGTCACCACATTCCCCGACCACGGTGGACCCCAGTAACCGAGCCCACAGGCTTTTCTCCCCGGTGCGCTGCTTCATGTGAACCAGCACGTAGGAGTTCAGCAATTGCCCCACCAGATACCCGGCTAACGACGCCACGACAATCCGCGGCACCAGCCCCAGAGCTGCGGAAAAAGCGTCTTGCCCCTCGTAAAAAGGTGCAGACGGAAGTGCGATGGCGATGTAGAACGATGCCACCGCCAACATCATGGCGGCAAAGCCCGTCCAAATGGCGCGCCGGGTTGCGGCAAAGCCGTAGCATTCCGAGAGGACGTCGCCGATGACGTAGGCGATGGGGAAGAGGAAGAACGCGCCGTCGGTAATCAGTGGCCCCAAGGCCACGCCTTTGGTGGCCGTGACGTTGGAGATGATGAAAACGACAACAAACAGCGCAAGAAGTATGGGATAGTAGCTGCGCTGTACTGGAATTAACCTCACAGTGGAGTTTGAAGTGCTGTTGCGCGGCGGGGTGCCGGGTATCGGACCGGGTATGTCAGGCATGGGTTTTATCGTGCCATAGGGGGAGTCGTGTCGGCGTGCGGGGGTTTAGGGACAATACGGTGGCCAATGTAGAGCATTACGTACATATTCCCCCAATTCGGACGTTCCAACAACGCGAAGCTGTGTGTTGTTTGTTTTTGGAAACGATCATAGTGTGGGCACGATGTGTGTCTGCGTAGATGTGTTGGATGTTTGGAAATGGCGGCTGGAATGCATTAATGCCTTTGGTTGATATACCAACATTTATCAAGCGCTTTAAGCTTAAAATAAAATAAGAACTATTTGATGAATCTTGACGGGGAAGTACACCTAGTTAGCGGGGGTAGCGTATGTGCGCTACGAATGCTTTTATTGGCAGGGAGGGTGTGGGGTTGGTACGGTTTCATTCAAGAATGAAAGTAATGGTGATACGCCAACAAAAACCGCTCTAGCTGCAGTTATGCTAGCAACATCGACAGAGTTTGAAGGCTAGAAACGGGGATCAATTCGCTGGAATGCTTCCTTGATACGTACGAAAGATTTTCATTAGTGGGGGAGGAAAACGGGGGTGATTTTTGCTAAGAATTCGCAGCTGAGAAATAAATATTTAGATTATATTGACTCTTGGATTTATTTAAGGGTTATAGTAACGAGCGAAGATAACACCTTGTGCTGTTGTTGCAGTGGGACGGGGGTTATCTCGTCATCAGTCTCTTTGTTTTGGCTGCTCAAGCCTCTTTTATGTGTGAGCATGTCTGCGAAGCAAGAGTGATTCACTAAGGATGGGAATTAAATGAGTACTCTTCACCTAAATCTTAGGGAGGGGAAGCGCCACATCTTGCTGGCTATCGCGACTGCATTGTCGCTTATAGCTGGCTTCTTGGTCGCTCCTCCCAGTGCGCAAGCGGATGTCAACACTGGAATTAAGGTGACCGATCTGAAGCTGACGGCTTCGGATCAAAACGGCAACCCGCTCAACAACAACGCGATGATTACTCGTGACACCGCAGCACGTCTGGACTTCAACTGGGATGCCTCTGGAACGCGTGTGAAGTCTGGGGATACTTTCACCATTGATCTTCCTGAGCAGTTCCAGAGCTGGCGTAACTACGAAAAGCACCCCCTTGTTGTTGACCACAATGGTCAAAGCGTGCAGGTGGGTGACTGCAATAGCGAGACAAAGACCATCAACTGCGTTTTCAATGACAAGGTTGATGAGCTGAATGCAGACGGTTACCGCGGCATTGAAGGCTCAGGCTGGGCCGTGTTCAAGGTGCTCGGTGAGCACGAAGGCCCCGCCATTGACTTTGTAGTCAACGGTGAGAAGACCGCTGTTGACCTTCCCGGTGGCAAAATCCCCGGTATTCCTGGTGATTACTTCAACATGGGCTTTGGCAAGATGGCTGCATACCTCGGCCCGAACACCGATAGCATCACCTGGGACATCAACTTCAACTCCACTCACGTGAAGAACCTGCTGAAGGACACCCCTCAAGCATTGACTGTGGACGGCAAGACCTCCCAGACCATCACTTTTGAAGACATCCTGGGCCCCGGCCAGAAGTTCAACCCGAATACTGGCAACTTCCAGCTGATGATCCGCAACAGCAAGAACCACCCCGCCAACATCCTGAAGCCTCTGGCTTTTGTGAGCGGTGCCAAGGACAAAGTGGTCACCGAATACGGTGACTTCACCATCGCTTTCGACCGCAAGAATGACCAGGAAGGTACCTTCACCCTCACTGGCCCGTGGGCAGAAGACACGAACTACAAGATCGTGTACACCTCCCTGCCGGATTCCGCCGATGGTCACGCAGTTGCAGACCACGCTTACTACAACGAATCCACCATCAAGGGAAGCACCCAGAAGGCTCACTTCTCCCGCCAGTTCAGTCGGTCCTTCGACGTGACTGCTAGGCTGCTGCCCGGTTTCGGTGGCCTGGAAGTGACCAAGAAGGTCGCCAATGACCCGCAGAACAAGGTTCCGGCCGAGTCCGAGTACATCGTGAACATCGAGTACACCCTGCCGAACAACACCACTGCATCGAACTACCCGACCTGGACCCCAGTGGGTACCCTGAACGATGCGAAGACCGGCGGTACTGCCTCCATGACAGTGAAGGCCAATGAAGCTAAGCGCTTCACCGGCCAGTTCCCCACCGGAACCACCGTCAAACTGACAGAAGAAAGGTCAACCCTCCCGAACGGCATCCAGTGGCGTGACCCAGAGTTCACCGTTAACGGCAAGAGCGCCGATACCTTCACGGTGGAAGAGCTGAAGCACGCTTCCGTGGAGCTGACCAACGAAGTCGCACGCATCGACGTCAGCCCGCTGCCGAACCCGGACCAGAATGATCCCGACAATCCGGACAACCCCACCGATCCGGTCAACCCAATCAACCCGACCGATCCGACGGACCCGAATAAGCCGGACAACAACAATGGTTCCTCTGGTAACGGCTCCTCCGGTGCTGGCTCCGCCACTGGTAGCTCCCGTGGATCCAGCATCTCGGGTAGCTCCGTCTCCCCGTGGTGGCTGCTCCTGGGTATTGCCCCGCTGCTGATGTTCCTTCCTCCGCACGTGCTGAAGCACTTCCAGCCCAGCAACAATGCGCAGGTTCCGGCACAGGCACCGGTCAAGCAAGGACCCCGTAAGGGATAGTTCCTTAACACCAGATTTACGGTAACAACGCTCGCTCGCCCCGCTCGACACTCCTGTTGAGCGGGGTTTTCTTGACCCTGCGTTGTACCATGGTGGGCATGCCTGGAGCTGGACGTTACGCGCCGTCGCCAAGCGGTGACCTGCATTATGGAAACCTTCGCACCGCCCTGCTGGCCTGGTTGTGGGCGCGCAGCACCGGACGTGATTTTCGGATGCGGGTAGATGACATTGATACGCAACGCTCCTCGGCCGCAAGCGCCGAACGTCAGCTGGCGGACCTCGCGGCGCTGGGCATTGATTGGGACGGCGACGTGCTGTACCAACACGACCGCTTCGATGCCTACGCCAACGCTCTGAGATGCCTCGAGCAACGCGGACTGGTGTACGAATGCTACTGCTCCCGGCGCGAAATCCAGGAAGCCTCCCGCGCCCCGCACGCCTTGCCCGGCTCTTACCCAGGGACCTGCCGCTTGCTTGACGACGCCACCCGTGCCCAGCGCCGCGCTGACCTCGCCGCTGCGGAGCGCATGCCCGCGCTACGACTTCGTGCCGACGTGACGCAGTGGACCGTGCACGACTTTTTCGCGGGCGACTACACCGGCGACGTGGATGACATGGTGCTTCGGCGCGGCGGGCAGGCTCCGGATTGGGCCTACAACCTGGCCGTGGTGGTCGACGACGCATTCCAGGGTGTTGACCAGGTGGTTCGTGGCAGGGATCTGCTTTCCTCCGCGCCCCGGCAGTCGTATCTCGCGGGGCTTCTGGGTATTGAGGCTCCCGACTACGTGCACGTGCCGCTGGTGCTCGGCCCCACGGGACGCAGGCTGGCCAAACGTGACGGTGCTGTCACGCTCCGCGAAATGCTTCACGACGCCACGCCAGCGGAGGTTGTCTCCCGGCTTGCTGTGTCCTTGGGTTTCAGGCCGGTTAGTTCTGCGGCGGAATTGCTAGAAGTGTTCGATCCGGCCGTGCTGAGCGGGGAGGATTATGTGTGGGGGTAGGGGGCGCTGCGGAGTGTGCTTATGGTCGAGCGCGAAAATCGGCCATTTTTGAGCTTGAGCATAAGCAAACTTTGATGCAAGTGTTTGCACTAGCCCACATCCCGGCGTGCAACAAAAGGACCCCAGCCATGTTCGGCTGGGGTCCTTACTGCGGAGGATAGGGGATTTGAACCCCTGAGGGATTGCTCCCAACACGCGTTCCAGGCGTGCGACATAGGCCGCTAGTCGAATCCTCCATTAAGAACATGTCACCAAAGGGCGCTGTTCCTTGAAAGACTGTACACTTTCCGCAGTCCCGTTGGCAAATTGCTGGTGGGAGTGGTGTTTTGGCGCGTGGTGCGGTGTGAGGCTAGGGTTGTTGCTAGGACTCCGTGTGGTGTTTATCTTGTGAACTCCCCCAGGGCAGGAATGCAGCAAGGGTCAGCGAGCTCTGGCAGGTGCGCGGGGTCCCTTAATTCTTTCTAAAAACTCAACATCTTTTGATGTTTTGCGTCTAAAGTGGGGGCCGGTGGCCACCTTTTTGTTTGGCCACCATAGTTGCAGTTTTTTCGCACCGTGGAGGGTGGCCTGATATGGCGTTGCAGGATTTTGAGGCCCAGGAGTTGGCCCAGTTTGCTGAGGATATTTCACAGGCGTATGAGGATTTGAAAGCACGCAATCTTGCTTTGGATTTGACTAGGGGGAAGCCGTCTTCCGAGCAGCTGGATTTTTCCGACGAGCTGCTTGGCCTGCCCGGATCCGGTAATTTCCGGTCTGCGGATGGCACGGATTGCCGTAACTATGGTGGTTTGGCTGGCGTTAAGGATATCCGCGAGATTTATGCGGAGCTGCTGGGCATTCCTGTTGACCAAGTGTACGCGGGGGATGCGTCGAGCTTGAACATTATGTTTGACCTGATCATGGCCTCCTACATTTGGGGGACTAATGATTCCCCCCGTCCTTGGAAGGATGAGCCGGTAGTGAAGTGGCTGTGCCCGGTACCGGGCTACGACAGGCACTTCACCATCACCGAACATTTCGGTTTTGAGATGCTGCCAGTTCCCATGCTTGACGACGGCCCCGACATGGATGTGGTCCGTGATCTGGTGAAGGATCCTGCAGTGAAGGGCATGTGGACGGTGCCGATTTTCGGTAACCCGACAGGCGTGACCTTCTCCGAGAAGGTGTGCCGCGAGCTTGCAGAGATGGAGACCGCAGCTCCTGATTTCCGCATCGTGTGGGATAACGCTTACGCGGTGCACACCCTCACGGATGAGTTCCCGGTGGTGCATAACGTCATTGAGTTTGCCAAGGAAGCAGGCCACCCGAACCGTTTCTGGTTCATGACCTCCACCTCTAAGATCACCTTCGCGGGTTCCGGCGTGAGTTTCTTTGCCTCGTCACCAGAGAACCTGGCATGGTATGCCTCTCACGCGAATGTGCGTGGTATCGGCCCGAATAAACTGAACCAGCTGGCCCATGCGCAGTACTTCAAGGACGCCGAGGGCGTGCGTATTCTCATGCGCAAGCATGCTGGCTCGCTGGCCCCGAAGTTTGAGCGTGTGCTGCAGATTCTTGAGACCCGCTTGGGGGAGTACGGAGTGGCCAGCTGGACCAAACCAGAAGGCGGCTACTTCATTTCCCTGGATGTAGTGGATGGCACCGCATCTCGGGTGGTGGAGTTGGCCAAGGAAGCAGGCATTGCTCTGACGGGCGCTGGCTCGTCCTTCCCACTGCGCAAAGATCCGAATGACCGCAATATCCGCCTCGCGCCGTCGCTTCCGCCGGTGGAGGAGGTGGAGGTAGCCATGGATGGTGTGGCTACGTGCGTGTTGTTGGCTGCGGCAGAAAAGTTTGCGGATTAACCGTGAATTTGCAGGAAACAGCATATTGGCTGGATGGTCTTTTTCCGGGAGACTTGAAGTTCTCCCGGATTAACGGCCTGCATATTGCCAGCATTGATCTGAGTTCCGATGACACCACTGAGGCGTTGGCCTGCACTGCGGATTTCGGCCAGGTGGACACTGGTTTGGTGAGTTCGGAAGAGGCGTTCGAGGACAGGGGCGTCGAAAAGCAGGTGGAGGTGCGCAGCGAGATTTTCTGCGTGGCATCTGCTGAGCCTGAGGTTGTGGAACGCGCGGTGGTGGCTGCGGCGTCGTTTTTGGCGGAGAGCAACACCATTCAGACTGGTATTGTGCCTGCTCAGCCGGGCCAATTGCTGCCTGCGGTGGGGGTATTTGGTGGGCTGGCGGAGATGCCGGGGATTGAAGTTCGGCATGGGTTGCTGGTTGCTCCGTATGTCTGGTCGGATGGGGTGCCCCGGATGCGCGAGGATGACCGCATCACCACGATGCTGCAGCTTGTGATGCTCACCGACGATGAATATGAGTACGCCACCACCTATGGTGTTGATGAGCTTCAGGAAGCGATGGTGAACGAGGGGGTCAATATTCTCGATTTGGGCCGATAGCCTGGTACTTATCGCGTTATCGGCCCCGGATGGGGGTTAACCTGAGAATTCTTTATTGAAAAAGGGCTGCGTGGCCGCGAGTGGCCTGGACAGCTCGATTTGTGCATTGGTATTATTAGTGTATCCTGTGAAAAACGCTTATTAATTTTAGTTTATATTTCAACTAATTTTTAGAAAACGGATGTCACGTGGATTCACTGTTTAGGAAAAACCAATGATCCTCAGCTCTGAACACACCAACACCACCTGCGCCAGGATGGTCGCGCTGCTGACGGCGCTGTGCATCGTGCTGTCCATCAGCGTTGGGGCTGTCGCGACCGTCACAGGAACCGCCGTCGCCCACGCACAAACCGCCAACAACCAAGCGAGTGAGCCTCGTGCGGGCGATGCCTGGTCCACCCGAACCAACACCCGCAAGCTCGACGGCACTTACGCCACCTGGGCGGCCCGCTTCAACACCACCGCGCTCGCCGCAAACGTTCCCAACCTTGCTTTTACCGGCACCCCCACGCAGCTCACCTTCACGGTGACCGCCGACGATGGGCAGGTACTCGTCGATGAACAGCCCTATTGGGAACTCCACCGCGTCGAGGCTGGAAAGGCCGAGGGTGCCGGGGAAGCGGACTCCGCCACCCTCCTGGCTTCTGCGGCAGTCGCGGCAGATGGCTACAGCGTCAGCTACGAATTCACCGATGCTGCCGGGACCAGCGCGAACGTTACTATCAATGGCCCCTTCGCCCCCGACGCCACCTACGAGGTGCGCTTCCACACCATCCCCATCAGCCCCGCGAAACCCTACTTCGATCGCGGTGCTGGCCTCCATGTCACCACCGCCATCGCGGGGCTTAACTCCACGGTGACAAACTACGACATCAGCGGCACCATCACCAGCGGGGAGACCACGCCAGGCTTCGGTACGTTCTCCATCACCAACTTGGTCCAAGGCGGGGCAGCCAACAAGATGCCCGCAGGCGCACGCTTCATCATCAACGGCACCTACACCCTCCCCAACGGCACCACCACCAGCGACTACGCTGACTGGTCCGCCCCGGGAACCATCCGCGCCGACAAAACCGGTGGTACCTTCACCATGATGGTGGGCAAAGACAACGCTGCCACGCTTGACGACGTCGCCCACCCCGGGCACATCACCCAGTTTCCGCTGGGCACGCGCATTGACTTCAAAGAACAACAACCCCAAGACTCGTGGGATTACGCCTGGGCGCCGCCCTTTTTCCGCATCGGAAACGACATCATTTCCGGCGTGACACTCAGCGCAGAAAAAACCCACATTGAGGTAGTGAACCAGGTGCACATGCGAAGCGACGTCACACCTGCCTGGACATTGCTCACCGGCATTCCATTCCTCGGATCCGTCGTCGCCCCGCTCGTAGCCTCAGGACTGGGGATCCTACCTACTGGATCGTCCACGCCGTCTGGGGCTGGCATGTCTGGGGCAGCGCAATCAGCAGCCCCCGACAACTCGGTCGTGCCCAGCGCGAATGGCTTCTCCGGTTCATCCCAGTCCGGCGACCTTTACCAAGGGGGTTCCGGTCACGAGTCGCCCGGCATCGCCCAGGCAGAAGTCCTCAACCGGGACGGGGGAACCGCGCGAAAGATCGCAGGCAATGCAAGCACTTCCGCCCATATGGATGTGTCTGCGGTGCGTGCCACCTCATCCTCCGCCGTGCTCGATGCGCTGCGCGTGGGCTGGGTGGTTATCGTTTTGGCACTGCTGTTGCTGGTCGTCGCCGTGGGTCTGCTGATTACCGTGGCGTACCGCAATCGCCTGTAACCCTGTAACCAGGCGCGGGTGTCCCCGTGTCTGGCCTGGGCGGTAGGCTCTACATCGTGGCTCTTTATCGTAAGTATCGTCCAGCCTCTTTCGCGGAGGTGATCGGCCAGGATCATGTGACCAGGCCGTTGTCCGTCGCTCTTGATAGCGGGCGTATCAATCATGCTTACTTATTTACTGGCCCGCGGGGGTGCGGTAAAACATCGTCGGCTCGCATTTTGGCGCGGTCCCTCAACTGCGTGCAAGGGCCAACCTCCACCCCCTGTGGGGTGTGTAACTCGTGCGTGTCGCTGGCACCCGGTGGGCCGGGCAACCTGGACGTGGTGGAGTTGGATGCCGCCAGCCACAATGGCGTGGACGATATGCGTGACCTGCGCGATCGCGCCACATACGCCCCGGCGGAATCCCGCTACCGCATCTTCATTATCGACGAAGCCCACATGATCACCACCCAGGGCTTCAACGCCCTGCTGAAGATTGTGGAGGAACCCCCAGAGCACCTGATCTTCATTTTCGCCACCACCGAGCCGGAAAAAGTCATCGGCACCATCCGCTCCCGCACGCACAACTACCCGTTCCGGCTGCTCGCCCCGCCGGACATGCGCATGCTGCTGGAACGCACCTGCCAGGCGGAAAGCGTGCAGGTAGAGGACTCCGTCTACCCACTGATCATTCGCGCCGGGGGAGGCTCGCCCCGCGATTCACTCTCCGTCCTGGATCAGCTGCTTGCGGGCACTGGTCCGGAGGGGTTGACGTACGATCTTGCCTCCCGGCTCTTAGGCATCACTAGTTCCACGCTTATCGACGCCGCCGTGGATGCCCTGGCCACCAGCGACAGCGCAGGGATGTTCCTCGCGGTGGATCACGCCATCGCCGCAGGTTTGGAACCCAGGCGTTTTACTGCCGACTTACTAGACCACTTCCGTGACCTCATGGTGTTGCAGGCCGTGCCCGATGCGGTGGACAACGGCCTAGTGGACGCTCCGCAAGACCGCATTGAGACGCTGCAGCGGCAGGCCGCGTCCTTCCAACCAGCTGCTCTGGCTGCCATCGCCTCCACCATCAACAGCAATGTGGACGACATGCGCAACGCCACCGCGCCCAGGCTGCTTCTGGAAATCCTGGCGGCGAAGCTCATTCTTTCCGCGTCCGGTGGGGGAGTGGTTCAGGCTGCGCCTGTTGCCTCTGCTGCGTCACCAGCGCCAACGCCGCCTGCGCCTGCACCCGCGCCCTCACCAAGTGGTCGGGTCTACGAGCGGAAATCCCAGCGTCTTGCGCGGGAAGCAGCCGAGGCTGCAGCGCAGGCATCTGCTGTTCCAGAACCTGAACCCGAAGTGGCACAGGTCCCAGTCCCAGAACCCGAACCTGTTCCAGCGCCCGAACCCGTGGTGGAGCAACAGCCGGAACCAGAACCAGCACCAGAACCCCAACCCGAACCCGCGCAGCCTGCCGCGTCTGTTGCCGAGCAGGTCCGTTCGCAGTGGACAGCCGTGCGCACGAAGGTTGGGAGCGCGAATAAGGTTGCCGAGATTATGCTCACCGAAGCCCGGGTGCTGGGCATGCGCGACGGCACGCTGGTTATCGGGCACAACACTGGCGCCCTGGCCTCTCGGCTGAACGATCCCCGCAACAACCAAGCCATCGTGGACGCGGTGAAGGACGTTGTGGGAGTTGAAGTGCCGATCACCTGCGTGATTGGGACAAACCCCAGTGAGGCCGGAATTACTGCGGAGAACACGGGGGAGCTGACGCCAAAAAAACCGTGGACCCCACCGGTCGTTGAGAAGAACGAGGAGAAGCCGGGAGAAGAAGAAAAACCCGCCTCGACCGGATGGGGAAAGCCTGCTGCTCTTGGCGGGCCGCACGGTGAGGTGCCTCAAGCCTCGCAGCCTGCGGTAACCCCGAAGGACGTCGATACGCAGCCAAAAGAGGAACCCCGGAAGCTGAAACGCTGGGAAGAAGCGGCGGCGCGCGGGCGGGCTGCTCTGGAGGCAAATGGTGGCATGCCGGAGCCTCCACCGCCACCGCCGATGGACGAGTCAGTGCCGCTGCCGCCCGAACCCGATGACGACGTGCCGCCCCCTCCGGCGGGCGACCCCTACGGTTACCCCGCAGATGAGGGTATTCCCGCGCCGCCGCCCCCGCCAGCGGACACGAATGCGGAGGAAGAGGAAATGCTGCGGGAAGCTGCGCAGGAGCCGGGAAACCGCGACCGTCGAGACGCAAAAACCGTAGCCATGGACCTGCTGAGCCAAGAGCTCGGCGCCAAGCCCGTCTAACAGCCCCACGGCGGCGGCAAAAAATATTAGACTCGTACTACTACTGACAACACGAAAGGTACATAATGACTGAGCCTAACGACATGGCCGCACTCATGGCGCAAGCCCAGGAGATGAAAGCCCAGCTGGACCAAGCCCAGCAAGAAATCATGGCAGCCTCCGTGGTCGGCGAAGCCGGAAATGGACTGGTCAAGGCCACCATGGGTGGCAACGGTCAAATCTCCGACCTGGTTATCGACCCCAAAGTCGTTGACCCCGAGGACGTAGACACCCTCCAAGACCTCATCCTCGGCGCACTTGCCGACGCCCACCAGAAAGTCGCCGCCCTCGCCGAAGAAAAAATCGGCCCCCTCTCCCAGGGCTTCCAAGGAATGTTCTAAACCTTCCACCCAACGTGCGGCCAGGGCAGATGCATACGCACCTGGCCGCTTTTCCACGTCACACACAGAAAAGGCTCGCTCACCACAGTGTTTGAAGGACCACTCCAGGACCTCATCGACGAACTTTCCCGGCTACCAGGCGTAGGTCCAAAAAGCGCCCAACGGATCGCCTTCCACCTCCTCACCGCCGAAACCACCGACATCAACAGGCTTATCGACGCCCTCGGGGCCGTGCAGCATGGCGTCACCTTCTGCCGCATCTGCAGCAACATCTCCCGCGAAGAAATCTGCCGCTTCTGCGCCGATTCGGGGCGCGACCCTGGCATTATTTGCGTGGTTGAAGAACCCAAAGACATCCAAGTCATCGAACGCACCGGTGAATACAGCGGGCGGTATCACGTGCTCGGTGGGGCGCTCGATCCCCTGGCCAACATTGGACCCAAAGACCTGAGCATTACCGCCCTGCTTCAACGTGTCGGCGGTGTCCTGGACGACGTGGAAGGTCGAGACATCCCCGAGGTGCGCGAAGTCATCCTGGCCACCGACCCCAACACCGAAGGCGAAGCCACCGCCTCCTACCTTGCGCGCATGCTTCGCGACTTCCCCGACCTTATAGTCTCCCGCCTAGCCAGCGGCATGCCCCTCGGCGGCGACCTCGAATTCGTGGACGAACTCACCCTCTCCCGGGCGTTGAGCGGGAGGTTGAGGTTGTAGGGGGGGAGCGATTGAGAAACGTCATATGATTGCCAGCATGGGCAAAAAAGTACCGATTCTATATTTTTCTGGTTCTGGCAGCACCAAGATGGTGGCCGAAGTGGTTGCAGAGACCCTATCGGGCAGTGAGATAGAGCCAGTGATGATGGAGGTCACGCAGAAACTGTCGGCCGATGATGTAGCACCGTACGATTTCTTTGTTGTGCTAACGCCGACCTATAACGCGCGTCCGTCGCAGTTGCTGCTC
>ERZ773197.845-NODE-845-length-22830-cov-16.338046_pt1 | contig 22830 bp, 12 predicted proteins | sample MGYA00580999_ERZ773197 | MGnify/ENA primary metagenome ERZ773197 (study PRJEB29015, sample SAMEA2738166) | human oral metagenome | biome: human oral; feature: human-associated habitat; material: saliva | place: China | collected 2185 ...
CTCATCTGTTACTCTACTCTTTCTTAGTTCATCTGTTACTCTGTCTTTCTAATACTCTGCCAGAGCACATAACTTGTCGACTTGTTACCTCGTCTACTCATTAACTGGGTACTTGTCCTCCTGTTACTCTGTCTTTCTAACATCCTTCCAGAGCACATAACTTGTCGACTTGTTACCTCGTTTACTCGTCAATTGGGTACTTGTCCTCTTGTTACTCTGTCTTTCTAACATCCTTCCAGAGCACATAACTTGTCGACTTGTTACCTCGTCTACTCGTCAACTGGGTACTTGTCCTCTTGTTACTCTGTCTTTCTAATACCCTGTCAGAGCACAAAACAGACTCGTCATCCACCCCCTCCTCATCCCTTCCCTTCGGTCGGCGACCATCGGAATGGAGAGGAGTTGGATGAGAAACTACGGTCGAGAGACAGGATACTCTCGGTGTTCTTGCTCCTTCCCGTGGGAGAGGAGTTGAGGGAGAGACCCTTCGGAGGCCTATATTACATGCTCCGTTCTGTTACTTCGCATACCCAGGATTCTGCTCCAACTTAGGGTTGTCAGAGATATTCCATTGTGGTATAGGGAGGTAACGGTTGTAAGTTTGGAACGAGCGGTCCTCAACCTTGCTTGTACCACTTACTACGGCACGCATGGTTGGGTCGGTAGCTGTGTTGTCGATAGTACCTGTGATGCGGGTTAGTGGACCGTTCAATACTGTCTCAGCAACCATCTTACCGTTGCTTGTCCAACGCAAGATGTCAGCACGACGAAGACCTTCACCAGCGAACTCTGAGCCACGCTCGCGGCGAATTAGCTCACGAAGCTTGTCCTTAGTGTTATACTTAGACTGGTCGACAGCCGGCATTCCCACACGTGTGCGCACCTTATCGAGCATTGCATAGACGTTTGCAGAAGGACCGTTCATCTCGTTCTCAGCCTCAGCCCACGTCAAGAGCACCTCAGCATAACGGAAGACAATAGGCGAAGCCTCTGTGTCCCATACGTCAGCATACTGCGTCTTAGGGTCTAAGTACTTACGCCATGTGAGCGCAGTCTTGGATGAGTTGGCCGCATTGGTTGGGTAGTTAGGGTTCTTCTTACCGTTGACATTCTCGTCGAGGGTATTGAAGACGGTGCCATCCCAGTCGCAACCAGGATAGAGAATAGTCATTGCCATACGTGGATCACGGCCATGGAAAGGATGCGTAGCATCGTATCCAGACCCCGCCTCGTCGATGGTCATACCATTACTCATCTCATAGTTATCGACACACTTCTGCGTAGGAACGACAGAAGACCAGCCTCCGTCACCATTGTTATAAAGCTGTCCGATAGTACTCAGAGGGCGTGTACCGCTCTTATACTGTACTGCAAGGATGATTTCCTTAGAGTCTTTACCAGCCAACTTAAACAAGTTCGTGTAGTCAGGGTCAAGTTCATAGAGGCCTAAATCGATGATAGCTTGTGCGGCATCCTTGGCCTTCTGATAGTCACCCCAGTAGAGTGCAGCACGCATCTTCATAGCTAAGGCAGCGCCCTTAGCGATACGTCCGCGTGCAGCAGGACTCGTGTTGATGTCGGCAATAGCCTCGTCAAGGTCTTTGAAAACCAAGTCCTTCACCTCTTGCTCCGTATTTCTTGGTACGCGAGCCTCCTGTGCACTGGTGAAGGGTTTGACGATTGGCACACCACCATATAGGAATCCCATACGGAAATAGTTGTAGGCACGGATAGCCTTCACCTGTGCGATGAGGTCTTTCTTAGCCGCCTCGCTACTGAAAGCACACTTTTCAACATTCTCAAGGAAGGTGTTGCAGCGTCCAATGATGGTATAGTCGTAGAATGACCAACCCGGAGAAGAAGGCGAGAGCGAGCCATTACCTATATTAGTAAAGCCCTCCCAAGGGAAGTTATTATACGCAAAGTCAGAGCCAGCGTCCCAATACAACAATGCTCCACCGTCTTCCCAACCATCGTAACAACCCACGAGGAACTTCTCAGCATCGTCACTTGTCTTCCAAGTAGTTGATGGTGACATAGCGTCCTTAGGTACGGTAGTGAGGTAGTCATTACAAGATGTGAGTGCAAAAGCAGCCACACCAGCCAATATATATGTTCTTACTGTTTTCATAATGTATATCGGGTATTTACGGTTAGAATGTGATATTGATACCGATAGAGTGTGAACGGAGCAGCGGATAAGATGATCCACGCTCGCTGGTTACCTCTGGGTCAATATTAAATGGCAATGCATCGAAGGTAAGGAGGTTCTCTCCAGCATAGTAGATACGCACCTTCTCGAGTCCAATCGCTTTGAGTGTACTCTTAGGAAGGGTGTAACCTATCTGCAAGGTCTTCAATCTCAAGTATGCTGTATTCCACAACCAGAAGGTCGACATAGCACGTGTCATGTCGCTTGGACTGTTTCCTGTCTCGAAGACACGAGGGAGTTTAGCATTGTGATTGTCCTCTGTCCATGAGTCTTTCCATAGTGTTGATGGGTGGCTGGCATCGCCAGAGAACTCGCCAAGAACCTCACGGTTGTAGATATGAGATACTGCTCCAACACCCTGCCAAATCATAGATAAGTCTATATTCTTCCATGTTGCGCCAAGGTTGAAACCGTAGGTAATAGCAGGGATGTCCGTATGCTTGGTATAAATACGGTCGTTTGAGTCGAGCTTACCATCGCCGTTAGCATCCTCATAGATAAGGTCGCCTGCCATGAACTTACGTCCGAATGGGTTGCCATACTTGGCTGTGTAGTCGTCAGCCTCCTGTTGAGAGTTGAAGAACTTACCCGTAGCTTTATACATGAAGAAGCTATTGTATTGCTGACCCACAGCCGTTCTACGGTTGCCACTACCAATGTATTCAGTGCCATCACCCAAGTTCAAGATCTTATTCTTGTTGTAAGCGAAGTTCGCACCGACGTTGATAGTCCAGTCTTTGTTCAACTGCTTTGCGTAAGCCAAGGACAGTTCGACACCTTGATTACGCAGTGCACCGATGTTGTCCTTGTATGCGCCGAGTGCAAACTCAGCCGGTGCAGACACGTCCATGATAATTCCTGTGGTCTTGCGGTTGTAGTAGTCCAACGAACCAGTCAGTCCACCGAAGAGAGTAAAGTCCATTCCGATACCCCAAGTGGTTGACCTTTCCCAAGAGATCGTCTCGAGGTGATAGCTACCTTGGTAGTAACCCGGAGTGAGCTGACCCCCAAATGGATACTTCGCATTGAGGTTGTAGGTGTTCATCCATGGGTAGTAATCGCTCAGAGCGTCCTGATTACCGAGCTGACCCCATGATGCACGGAGCTTCAAGTTGTTCAACCATGACTTTGTACCCTCCATGAAAGGCTCTTCAGAGACCCTCCATGCAGCAGAGAAGGATGGGAAGAAGCCCCAGCGATGACCCTCAGCAAAGCGTGAAGAAGCGTCAGAACGGAAGTTAGCCTCAAAGAGGTAACGACCCGCATAGTCGTAGTTCAATCTTCCAAAATATGACACCATCGCCAGCTCACGAGTGTTACCAGCATTCTGTTGGGTCGATGCGTCACCAGCGTTCATATCGGTCAAGTCGTTGTTAGGGAAGCTCTTTCGATACATCCAGTCAGGCAGATACTTATAGCGTTCAGTATGCCATCCGAGCATAGCCTTGATGTTGTGCTTCGCAAAAGACTTGTCATAGTTAAGGAAAGCATCAAAGGTTGTACGATGCCAGTCGTAATGAGCGATCTCTAACTTATTAGGGTCAGAAGCCTTGTTAGGGTTATACTGAATGAATTTCTGGAAATAAGAGTAACGCTGTGAAGCGTCTACGTAAGCACCTTGGAGCGTCAGCTTCAAGTCTTTTAGTATCTGATAGTCAAGCCCAATCATACCTGTAAAGTTGCGGTTGTTGCGGTTCACGGTCATACCCGACTCCAACCACGCCATTGGGTTACCATCAGAAACAGTGCCGTAAGTGCCATCCTCATACTTATAAACTATCCAAGGAGCAATGATATTAAGCTGTCTAATAATCTGATCACTACTTCCTCCGGCGTAAGCACTACTTGCGTCGCGGTAGTTGTTTTGGATATAAGCGAGGTTGAGGTGGGCAGTGATGCGCTTAGATAACACCATGTCGAGATTTGCACGACCATTAAACTGCTCACGACCAGCATTAGGAAGGATACTGCTCTGCTTTAGATAGCCCGCAGAAGCAAGGTATTTCACAAACTCATTACCGCCAGTGATGTTCACACTATGGCGGTTTTGCCATGCTGTCTTGAATGCAAGACCATACCAGTCGGTGTTTGGATAGTTGTAAGGATCCGACCCATCACGGAACTTCTGAATAGCTTCTTCAGAGAAGCGGGGCGCCTTACCGCTGCGTTCCAATGCCTTATTATAATAGTAAGCGGCATCGGCTGAGTTCATTCTATCCATCAGAGCAGTTGCATTCTGAATACCGAAATAACCTGAATAACTAACCTTTGGCGCACCGTTCTGCCCTCGTTTTGTAGTTACCAGTATCACACCATTAGATGCTTTAGAACCATAGATGGCTGCTGAAGAAGCATCTTTCAGAACAGAAATACTTGCGATATCCTCCGGATCAAGCGAGTTTAACGTTCCAGCCTCAACACCATCAATCAAGATATAAGGTGATGCAGAGTTCAAAGTTCCCACACCACGCACAAGAATAGAGCCATTGTCAAGACCTGGCGCACCGTCGGCTCCAGTCACCGTGATACCTGGCAATAAGCCCTGCAAGCCTGAAGACACATTAGAGATAGGGCGGTTTTCGAGTGTCTTACCGTCGAGTTGTGCTACAGAACCAGACAGATTGGCCTTCTTCTGAGTACCATAACCGACAACAACAACCTCGCTCAGCGCGCTGTTCTCGTCCTTCAGCGTAATGTTATAGCTTGTCACGCCACTTCTCACCGTCAGACTCTGAGTAGCGAAACCAACATAACTAATCTTCAACTCCGTTCCGGGAGCGACAGAGATTGAGAAGCGACCATCCACATCGGTCACTCCTACGGGAGTACCATTGGCAAGTACGGATGCACCAATGACTGGTTCGCCATTCACATCTTTAACTACACCATTAATACTCTGCTTTTGCTGCTGAACACTCATGCTCGTGTTCGCATCCACATTGGCTAATACTGGGGACGGAGCAACGGCCATCAACCCAAGAGCAAAGGAGAAAGCGACGCTACCCGTTACAAAGGGAGGGTGCTTCCTACGGTTCTTACTAACTTTCATAAAATTAGACATATATTCTTCTGATTTAGGTTTTGTGCTACAAATATAGTTGTTTATACAATAATAAACAAGCATTTAGTTCTTTTTTTTTGGTTAGAAGTGTTGTTCTCGCACACAAGTAAGAATCTTCCTCCGCCTCCTCTCCGAAAGTATTGTTTGTCGACTTGCTTAGTTCTCTCGCTCTTCTCCTTTCTCCACTTACCCTTCCTCGTCGCCAACCTCTCGTTTCCTCGTCGCCAACCTCTCCCTTTCTTGTCGCTTTCCTCTCCCCATTAATCGAAGATTTCCCCCTCTTCATTGTGCCATCCCAATAATCTCTCCGCCTTTCAAAAGTATTACCAGTCCTGCGAAAAAACCTTACATCTTATCAACCTAAACGTCCTCATAATAGGAATAGGATACCTTCTGTAATCGATACTATAACCCTCACAGTGTCAATACGTTATATATAGCGTTTGAGAACATGCCTTTCTTGCATGCAGAACATGCCCTTCTTGTGGCAAGAAAGGCCTCTTCTCGAATGAAGAAGGGCATGTTCTTGGAGCTTGAAGGGCGTCTCACCGAATGAAGAGTGGAGTGTTTGCTGAAAACTATTGACATTTTCTGTGAGTAAGTTCAGTATTCTATCTCGCAAACGCACATTCTATCTCTCACGCTGGTGAGGTTTTTCTCTCACAGAGCGCACAGAGTTCACGGAGCTTTTTGGCGCACAGTTTCGAGCCCATGAGGAGGTGGCCCCTCCCCCAACCCCTCCCCCGTAGGGAGGGGAGTGAAATGTGAGGTTACCCCTACAAGATTGCCAATAAGAGGTATCACGAAGCCAACATCCACTTTATAGGGGTATCTCGGTGATTACGCCCCTCCCTTTTGGGGAGGGGACGGGGGAGGGGCCTATACCTTTCTTCTGTGTTTCTCCGTGAGAAGCAGACGTTTTTCTGTTTCGTAATAAGAGTTTTATAACTTGTGTAAATACTATAGTTTCATATACATAGGGTACTAAAAAAAGTAGAGTAACACGCTCATCTGTTACTCTACTCTTTCTTAGTTCATCTGTTACTCTGTCTTTCTAATACCCTGTCAGAGCACATATTTTGTCGACTTGTTACCTCGTCTACTCATCAACTGGGTACTTGTTCTCCTGTTACTCTGTCTTTCTAATACCCTGCCAGAGCACATATTTTGTCGACTCGTTACCTCGTCTACTCATCAACTGGGTACTTGTTCTCCTGTTACTCTGTCTTTCTAATACCCTGTCAGGGCACATATTTTGTCGACTCGTTACCTCGTCTACTCATCAACTGGGTACCTGTTCTCTTGTTACTCTGTCTTTCTATACCCTGTCTGAGCGCGTATCTTGTCGGCAGGCCGGCCCTGTCCCCCTCTTACTCTGTCTTATTTAACGAGCAACTTCTTACCATTACGGATGACAATACCCCTATGGTTCTTGCCAACAGAGCGGCCTGTTAGGTCGTAAGTGGTAGTAGTGTCTTGATGAAGAGTCAGACTACTAATACCCGTAGAAGTCTTTTTAACTTCTGTCGGGATGAAGGTTGAGCCACCATCCTTACCCCCTGTCCAATAAGCGAGGTTGTTATTAGCACGATAGTTGAGGCCGTAGCCCTCTGGATTACAGATGTAGAAGCCTGCCTCATCATTAGGACTAACATTCAAGAACCAGCTACTTGTGTAGCCTGTAGGAAGTTCGCTTGCTGACTCAAGGGTAGCGAAGGTGAAGCCACCAGCATTACCCGAGCCTTTTGGAGAAGCCGACGCAAGCACATGTGTAGGTCCTACTGCCTTATTAATAAGGTGGAATCCGCCGTAAGGGTCACCTGTCAATGCCCAGAGCGCAGCATCCTTGTCAGTGTCAGACTGGTCTATGAAGTAGACATTCGGAGCGTAGGTTCGTGAAGAGACCCACTTTGGCTGTGAGCTAACCTTTAGGTTATACCAAGTCGTATCAGTAGCTGTTGCAACCTTCATCGGACCCGTCCATACGGCGTTAATACGTACGGTGGCAGGGAGAGAGGTAACGGTCTGTGTATCAGAAGATAGTTCTACGAAATCTCTGTTGAGGCCTTCTGGAATCGTCACCGCCCCCGTCTTGGCACCATTGACAGCCGTTGAATAAACAAACTTATTGTTGAAATAAACCTCGTAGGTCAAGGTTGTCTTCGCATCTATGAATATTCCTTCAAGCGAAACATCCCCATCAACCATCTCAGCAGGCAGGGTGAAGGTGCCATCTGGATTGAAACGCTCGCGTGGAACGAGCTCGTCAACATACTGATAGGTGCCGTGGCTGAGGCTGTCGCCTGTGAGGTTGTAGCCATGACGTACCCTTAAGCCATTGAAGTTGAACCCGTGTTCGGGCTTCATCTTGATGGTGAAGGGTTGTCCGAATGGTATGCTGAGGTTGTTGAGTTCGGTGTCATCAGCCGCAACGACCTTTCCGTTGAGTGCACCTTGGGTAATCGTCACATTGTCACCATGCACATTAAGGCGAATGTCCATGGCTCCTCCGCCATTATTAATAATGTGGTTGTTAGCCTCGATACTACCTCCTGCATCCGAAGAGTTCCAATCCACCTTGTAACGCATGCGGTAGAAACCATGCTGAAGGTTGTCGGGAAGGGTGAAGGCAGGCATGGAGAGTGTGTTACGACCATTGCCTGAAATCTCCGTACCAGCACTGTTAAAGCCGCTGTTCTCGTCAGATGCGGATAGGAAAGAGTAGGCCATCAGCTCGTTACCAGCGTCAGGAACGATCTGTCCTGCCTCCACCTTCGGTTCAAAGCGCCCATTGTTGTTTAGGTCAACATATACATAACTGTGCATCCAAAAGCCCTTATACTGAACAGCCGGGGTGAGTGTCTCGCCCGGTTTGGCCCAGAAAGCCCGCTTGCTGAGGTAGGTGTAGGCTGGAGTAGACGACGAGATGTCGCCGTAGACAGCGATGGTTTGGTTACCGAGGCTGATACCCTTGAGTCCACGATCAGTTCTTGTGCACTTCTGATCTTTGTTATAATTCATCGGATAGTCCTCACGGTTGGTTGTTGTGAAGGCCTCGTTGTTCACGACAATATTATCGATATAAGCGAGGAAATCATCTTTAAGACCGTTGGAGTCCTCACAGTCGACTACAACTACAAGACTATGGATGTCAATACCACCTGCTCCTTTGACGGGGAAGACCGCATCTACCCACTTGTTAGGCTCTATCTCCTTTGTAGAGAACTCCCAGAACTGCTCTGTATCAGCACTCTGACCAGGGCGGTCGGTACGTTTTCCAAGTCCGATGAGCATGGTGCGTCCCGCTTTCGGCTTGTGTATCATCACGTGAACATACTTTGTTTCCTTGGTCAAAGCGAAGGGCTGCTTAAGATCTATGCGTGCACCGAATGTGTTTGAACCGTAGCGTGAACGCTGGAAGCCCAACACCTTGTCTGAAGTATTCGGTGTAGACTTCAATACATCATCATAGTTTTTATCGATATTGCTCACCACCTGCACATTACCTTGCAGTGTTGCGGGCTGTCCGTCATGGCTACGGAAAGGCGACTTCAGCCATGTGTCGTAGACACCAATAGCCTGATAGTCTTGGTTCTCGAAGTCTATTCTAACCTCATCTGTGGTCTGTGCGTGAAGTAATGAGCTGCAGAACAATAGGCCACAAGCTGCTAATATATTCTTTTTCATACTGTTTCTCATGTCAAAGGATTAATAAATGGCAATCTCACTCATAACAGGACAAGCCTTGGCGTCCTTGATGTGTATGCGAATAGCACGTGCTTCATAGCCCGAGCCATAGCTGTTTGCGGTGCTTCCATTGAGCGGAATGATGCGCTTATAGCCTATGGTAGTCTGCTTCACCTTATTGGCAAGTGGCTTCCATGTGCTGCCATCGGTGGTGTACTCAACTGAGAAGCTCTTGACACGTTGCCCAAGTCTGACGTACTCTTGTAGTGTCACGTAGCGAACAGTCTGTGGGTTGTTCCATGTTAAGGTAAGTGTAACATCCTTCACGTCGTCTTCTGCGGCCCAGTAAGTGTCTGGGTTCTCGTCAATAAGGTTGTTTGCTGCATAGGAACGGGTTGCGCCATGGGCACGCGTACTGCTTGCCTCAATAGTAGCCGACTTGGCAAGATTGGTCTGGAAACGGCTCTTTAGCATCTTACCGAACTCTTTCAATCGGCTTACTTGGTCTTGTGGGAGTTTACCACTCCTGTCGGGAGGACAGTTAAGGATGAGTGTTGAGTTGCGACCCACCGTCTCTAAGTACATCTGGAACGTGCGTTCTGCTGCCATCGGCTTGCTGTTTTGACTCCAAAACCAGCCAGGGTTCGTAAACTTAGCATCGCTCTCACCAGGCAACCAGAACCATCCGTTCTCCGTACCATACATACCATTGCGTTCAGGAGCAACACCTCTATTCTCGTTACACCAGTTGGTCTCGCCTGCCCATCCGTCTTCGTTACCAATCCAACGGGCCTCACCACCGACACCCCAAAGGATGATGTTCGGGCTAAGCTTGTGTATTGAGTCACGGAGGTTAGGCACGTCATAGTAGGTGGAACGGTCTATGTGGATGGTAGTATTCTTACCTCCATAGTAGCCATCACCGCCGTTAGCACCGTCAAACCACATCTCGAACTGGTCTGACCCATACTTTGCCAACTCAGCACACTGCTTTAAGAAGACGTCCTTCACATAGCTGTCAGTACCGTACTGACCGTTGTTTCTATCCCAAGGCGACACGTAGAAGCCATATTTCATGTGTAGTTCTTGTGCTGCTTTGGCAAAGAGTTCGGCAATGTTAACGCCTTGTGCGTTAGGACTCGACGAATGAGATATATTATAATCGGTAGACGCTGTGGGCCATAAACAGAAGCCATCATGATGCTTAACGACTGCAATACCACCCTTCATGCCGGCTGCTTGCACAGCCTCTAACCATTGTCTTGGGTCTGGTTTCTCAGTCGGAGCAAAGCTGTTAGGGTTCTCGTTGCCCTTTCCCCACTCCTCATTAGCGTAGGTATTCATGCCATAATGGAAGAAAGCATAGAACTCTGTCTGCTGCCATTGCCATTGTCTGTCAGAAGGAACAGGGAATACTGGACGCGGCTCGTTCTCTGGGTTCGGAGCAACTTGCGTCTGAAGCGTCATAACGGTAGGGTTCTGAGCATAGCTCGTAGCCGTCGCCGTTAGTGCAAGTGCGGTTAGCACACCGTGTAGAAATCGGTTGTTCATATTAGGTTTATTAGTTATGCAGCACCTTGAATGTTACATTTTTATAAGTATTTGATTGACAATGTATAGTTTAGGTAATATCGTCATTGGGAGTAGCTTACATGCCCCCGTGCTGCTGTATGAAAACATTAAGCCACTCAAAAGATGTCCGCAAATATACAAATTAATTCTTATATTCGTGTCATTAGGACTATAATTTATTTAAGGGGAGGGTGGCCTCACCCCTATTGGAGGTGGCCCCTCCCCCTTCCCCTCCCCCGTAGGGAGGGGCGTAATATGTGAGGTTACCCCTATTGGGCTGCCAATATGAGGATAAACCGAAGCGTACACCCTTCTTATAGGGGTATCTCGGTGATCACGCCCCTCCCTTTGGGGAGGGGAAGGGGGAGGGGCCACTACTTGCTTTGAACCCTGTGTGTTCTGTTCATCTGTGTTCTTCTGTGAGAGAAAAAGAGGTCTTCCCGGAGTAAAAGAATACTAACCATGTAAATAGAAAATGTCAATATATTTTACAGACTATTCTTTTCTCTTTTCGAGAAAAGGCCGAGTATGCAACAAGAGGAGGCTCTTCTACGTTCAAGAACATGCCCTTCTTGCGTCAAGAAGGGCGTCTTCTACGAGCAAGAAGGGCATATACTCGAACGCAAAACGTAACACACTGATTTCTTGTGGGTTATATCCTCGGTTGTAGGAAATGACATCTGCGTATATTGAGGGTGGCCAGCTTGGTGTGTTATAAGGATTTTTTACCATTCTACTGCGCCTCAACTCTCACATTTTTCACCCCAGCGATAGCAGTAACGCTCTGTGTTTTCTGTATGCCGAAGGCCCTCTGTGGGTTCGAAACGTGCGCAAAAAGGCTCTGTTAACTCTGCGGGCTCTGTGAGAGAAAAAACTCCCCAGCGATTTGTTTGTGTGACATCTCATAGCGAGGGTGTATTCTATTTCTCACAGAAGAACACAGAAGAACAGAACACACAGGGTTCATAAAGATAGCGGCCCCTCCCCCTTCCCCTCCCCAAAAGGGAGGGGCGTGATCACCGAGATACCCCTATAGAGTGGATATTGGCTTCGTTATGTCCCCTAATGGCAGTCTTGTAGGGGTAACCTCACATACTACTCCCCTCCCTACGGGGGAGGGGCCGGGGGAGGGGCCAGCTGGTTTCTCGGGTGAGGCCAGCTGGGATCGTGTGTTGGGCCACTCGTTTTGGGGTGAGGCCGCTGTGATTTCTATAAGAGAAGGAACTGTCCTGCTTTTTTATCATGTTACTTTTTTGTCGCCAAACAACGCTCTTCATGATACAAAAAAGGTTACTAATCTGTCGCACCACAGGCTATTCACTTGTCTTATAACACGTTACAAAGACAAATACAAAAGCCAAATAAAGTGGGAAACAAATTAGTAACCGATAAAAAAACACTATAACAAAGCAAAAACAAGATAATTGTAAAGAAAAGAGACAACACACCCCTCTTTCCTCCCCAGCCGTCGCCTTGTACCTCCCTATTTGTCGACAAAACAGGAAAAAACCTCCCTTATTGTCGCACATAACCTACGATACTGTCGGAGAAAACCTCCCATAAAGTCGCACATAACCTACGTTTGTGTCGGTCGACAGCTTCGCAACCGTCTGTGATAGAAAGAGATACAACCAATCAACTAAGTCTTATAAGTGACCGCTAACGACTGTCTAAGTTCAAGACAGGTGTGTTGTTGAAGCGTTTTAAGTATAAGATACACTACACAACCAAGTCTTATCGCTAACCGCTAACGGCCGAACAGACTTAAGACGAGGGAGTTGTGGGTGATTTCTACATACGAGATTCACCACACAACCACGCCTTATCGGCAATTGCTAACGGCTGAACAGACTCAAAACGAGGGAGTTATGGATGCGTCCTACATACAAGAAGTAACGCCCAAGGTGGTTGCCAACGCTGTAAGAATAGTGATAAGAATATGCAAGATATTCTTCCAAACTGGTTTATTCATAATTGTAAACAATGGTTTTGAACAATTCCTCCATACTTGTCGATGCTCGTCACGTCACATGAAACGTCCTAACATGTCCCAAGAAACATTCTAACACGTCCCGTAAAACGTTCCAACACGATTCACAAAACATTCTAACATGTCTCATAAAACGTTCCAACACGATTCACAAAAGATTCTAACATGTCTCATAAAACGTTCCAACACGATTCACAAAACATTCTAACATATCTCATAAAACGGTCCAATACGTCCCAAGAAACGCCCTAACACTCTCATAACGAACGGACTACACCGACACAGCACAGCCAGGAACTGTAAGGTTATTGACGATATAATAATAAGGAGCGGAGGAGCTTCGTCGGTTCTCCCCCACCCCCTTTCGCTCGCTTGTGACCGTCGTTCATCGCTCAGTATCAACTATTTAGCAACCCAGAACGGCCACTACACCCATTGGCTCAAGCCTCATCGACTACGCATGAGACTCGCCCGTCGGAGTAGACTCACCAGCCACAGGACCCGCTGAAGGCGTTGAGGTCTTGTCCTTACCCCCCCTCTTGCTGGTCTTCTTTGGCTTGGCTGCAGCGATAGGTGAGTCATACTGCTCGGCCTCCTGCACTCGCAAACCGTCGAGAAGTTTGTTGACACGACGATGAGAAGCGTCCACCCTCACCGCAGGGACAAAGATAACGTGAGCACCAAAGATGTCGCGCTGTGGATTGAAGTCCTTTGCCTTCTCAACACCAGACGAATGGATGCCCACACGAAAGGTTCCCAATCCGTCGAGCTTCACACGGTTTCCAGCCTTGAGCACCTGGTTCATTTCGAACACCAACGCACTGATAACTGCCAGAATATCAGGTTCTGTGACGGTGCAACGGGCACTCACACGGTTAGCAAGGTCTTTCACACCAACAAGGTCGGGACTGATTGCACGAGCATACCAATACCCCTTGTGCTTACTGTTACTACGATTGTCTTGATACATACGGAATTTGATTGACATAACTTGAATGATTTTAATAAGTGAAACAATTAAATTAAGGACATCTATGCATAGTTCATGACCTATTCTAAACAATGGCTTGCATGCTTTTCATCTGCCTCTCCACTCCGCCCTCCCCTCACCACGATTTGAGGGGAGGGACATCTGCACGGAAAGTAACTGCGACAAAAAAGTGTAAAATTAAGTAAACAAGTGAACAAGTAAACATGTAAATGTGTAAACGAGTAAACAAGTAAACACATAAACAAGCGAACAAGTAAACATGTAAAAAGACAAATAACTAAACAAGCAAAAGCCTAAAAACGTATAAAAATATAAAGGTAAAAGTTGGAAAACACAAAAACGTAAAAACATACTTCACCATAAACATAAAGGATTAAAAATATGAAAAGATATTCACGTAAATAATTAAAATATTACTGTTCAGCGTCTTGAAGGGCCTATTCCACCGTTTCGGCGACAAAAAAGTGAATTGTTTTGCCCTCGCTCTGACGCCTATTTCTCCCCGAGAATCTGGTGTCTGTTCCTCCCATCCCGCCTATAACTAATGTGGATCCATCGCTTACAGGTGGCCTCCAACGGCTCCAAAATCATCTGATCGAAGTCTGTTTGGCGGAGAACAGCAGCGTATCTTCGACACATCTCTGCCCCTGTGACGTGGATATCCACCGCCTCGCCTCGCAGATGTTGGGAGTCGAATGCCCCATGAATGGCCTTATTCAGCACTGGCGAACGGTAGCCACTCGTGACAATAACACGGCCGACATGACGGCGGAGAGGTTCGAGCACACACTCGCAAAGGGCCTTGAGATTTTCCATCACCTCCTCGCGAAGCACCTCACCATCGCGCCCCTCCGTCTTAGGCACATTCTTTATCCGCCGTTTCACGGCCTCACCCGAGCGCATCATCTCGCCCACCGTGAAATGTGGTGAGAGTCGTTCGCTAAGGTCTATCTCGTTAAAAAGATTATCGTTCATCATATACCTTATATATAATAGATTGTTTGACTTCTCATTGTCTGGTCCATCTCCCACCGACAGCCTCGTCTTCCTCAGCCCCGCCAGTCATCGAATGCCCAACCTGTCACCGTTTTCATTCCTGATGACGATGCAAAGGTACAACACAAAAAAGCCGATCGCAAGCAGGATATATGTAGTAATATAAGTAGCCAGACAGGGTAGTTTTTGAAGACAGAATAACAGAGGGACGGGGGGAGACAGATGCATTTTTTTAGACAGAATGACATAATGACAAAGGGAGACAGGGTAATTTTGAAGACAGAGTAACAGGAGGACAGAGGTAACAGAAGAGGTGGTTTTGAAGACAGAATAACAGGGGGACGAGGGGAGACAGGTGTGGTTTTTTAGACAGAATGACATAATGACAAAGGGAGACAGGCGGTTCTTTTAAGACAGAATGACATAATGACAAAAGAAGAATGACATATTTTTTCTCACAGAAGAACACAGATGAACAGAACACATAGGGTTTCACAGAGACATTAAGTCAACCGATTTCACAGACCCTTACAGCCACCTTTAGCAGTAACGCTCTGTGATATCTGTATGCCGAAGGCGTTCTGTGAGATCGAAACTGTACGCAAAAAGGCTCAGTGAACTCTGTGCGCTCTGTGAGAGAAAAAACTCCCCAGCGTGTTGTTTGTGTGTTGTATCATACAGTGGGAGCATTCTATTTCTCACAGATGAACACAGAAGAACAGATTTCACAAAGGCCCACAGAGACATTAAGTCAACCGATTTCACAGAACCTTGCAGCCACAGAAGCCTCACCCCACTGCCCCACTCCATTCAAGAACATGCCCCACTCATTTCAAGAACATGCCCTTCTCCATTCGAGAACATGCCCTTCTACGTCCAAGAACACGCCCTTCTTGATGCTTGATAAGGCCCTTCTTCAACGCAGCCTGCAACCTCCTGATTTCATGTAGGTTACAGAGACATACAAAGCATACATACTGAACGGAAAATTAATATACAAAGACAGAATGATAGAAAGACATATAATGCCAGAATAAACATGTTTTGTCGTGTTTTTTATGTTTATAGACAGAATGACAGAAAGACATAAGATGACAAAAAGAACATGTTTTGTCGTGTTTTTTATGTTTATAGACAGAATGACAGAAAGACATAGATAGACGGAATGAACATGTTTTGTCGTGTTTTTAATGTTTATAGACAGAATGACAGAAAGACATAGAATGACAGAATAAACATGTTGAGCCGTATTTTTTATGTTTACAGACTTAATGACACAAAGACATATAATGACAGAAAGAACATGTTTTGTCGTGTTTTTAATGTTTATAGACAGAATGACAGAAAGACATAGATAGACGGAATGAACATATTGAACAGAAGTATTAAGGCATATAAAATAAGGAGACAAACTGTGCAGGAAAACGTGTGATACAACTGCAAATAACACCACAAGCAACGAACAGCAAGACGTTAGGGGTAGCTCGGTGATCACGCCCCTCCCTGCGGGGGAGGGGTCGGGGGAGGGGCCAGTTGTTGTTGAGAGAGGGGCCGCTCTATTGTTGGGGAGGTCCCACTTGTTTATCATGGAAACCCCACCTCCATCATAATAAATTCTAAATTTATTCCCACCCTATACCCGCTTTATTCCCACCTTTTTCTTACTTTTGTCCACAAAGAACATTGGGAAGGTTGGTGAAGACCATAGAAAACCTACCACCGAACAAAAGGCTACACACATTCAGAAGCTACGTGCGGTTGGTGATGACCGAGGAAATCATACCACCACATGGCAGTTTTGGCGCAAGGAGTCGACCACCACCATCACCGAAAACCAACAACAGAATGACAGCAAGAATTGACAAGCACTTAGAAGCCTACCTAAAAACCTGCTTCCCCGACAGGAGTAAGGGCATTCGTGCGGTTTATAAGCCAGGTAGCTGGCAGTCGAACCGTTACCTACAAGTGCCCACCATACTGACAGACGACCGCTACCTCCACTATGAATATTGTGGAGGATTTGTCGAGCTACACTTAGAAGGAAAGTATCAGAACGTCTCCTTCGCCTCCTTCGCACGAAGGCTACGAGAAAAGACAAGCGACAACAGTCGTCTGACATGGCACAACTGGCAGGGCAATAGGGCGTACAGATGCAGAATAGACAGTCCGACAGGCGACTGGGGACAGCTTCGAGAGGCTATGAGAGAGATAATGGAAATCTTCGACCCAATCATCAACGAGATAAATAAACAAGGAGAAATGGAAGAAAAGAACGACCCCTATCAAGGAGACAGCACCTTCGAGGAAGAAGGATTAGACAAGGAATCGGTTTGCTTAGCAGCTGCTTGTCTTGGAAAGCTATTCAACAACAAGCTCGTTATTCCCGACTATCAGCGCAATTACTGTTGGCAGGATAAGCAGGTGTACGACCTCTGGAACAGTCTGAAAGAGATACCAAACGATGACAAATCACCCTACCATCTGGGTACAATCATCCTTCAGAAGAGAGAGGACGGGACATACGCCGTTATTGACGGCCAACAACGACTGGTCACTCTGTCGCTGATAGTTCGCCAACTCGGCTACCGTGGCGATATTCCCCTACTGAGTCAGAAATTCTTATCACAGCAGTCAAAAGACCATATCGCCAATGAGAGATACCTTATCGACCATCTTGTAGAAACAGACAGGGACACCTCTCTTTGTCAGAGGATTATCGAGCAGCTCCTCTTCACGGTCCTCATCCTCAAAGAAAGTAAGCTCGACCTCGCTTATACCTTCTTTTCTAATGAGAACTCAAAGGGTGTACCGCTATCCGACTACGACCTTCTGAAGGCTCACCACCTGCGCTACATCTCATCAGAAGAGCAGGCCGAACACCTTGCAGGACGGTGGAATAGAATGATAGAGAACGACTATCCGCTCTTAGAACAGACGGCCGCTCGCTATCTGTTGCCGCTTAGGAAGTGGATGCGCAAGCAAAACTATGACCCCAACAGACGGTTATGTGTCAAGGACGAGTTCTCCACTGCGCCCACACTCGCTGCCCTCCCAGCCTTCGGAGAGTCGTTCCATTTCTACGAGAAGATACAAGGTGGGACCCATTTCTTCGTCTTTATGGACACCTTCACCAGCCAAGCAAAGTCCTTCGCCAGCCTCCGAGCCGTTACAGCCTTGAGACGACAGCTACAAGCAGAGTCGCATTGGAAGTTCGCTGAGGTCATAGAAGCGTTGCTCTTCGGCTACTATCTCAAGTTTGGCGAGCAATATCTCCCTGAAGCACTGTACTGTATTGCATCCAACATAGCACAAAGCAGATATGCCACGAAGCGGGCCTTGACCTATAAGATTAGGCAGTCTGCAAACGACTCCGAAATTATCATGATGATAGACCAGGCTTCTTCGCCAACCTTCTTCCTTGCTGAATGTCTCTTGAACATCAAAAACTGGGGGCAAGACTTAGAAGGGAGAGGGATTGCAAGACGGTTTCATGATCAGCTTCAAAGGCTTTTTAGAGAATTAAAAAACGATTTTACTGAACCCACAATAATAGCTAAGATTAATCATGAATAAGCATAGATATACCCCAGAACGCATTGTAAAAGAAGGTCTTACCTTCTCTATCCCACTCTATCAAAGACTCTTCGCGTGGGAAGACAGCCAAGTGGAAGGACTCTTATTCGACCTTAAACACCACTTTGAAAACAATGGGGAAGAGTCGCCCTATTACATCGGTATGCTCTCATGTATAGCGAACAACGGCTATGACCTTATTGATGGGCAACAGCGTCTTACGGTGACAACACTGATGGGCATCGTCCTCAAGAAATATGCTAAGGAATGGGACAAATTCCTCAATGGTGGTGAACGACTGAACTTCACCGCTCGCTCGCATGATAAGGAGTATCTTCGTCGAAAGATAAAAGATGAGAAGACGGAAAACACCAACGAGAAGATGGAGAATGGCATACGCTGTATCTCTAACTTTATGGAGCGTTCTGGCAATTTCTCATCTGATGACGAGCGAGAAAGTTATGCCCGAAATGTTTACAAAAACCTGTCCTTCTTCTTCTCCGAACTACCGCCTTACTACGCCAGTCATCCGTCCTCTCTGAACAAATACTTCGAGGCCATGAACATTACTGGGAAGGGTCTTGAACAACACGAGATACTGAAAGTAGAACTACTGAAAGGACAGAACAATCAAGAACACTTGACTCGCATCTGGAACTTGGTTGCGGATATGAGCCGACCCATTATCCGTAAAAGTCAAGATGAGACTGAGGAAGAATATTTGAAGAAATATGAAACGGCCATAAACAGCTGTCGAAACAAAGCCTTTGACGCTGTGGTGGACTCGAATAAAAAGCAACTCGACAATGAAGACAACACTGAAATTGGGGCGATCGAACCCGAACGCCACACCTTCAACCATGATAACAACGATGATAGCGACAGGGCTTTAATCTCCTTCCCAGAGCTGCTGATGATGGTCTATGACATCTACTGCGACCTGAATGGTTCGTACTCATTCTATCGCGAAGAACTACTCAATGTGTATAAGGAACATAAAATAGATGATATACCAGACTTCTATCACCAGTTATTGTTCTATAGATTACTCTTAGACTACTATATCATCCATAAAGAAGGAGAAGGAACTGTAAACAAATATACGCTCACCTTCGGCGAAGGAACAGCACGTAAGCAGGTAGAACAGTATCAGTCAATGCTTTATGTGGCTCAAACGCCTTTCTATAATTGGATTAAACCCATCTTGATAAAGCTCCATAACGAGAGAGTAGACTCCTCTGAGACTCTTCTGAAATGGCTAAAAGACATCGATAACAACGAACTACATAAAGAGCTCAAAGCCCTTGACGACATGACATACGACAAGGGGATCGACCGATACTGGTTCTGGCGACTGGATTACTATCTATGGGAAAGGAGAGAAGATTACTTCCCAGACAAAGCAGATCAAGAGATTGTTAGCACCTACACGTTCCGTGCTAACAGGTCGATTGAGCATCTGCATCCACAGCACCAGACCAACAACACCGAATGGAGTGAGGCTGACATCCATTCGTTTGGTAACTTAGCAATGATTTCGCAAAGCTTCAACTCCGAACAGAGCGACGACCCCGTACAAGTGAAGTTTGCCCGAATTGCCGAGCAAGCCAGCACCCACTCCCTCCAAAGCCTTAAGCTCTTCCGAATGTATCTTGACGCTAAAAAGAACCCAGAGGGATGGACACAGAAGGTTAAAAACCAGCATCAAGAGGAGATGTATGATTTACTCAAACAATCATATATAAGATAATAATGTAGAATGATGAGAGTATGGACCTTTGCTGTCTTACTCTCATCATTATTTTGTAGACTATTGTAGACAGGAGAAATTAAAGTTAATTGTCTTACTCTTTCCCTACAAAAAGTACCAAGCACCTATCATTTCCATCAAGAGCTTCGACTCCCCTATTCTCTTTTAGGGTTCGAACATTTAGGCAAGTTCAAGCTTACTTACAATATATGGATATTGTTCAGTATCACTGCCATTATTCTCCTTCAGCCCAAGAATCCTTATCGTTTTGAACATAAATTGCTTATCTTCGGGCATTAACTTACAGCATCCTTTCACCTGACCAACTTTTCCTGTATTTATAACATAGCCTGTTGAACCTATCAAAGACTCCTTAGAAGGAACTTCTTTCTTTCTGGTTGTAACAGATTGCACCGCTTTTTATCAGCTTTTACCTGACCGTTCTGAGGAGTAGTAATGATACAATGGAAAGAAAGATTTTCTTCTTTATTAGGATGTTGTTCAACGTAATGACCAAACCATTTGATAAAGTTACACAACAAAAGAGTATATCCAAAGAAGATTTCCTTGTCAGCATAATTGATGAAATAGCTTGCCGTTGTCTCTTCGCTTGTATGAGAGGCTTCATTTGAGAATTGGATAAGATTCCAAACGATAGTGGACATTTCTTTAGAGAAGATTGCCGGTGCGTCTTCTTCTTTGTCATATCGGACAGAAGTGTTGCACTTGCGGAGTAACAGAACTCTATAGCTGATTTGAGACTGTAAGGGGTGAGTAACCTAATCTATTACCATCCATCATTTCTGTACCACCAACTCATACCACATAACAAAAACTTGCCCCCTGAACGCTACAGGAACGTTAGGAGGCAAGAAAACGAAAATTAAATTACCGAATGATGATATGCATTTTTTACAAACCAATATGAATAATACCTATTCAAATGCTCGAACTCGATATCCATATTCTCGACTATTAGTACTTACTCCAACAGCATTCTTTTTAAAACCAATAGAGTAAGCTCCCAATGCAGATTCAGGGTCAGCACTTACAGACCATAAATCACAATGTATTCCTACACTAGAATATGTTCCTCCAATATATTCCCCTATTGCAGGTAAGTAGAAATACTCATTAATAGCAGTCGGTGAGGGGATACCTGATTGTAATGTTGTATTGCTAAAAACTTTTGTTATAACACGTGCATCAATACTATTGTTTCCAGGTATATGTTCTGTACTAAAATTAGGTATATTTGCTTTCTTCTTAAACCACATTCCTCCTTTATACAATCGCTTCATGGTTGTCCATAACTCAGCATCATCCCAACGTGGGTCTCCTTCCATACAATACCATGCAAGTTCATTTGCATTTGGTAAAGTTCGGAATAGAGCAGTTTGTGCGTCATATCTAATATTCGTTCCTAAATAATTAGTATTAAAATATCGAATATCACTAGGAGATGTTGCAAAACGAGTATCTGAGTAATTGATTCCAGTTGGTTGCCAAGAATCAGCCTTATCCCACTCATGTCCATACCAATAATTCTGTTGTGCATCCCACATATAGTAGTTATGTCCATCATAATTATTCAATGTGAGATTTGCAGTAACATCAGTCATTATACCAGCAACACAGTTAACGTCTACATATCTTGTAATCGTTCCTTCAATAGGAGTCATTACGACAGCAGTTGTTTCATCTGGGTGGTCTGTTGTATTCCTCAACCAATAGCGGATACGGAACTTATGATTACCTGGAGCAACTACGGCATAAGTGGCGTTCTTGCTCATGTCGTCAGAAGAATTGTCGATAGCAAAGCCAGAGCCTGTTGTAACGGTAATAGTCTTTGAACCACCAGAAGCAAGGGTAAGAGCTCCATTAGCACCGATGGTATAAGTACCAGCGATATCATCTTCTGCTGTGATTTCAACCTTGAAAAGCTTACTACGGTTCACGTATGGATTGCTTGAACGAGGGATTAAGCAGAGATAAGCTGCTTTGTGATTAAGTGTGAAGGTATAGTCATTACCATTCTTTGCTGCAGAAGCAATACCACAATCACCTGACTCACCAGCATGGTCAAAGTTGTTTGGTGCTGACTGTGTCTGTGCAGCCTTGATTTCTACCTGTGGCTGTGCACCAGCAGCAATGGTCTTATTCGTATAAACAACATCATGCGTTGCCTGACTATAAGTACCATTCAGTGCAAAAGTACCCTGTGCCTTGTTTGAAGTAGCGAAAGTAACAGCGTTACTCTGATTCCATGTACCGGCATTATCCTTTACCCAAATCTTGTCAGTATTGCTCCAGTTGACTGATGCACCAGCCCCCTTGGTATGATTGACAATTGCTGTACGAGTAGCACTACCCTGCTGAGAGAAACCATTGAAAGCAGTTGTACCAGCAGGAACCTCCGTTTTCTGTTCCTTCTCGTTCTGTGTTGTGTCGTCGTTAGCACAACTTGCTGTAAGCAATACGGCAGCAAAAGCATAGCAAGCCGTCTGCACCATCGAACTGATAGCCGTCTTATTCTTCATTGTTTTCATTCTTTTAATTTTAGTATGCGTGTCAATTTAGAACCTGTTACTTAACTCTCTTTTACTTGAGAAAGAGACTGCCTCTACTGATTCCTCTTCTTCCTCTTCATCGTCCCAAGGTATTTGGCGTTTTGCCTCACCATAAGTTGGACCTCCTCCAATTGTTCCAGCATTACCGCTTGCATCGAGAAGATGACATTCTGTCTGACATGTAGTCGCTTCACATTCGGGCTTAACGTAAGCCCATCTTTCTTTATTCATTTTTTTAATATTTGAATTAATAATATCTTATCGTTACTCTACTTAAACTGTCTTACTTGAGTTCTGTGCTATTCCTGTCTCGAAGTACTCACCATCCTTACCAAAAACAAGGGAAGATGTTTGCTTATATCATTGTTAGACTTCAAGCAAACAACACACGAAAAAAGACAAAGGGAAATCACTACAATTCCTTTGTC
>ERZ773197.846-NODE-846-length-22825-cov-3.600307_pt1 | contig 22825 bp, 20 predicted proteins | sample MGYA00580999_ERZ773197 | MGnify/ENA primary metagenome ERZ773197 (study PRJEB29015, sample SAMEA2738166) | human oral metagenome | biome: human oral; feature: human-associated habitat; material: saliva | place: China | collected 2185 ...
TGGAGATAAGCAGATTTCCATGCTTGTCATATAGGTCCACCGCTGGGCTCGAAAACAGGGGGTTTCCGTACCTGGCGGTAGACCTTTTTCTATGCAAAAGGTTTGCACTAACGGTGTTCAGGGCTTTTCCGTTCGCTGCGCTCTATCAAACTGCCCACCCCTGCGCAGTGTGTATATGCAACTCTCATCCGGCTGAACTTCCAGACCCTGAAACCACCTCCTTTGTCCGAAATCGCCACTTCCTAAAAATATGCATGCAGCAAACATATTATGTTTAGAAAATATAAGTATACTTTCATAAGATCATAAGTTTTTTGTAAGGTTAACGCGTAAGCCATTTCGGTTTTGCATGTCTGCAGGTTTTCTACGGGATTAACGGTGCTCACAACGCCGTCAATTCGGCCGTTTAAGGATTCAATCTAGGAGAAAAATGATAAAGCCGATGACCCGGCAAGTAGGGGCAGTGATCGCGGCGATCCTGACGATCGTGTCCTTGCTTGGTGCCTCATTGGTGAACCCAAGTGTTGCTCATGCAGTGCAAACACCTGGGTACACAGTGTCCAATATCGTGGTTAATAACAAGGCTCTGGCTGCAGGTCAGAACGTGCGCCGTCAGCTTACCCCCATGACTTTCGACTGGAGTGGCGAAGCTCTCAACCGTACTCCTAAAGAGGGGGAGGGGTTTGAAGTTGCTTTTCCTCCCCAGCTTCAAATCGCGGGGAGTAGTCTTGGCAAACTTGATTTGATATTCGAAGGCAAGAAAATCGGTGACTGTAATCTCTCAAACGGTGCGACATCACTGATTTCCTGTGTTTTTGACTCGGGAGTTAATGACATTACCTCCAAGGAGGTCAAAGGTTCCGGTGAGCTGAAGGTGATTGCCAGTACTGCCCGTCGCGAAGCTTACACCGCAGACACCATTGACTTTCAGGTTAATGGTGCCCCTGTAACAGCCAGCATTCCTGGAGGTATTGCTAAGGCCGCCGATGCTCGGTACCAGCCCTCCAAACTGAGTAAGTACAGCACTCCCATTGGTGAACGCAATAAAGCTGTTCCATGGTCTATTGCGTTTAATCCGTCCCTGCTGGCGGCAACGGTTCCTTCCTTGGGTACTCCCGGTAACGGTAATCTCACCTATCGCTTCATCGATACTATGGGTGAAGGCTACGACTATGAAACCCTTCTTCAAGGAAATCCATGGACGCTGCAGATGGTGAATAGCCAGGATAATCCAAGCATGCCGGCAAAAAGACTTGCAGATACCAATGGTGCTTCTGACCCAGACTACCCAGGCTTTAGCATCACTGTGACAGGCAGTGGGCGTAACCGCGAAGTCACCGTGACTGGTCCGTTCCAGCCTGATACTAACTACCGGCTTTCCGTCCCCGGGAAGCTTCCTGGTACCGCAATTCCTGGTATTGCCTACACTAATGATGTTCGTATTGATGGTACTAACGAGACCGCCAGCGGTACGATCTCATACATCAAAACCGCGAAGGTTATTTTAGCCATGCGTGATGGCTACGGGGCGGTCTCTATTGTGAAGCGAGTTTTGGGACCGGCAGCAGCATCTGTGCCAACTACCACCAAATACCCGGTGACTATCAATTTCACTCTGCCCAATGGTAAAACTGTCGCGGATTTCCCCGAATGGACTGATAAACCTGCGGGCCTCAACCCTTCCGATACCTCGGGCTCGGTGACTTTTAGTGAAGTGGTTGCAGGTTCCTTCACCAACGTGCCGAACACCTTCCCAGCCGGCACAACTATGACGTTTGAAGAAACCCCTCCGGCAGTCCCGAACATACAGTGGAACACCGCAAAAACAACATTTGAACCCAAGACCCTGACGATTCAGGAAAAGCAGCAATCTGAGCTATCAGTAAGCAACGTCGCACAATACGCCGACGGCACGTTCCAGGTGAAAAAGGTGGTTGCTGACCCGAAGCCGGCAGATGCACCCGCGTCGGTGAAGTTGTTCTACCAGTGCAATGCCGATTCTGTCGATGGTGCGGTGAAAGCTAACACCGACACTGAATTGACTGCCAATACTGACGGCACCCCCGTTGATGGAGCAAACTTCCCAGTGGGCACGGAGTGCAAGGTCACCCGCGAAGCTGATGCTGATATCGCTGGTCATGCACTCAAGACCGATGGCCTGAACACCGCTGTCACCCTGAAGGAGGGCAAGGTTGCCGACAATATCGCGACCGTGACCAACACCTACACCCAGAAGATTGGCACCTTCCAGATGAAGAAGCTGATCAACGCACCCGCCGATGACGCTGCTTTCGTGGCACCCAAGACGGTGAAGTTCACCTACACCTGCAACGCCGACTCCGTGGATAAAACAGTCAAGGCTGGTGTTGCCACTGAGGTATCGGTACCCGTTGGCGATACTCCCGTCGATGGTTCGGAGTTCCCCGTGGGTACCAAGTGCACCGTGGCTCAAGAATCCGAACACACTGTTGCTGGTTATAACTCTGTTCCGGCAGGTTTGACTCAGCCGGTCACCATCACCGAGGGCAAGGTTGCCAACAACATAGCCACCGTGACCAACACTTACACCAAGCAGGTGGGTTCCTTCTCCGTAACTAAGGTTGTTGATGCTGACCCCACTATCATTGATCTGGATCCTGACCATGAATACTCCTTCAACTATGTCTGCACCAAAGACGGTGCCGAGGTTGCCAAGGGAGAGCTGAAGGTCAATGGCGATAACACCGTGAAATCCCCGGATATTCCGGTGGGTGCATCGTGTACGGTGACGGAAGACGAGGCGTCGGCACGCGGGGCCGTCGATAATGCCGTGCTGGATGTGAAGGTGAGTGGTCCGGCTGTGATCACTGAAAACACCACCACCCCTGTGACGGTGACTAACAAGTACACGCGAGCAACCAGTAGCTTTACCGTGAAGAAGAAGGTTGAAGGGCTGCCGGATCCGGGGTCCAAGGAGTTCTCCTTCCGTTACGAATGCGCATACGGCGAAGACATTAAGGCCGGTGAGATTAAGGTCAAGGGCAATGGTGAAACCACGGTCAAGGACGTTCCCGCAGGCTCGGAATGCACCGTCACGGAAAACGTAGATGCGGCAAAGCAGGACGGTTACACACTGGTCGTTGACAATGTCGAGCGGAAGTTTGACCAGGGTACACAACCCACGACCGTGCTGTTCACCAACGTGTACACCAAAGATACTGGCTCCCTGTCGGTGACCAAGTCCCTGAAGGACCCCGACGGGGTGGCCGCAGGCAAGAAGTTCAACTTCGCCTACGTGTGTGAGCACAAAGACCCTGCGCAGCGTAAGGAAGGCACCTTCCAGTTGGGCGCTGGTGAATCCACCACCATCGACGACATTGCCGCTGGTTCCACCTGCACGATCACCGAAAAAGACGCTGATGTGAAGGGCGCTGACCTCGCCACCTCTGGGCTGGACAGCGTGGTCATTGTGAAGGGGAAGACCCACGAAGTCACCGCCACCAACGACTACAGTGCGTGGCGCGGATCAGTGGAACTGTCCAAGGCGCTCGCAGGCTCCGGCAAGGACCTCGCCGCTGTGAAGGACAAGAAGTTCAACGTCAGCTACGTGTGCACCCTCGGCACCGACAAGAAAGAAGTGAAAAAGGGCACAGTAGAGGTCATCGCTGGTACTCCGGCCACGATCGACGACGTGCGCTACGGTGCCACCTGTGAGTTCACCGAAGACACTGCTAACGCAGAGGTCCCCGGCGCTATGTTCGACAAGAACAGCTCCGTGACCAGCGCAACCGCGACGGTCAGCGGTAAGGGCACCACCGCCACGGCCAACCTGGTGAACGTGTACAACGTGAAGGGCAAAGTCACCCTGACCAAGGCCGTTGAAGGACTCGCCGCAGGTGTGGACGGCAACAAGAGCCGCGAATACGAGATCGAGGCATCCTGGAAAGACCCACAGAGCGGGGACACCAAGACCGAAACCTACAAGGTTGCCAACGGCAAGTTCGCGGAGCTGCCTGAACTGCCAGCTCACACCGTGATTACCCTCAAGGAAAAGAAGCCAGAAAATACGGCGATCACATCGTGGTCGACACCCGGCTACACTGGGGACCCAGCAGCTGCGGTGAAGGACAACCGTGACGGCACCGCGACCGTGACCATCCCTGCCGACGGCTCGGCCGTTGCGGTGACACTGACCAACACCGCAAACGTCCCGTGGTGGTGGATCTTCGTTCCGCTGATCCCAGCGGCGATCATCCCGAACCTGCCGACGACCGCGCCGGGTTCCAGTGGGTCCGGCTCAACCGCACCGGGTCATACCGCCCCGGCAGCCGGACCTCGCCAGAACGATCCTGCGCCGACCCAGCCCACCAAGGCTACGGATGGGACGCCGGTGAAGGGCACTCCGAAGGGCCATCAGGGACAACCGGGTCAAGCGGGTGCGACGCCGAAGGACGACGCCCAGAAGTCCGGCCCTGCACGTGCCGTGCAGAAGGTACTGGCTAATACAGGTGCATCGGTAATAGGAATTATCGTCATTGCCGTGCTTCTGTTGATCGCCGGACTGGTGCTTGCATTGCGTGGACGCCGTTCGCAGTAACGCATTCACGATAATGCGGCGGATAACACCGCAGTAGCTTCCTAAAAGAACAAAAAGACCGCGTTTCTTACCGGGGAACGCGGTCTTTTTATGTGCCTGTTTGTATACAGCGTTAAGTTCGTATCTTTGGCGTCATCGTTCTCGGGGGTTTACGGTGGTCAGGACACACCTTGCGCCACGTGCTCGTAGGCTTTGGGTTGGAGTTGCACGCTCCACTGCGCGGGATTGTCGCTGAAGCCTACAGTCGAGATGTAAACCAGGCCGTCGCGTTGGAGAGTGGTGGCTTCCTCGATGACGGTGTCTTCGGGCTGATCGAGAAGCTGGGCGAGCCGCCAGATTTTGACCAGTGTGCCGTCATAGGCGCCGAGTTTGCCCAGGTGAATGAGCATGGCGGGGCTGTCACTGGGAAGAGCGATGGGTTTGCCTGCGAAGTTGGTGGCTTCGGCCCAGCTGTAGAATCCTCCGGCCAGCATCCAGAGGGGAATGAGCAGGTAGGCCCAGCCGTTCATGCCCGGCGCGAAGGTGACGGTGAGGTATATCAAGGCATATACCGTGATGAAGGGGAGGAAGGACCTGGCGCTGAATGTGCGGCTGGTGGAGGGGACTTTGTTGATGACCAAGCCGGTGTTAGTTCCCCTGCGGAGTTCGGGGACTCGCCAGATCAGCACGATAGCTGCGAGGAGGACAGCGCCGGTGAGCCACCAGTTTCCGATGATCACGCAGGCACCCAGTATTCCAGCAAAGATGGCCATGGCGGCTATTGATCGCTTGTCGCTCATAACTTTAACCTAAAGCCCTAAACACCGTTTTTCAAGAATTTGACGTGCATGGTTTGTGGGAATCGTTGTTGCGCGCAAAATGTGGAAGAATAATAGTTTGGCTCCGAACGTTCGCTCTGGGTTACCGGAATCGCTGCAACGGGACGAGCACACGATATTTACATACGTTTTTGCGGTTCACCTGCGTGGCGGCGGCACACATAGCAGTGCCAGCGCCCGGGAAGACCGTGAGCACAACTCAAGGAGAGTGCCATGGCACAAACCATCGAAGAATTTGATCGCAGCACCCTGGGGCCGAAAACCCGGGTTCACGCGCTGGCGAAGCAGCTGGGCATGACGTCGAAGGAACTCATTGTTGCGTTGGATGGCTTGGGGCTGGTGAAAGTCGCCCAATCGAACCTGAGCCTCGACGAGGCCAACAAGCTTCTCGACGCCCTGCAGCCCGCCGAACCTTCTGAACCCGCCGTCGAGGAAAAGCCAAAGAAAAAAGGCAAGAAGAAGGCCAAAAAGCAGCCTGAGGATAAGATCCGCAAGCGTGTGGAAAAGAATGTGGCCAATGAGATCCACCAGATTGAAGAAAAAGTGGATCGGGAATTGTCCGAATTGCTGGACGAGGATGAAGGAATCGACGCTGAGGCGTTGGCCATACTGATACCGGAGGTTTCAGAACCTGCTGAAGAGCCAGTCACGCAGGTGCACCCCTTCGCCACCCCTGTGTTCCTCGCACCGGAAGCGGTGGAGGAGGACCTGGAGGTCGAGACGTCGGTAAGCGACGAGGACGAGGAAAACAGCGGGGACGCGGACGATACCAGCGAGGATGGGGACGGCGCGCCGTCGAAACGCAAGCGTCGCGGGCGGCGCGGCAAGGGTCGTGGGCGCGGGGCCGAGGCCGAACAGACCGAAGACGAGGATGTACCTGAGGGGCCCGTGGGAATCAAAGGCTCCACTCGGCTGGAGGCGCAGCGCCGACGCCGCACCGAACGCCGGGAAGAGGAACGCAAGAAGCGGCACGTGGTCAGCGAGGCTGAATTCCTGGCGCGTCGTGAATCCGTGGACCGCACCATGGTGGTGCGCGAACGCCAACGCAACGACCACCCCGGACTGGTCACCCAAGTCGGCGTGCTGGAAGACGACCTGCTGGTCGAACACTTCGTCACATCCGAATCCCAGAGTTCATTGGTAGGAAACATCTACCTCGGGCGCGTGCAAAACGTGCTGCCCTCCATGGAAGCCGCCTTCATTGACATCGGCAAAGGCCGCAACGGTGTGCTCTACGCCGGGGAAGTGGACTGGCGCGCCCGTGGGCTTGGGGGTCGCGGCCGGAAAATCGAACAGGCCCTCAAAAGCGGCGACCAGGTGCTGGTGCAAGTCACCAAAGACCCCGTTGGCCACAAAGGCGCACGCCTGACCACGCAAATCTCCCTGGCTGGCCGCTACCTGGTGTACGTGCCCAGTGGACGCGCCACCGGCATCTCCAGGAAACTTCCCGAAAACGAGCGCAAACGCCTGAAGAGCATCGTCAAAGACGTGGTGCCGGACAAAGGCGGAGCCATCATCCGCACCGCCGCCGAAGGCGTCGACGAAGCCGAAATCGCCGCCGACGTGCGCCGCCTGCACAACGCATGGGAGCAAATCCAGCAGCGCACCGACGAAGAGAAAAACAGCAAAGGCGCCAAGCCCGTCACCATGTACGAAGAACCAGACATGCTGGTCAAAGTCGTACGTGACCTGTTCAACGAAGACTTCACGCACCTGGTGGTGGAAGGCAAACGAGCCTGGAACACCGTGCACGCCTACGTGCAATCCGTCGCGCCCGACCTCCTCGACCGCCTAGTGCGCTACAACCCCGACGACCACGACGGGGAAGACGCCTTCACTCACTACCGCATTGACGAGCAGCTGGAGAAAGCTATGTCGCGCAAAGTGTGGCTGCCCTCCGGCGGCACGCTTGTGATCGACCGCACCGAAGCCATGACCGTCATCGACGTCAACACCGGCAAATTCACCGGCGCGGGTGGCGACCTCGAAGAAACCATCACCTCCAACAACCTCGAAGCCGCCGAAGAAATCGTCCGCCAAATCCGGCTCCGCGACCTGGGCGGGATGATCGTCATCGACTTCATCGACATGGTGCTGCCCGCAAACCAGGAACTCGTGCTCCGGCGCCTCACCGAAGCCCTCGGGCGCGACCGTACCCGGCACCAAGTCTCCGAAGTCACCTCCCTTGGGCTCGTCCAAATGACCCGCAAAAAACTCGGATCTGGGCTGCTGGAAACCTTTGCCACCGAATGCCAGGAATGTGAAGGCCGCGGCATCATCGTCCACAGTGACCCCGTCGAACAGCGCGAGACCAACGGCAACGGGCGCAAACGCAAAAAAGCCGCACAACACCCCGTTGTCGTGGCCATGCACGATACCGAAGACGAGATTATCGACGCCGAGGTCGTTGAGGAATCCACGGATGCTGAGGTTGCCGGTGAGGCAACGCGCAGCATTGAAGAACTTGCCGCTGCCGTTGTCGTTGACGAGAAGCCCGCGCAGACCTACGAGCAAGCGCTCGAAGAATACGAGACCTCCCCGCGCCGCAAGCGCGCCACTAGGGGCAACTCGCGCTCCGATGTGCCGCCGCGGCCCGAGGACTTTGTGGAACCCGAACCCGCGCCCGAGCCGGAAAAACCCGAGAAGTCTGAAAAAGAGGACAAGCCGCGCCGGGGTCGCCGTCGCGCTGTCAAACGCAACGCTGAGAAGGTCGCCGAGGTCGTGGAGGGTGACGTTGAGGTGGGCACCACCGCTTCTCGACGCCACCGTCGCCGCGCCGTCCGTCGCATGTCGTCCGCCGCGCAGCAACCCAACAACCAGGAGAAAACCCAGGGTGATGCGGGAGTCCGGGCGTCGGAAAGCAGCACGCGCGGACGCGGGCGGCGTAGGGCCGTGCGCAAACGCGCGACCAACTAAAATGCGGTTTGTCTTTTTGCCGTGATAAAGGGTAGTCTTGGACAGTCGCTATTTCAGTGGGGCCTAGTGCTGCCCCCGAAAAGCCAATGAAGAAATCAACCCAATCAGGTTTCTGCGGCAAGACGCGGGTGCCTGAACCGAGTTTAGAGATAAAGGGGTAGCCCTCCTATGTACGCGATCGTCAAGACCGGCGGAAAGCAGTACAAGGTTGCCGAAGGTGACCTCGTCAAGGTCGAGAAGATCGAGGGTGAGCCAGGTTCGTCCGTGGCCCTCACCCCGATCCTGCTCGTTGACGGCGCCGAAGTAACCACCAGCGCAGACAAACTCGCCAAAGTGAGCGTCAGCGCCGAAATCGTCGAGCAGACCAAAGGCCCGAAGATCAAGATCCTGAAATACAAAAACAAAACCGGCTACAAGAAGCGTCAAGGCCACCGCCAGCCGCTGACTGTCCTCAAAGTAACCGGCATCAAGTAAGCCTGCAGGCTCACAAGAACTTCCAAAGGAGGGAAACAAACCATGGCACATAAGAAGGGTGCATCAAGCTCCAACAACGGTCGCGATTCAAACGCCAAGCGCCTCGGTGTCAAGCGTTTCGGTGGCCAGCAGGTCAAAGCCGGTGAAATCCTGGTCCGTCAGCGCGGTACCAAATACCACCCCGGTGAGAACGTAGGCCGCGGCGGCGACGATACCCTGTTCGCCCTGAAGCCCGGCGCAGTGCAGTTCTCCAAGCGCCGTAACCGCAAGCTGATCAGCATCGTGGAAAACGAGGCAGTATCTGCGTAGGTTGTAGCTCTGATTGAGCTTTGTGAGCGCCGCTCCCAGCATGTTTGGTGTTGGGGGCGGCGCTTTTGTTATGCGCTGGGGTGTGGTGATGAGTGCGCGGCGTTGCTGCGGCGAGAAGGGGAGTGGCAGATCATCAACGTGGGGTGCGTCCAGACAAGCTGCAGTTCAGGGGCAAATTTTTGACGTTATGGGATACATGGTTGACGCTATGTAAAGTTTGCTGTACATTATGTCGTATGGATGCGACGTTGATAGCGAAGCCAACGAATCTGGTGCGGAAGCTCCGGCGTTGGCGTGAGTTGTCCCAAGCTGAGCTTGCTGAGCGTGCTCATGTATCCAGGCAGACGATTGTCAATGTGGAGAAGGGCAGCTATTCGCCGTCCGTATATCTGGCGTTGGCGATCTGCCGCGAGTTAGGGGCGACGGTTGAGGAAGTGTTTGGCGACGAGCAAAGTATGGAGGTGGTGAAAGGTGAAACTTCTTGATAGATACGTGTCGCACGTGATTGGCTCCCTGGGCGAGTATGAACGCGACGTTATGTACCGTTCCATGATTATCCGCCGGATAACTCTTTTTTGGGGAACGGAAGTAGCGGCCGCGGCGCTGGCGTGGACGCTTCCCGCAAATCTGGTGTGGTGGGCGCTCATTGTGTTTTTCTTGCCCATGTTTGTCTCGGAATGTGGCGCATGGATGTACATGCGTAATAGGGCAGTGAGACCCCGATCTGCGGGGTCGACAATGACGATCAGTGAACAGCTTGCTTATACCGCCATAGCAGCAGTATTTCTTGTTGGGATGCTGCGGTGGGAGTTTATCGGGCAACAGGGGTCGCGGGCGCTGATCATCATGTTTGTCTCATATGTTGCGGCTTCTGTTGTCGTCCCACCGATGGTGAAACAGCTGAACGGCTGGCTGCGCGGCAGGGATGAACGCCGACTAGAGGCCGCTTTCCCGGAGGATTAGTAATGAAGCTTTTTGACAAATATGTCGCGCGTTTTCAATCCGCTATTGATGATGAGTATCAGCTAGATGTGATGTATCGTTCCCTGACCATTGACAATGTCATATACACATGGACGTTGCTGAGTGTAGGTGCCGTATTAACATGGGCGGTTCCGCCTGCGTATGTGTGGTGTTCCCTGTTGACACTTATCCCGCTGCTTGTGGGCGAGTATTCTTCCGCGCAGTATGTGCGGCGGCGTTCGGGGGACAAGGGGGCATCGATAAGCATGGGACGTGGTGCACTGGGGCTGATTGCCTTTGTGTGGATAGTTGGGCTAGCGCGGCATCCACTGTGTGATGGTTTTCGGTTTATGGTTCCCGTGATTGCACTTGCGGGTGTTATGGCTGTGTTCTTGTTGCGGCCTGGTAGAGAAGCGTAATTCTTGTAAAAAATAAGTATGTGGAGATTAAACGTAATGTTTATGGATACCTACGTGGAACGATTTCGTGAAGGCATGGACGATGAGTTCCAGTTGGATGTGATGTATCGGGCGCATGTGATTTTCGCAGGTGTTGTGGCTAATGTCAGTATTGCATGTGCTGCTATTCTTGCTTGGGTTCTGCCGCCGAATTATGTTCTAATGTCTTACATTATGGGCGCTCCTGTGTATGTGGGGCAGATTGTGGTTTCGTGGTACACGCACAAGCGAGTAATTCGACCGCGCATCAATCTGTGGGGTTATTCACGTCTATTGTTGGTGTTGAACATTATATGGGCAATTGTGTTGTTTTCTGGCGTGCTCATGCGTTACCCGAATTATGCTGACAGTCCAGTTGCGGTTCTGATCACTGGTGGGATTGTTGGAGGTGTTGCGGGCGTTGCGGGACTGTGGTTACTCAATAAGCGTGGTCGGGTGCGGGACAAAATGCGATTAGAGGCGATAGAAGAAGACTAATGCAATGTAGGTGTAAAAAGTGAAAGAAATGTACTTCTATAGCGGAGGTGAAACGTGACTGTGATGGACAAATATGTGGAACGATTTCGTGAAGGCATGGACGATGAGTTCCAGCTGGATGTGATGTATCGGGCGTATGTAATTTTCGCTGGCTTTTCAGCTAATGTTAGTCTTGCGTGCGCGGCTGTGCTCTCGTGGATTTTGCCGCCGGATTACGTGTTGGTGTCTTATATTATGGGCGTCCCGTTGTTTGCAGGTGAGATTGCGGCATCCTGGTATGCGTCTAAGCGGGTAATTCGACCACGTATCAACGTGTGGGGGCGATCGCGTCTCTCGCTTGTTTTGACCATAATATGGGGAATTGCTTGGCTCGTAGGTCTAACGCGTTTTCCGGCTTTTGCTGAGAGTCCTGTTGCAGTTAGAGGGATGATCATCGGCGCAATCGTCGGTTCTATTGCGGTAACAGTAGGCATGCGATGGTTCAATACGCGCGCCCGCGCGTGGGATAAAAAGAGGTTGGATAGCGCAGAAGAAGACGACTAAGAGTATTCGGCGTGAGGAGAGGATCATGGTTATCTATTTCGTGCTCATTTCGTTAATGTCGGCGCAGATAGCAATTTCTGAGGGAATGCGTCGCAAAATTTCTCAAGAAATGGCGGAAAGAAATTCTAAGGCGGGTTTCGATACGTCTGGAACCATCGCCTCCGAAGAAGCCCGGAAGAAAAACCACAAAGCTGCTGTTGCGTGCCTGAAAATAGATAGCATCTGTGGTATCGTAGGGGTCGTTGCGTCATTGGTGCTGCTGATCGTGATGGGTTTCTCATGGATACTCATGGCAGTTCCCCTCCTTGTTCTTGTTGTTCAGATTGCTATGGCTGTCGCCGCTCTCACTGCGGCGAATGATGCGGTAGCTAAGGCTTAATAGCCATATAATAGAAAGAGAAAATGTGAATATTTCGGTGAAACACGTGTCGGCGTGCGCGGTGTCGGCATTGTTTGTTCTTGCTGCGGGAATGACAGTCCCGGCGGCAACTGCGCAAGCGCAGAAAATCACCTGGGAAAATTGTCCTTCCATGGTCACCACTGAGGGTGCGCAATGTGGGCATATTGAGGTTCCCATGGATTACAGCAACCCAGCAGGCGAGAAAATCAGCGTGGGATTCGTGAAGGTCCCGGCAACAAATCAAGGAGCAAAGCGTGGGGCGTTGTTCATCAATTCAGGTGGCCCCGGCGGCGATGTGTATGGATACACAGCAAGTAAAGCTGGTGCTGCGTGGCCTGCGGAGATGCGGGCGGAATGGGATCTAATTGGCGTGCAACCGCGCGGTTTGGTGGGGTCCACGCCTGTTGAATGTGAAAACGTAGACCAGCCTTCACCCACCGATATGGTGTCCAATGTGGGCAAACTGTATCACGACGCGTGTGCGGCAAAAAGTTCCACAGCATTTTTGAATTCGCTGACCACGGAGAACACCGCACGCGATTGGGACGAAGTGCGTAAAGCACTGGAACTGAATCGAATCGGAATCATGGGTCTGTCCTACGGAACTATTCTTGGTTCCACGTACGCCACGCTGTTCCCGCAGCACACTGACAAAGTGATACTGGATTCCGGCATTGACACGGAATTGCTGTGGAATTCGGTGTTTGACCTTCAGCGCCCTGCCTATGTGCGCAGTCTGCACGAGTACTTCGCCTGGATTGCGCGTAACGATGCCACGTACCACCTGGGCGCAACACCCTACGCCGTGTACGAAAAATGGGCTGCTGCCGTGGTTAAGGAAAGTGGTGCAAACCCAACGGTAAAGCCGCCAGCGATGGAACCTTCCGAGGCTCCGCTGGGATCATCCGACCTGGCCAATGCGACAAAGCCTTTGGAAGTGCAGATTCAGAACTTCCTGACCACTATCACCCAGCCTGGTGCCAGCCAGCAGCGCTCGGCAACATTGCAATTGACCCGCATGCTGGTTCCGCAGACGAACACCTGGAATGGAATGGCACGGGCGCTAAATGGAACTGGGCCGTCCCTCACCGAAATTGCGGAGAAGCAACAGCAGGACTCCGAGCTGACGCGTGTCAACGAGACTTCTCAGCAAATGCAGCAGATTATTTTGTGCAATGAGAATCATACGCCAGCCCACACGGAACAGGTTCCCGCATTCTTGTGGAACACCTTTGTTAAAGGTGACGCATTCGACCAGTTTATCTTCTACTCATCGGGTGTTTCGTGCGGTGGAATCCAGCCCGTAGCGACGGTCCCACAGCCCGATGGTTCCAAGCTCGCAACCCGGCCGCTGCAAATCCAGGGCATTCATGACCCGCAAACTCCTTATGGCAATTTCACGAATATGCAGCAGCGCATGAACAGCCAGCTGATCACAGTGAATAGTTTCCGCCACGGGCATGTGGGTATGGGCAACGATGCCGTTGATAAGGCAGTAGTGGAATACCTGCGCACCGGAAACTCGCCCATCACCGAAGCTCCGGGCGAGCCCATTAGCGCGGGGTAGGGGAGAGCGCCCTGATTAGTCGCCCTGATTAGCCCTGCGATGCAGACACCGATGCTGAGGTGATGAGCAGGGTGATCAGGGCGTCGATATGCGCGATGGTTTTCTTGATTAGGGTGTCTGCCTGGGAATCGGCGTGCTTTTTCACCATGTCCTTGATGCGCGCCCGCTCGTCGTGCGTGAAGTACTCCTTCAGCAGCTTGCTGCGTTCCAGCAAGGTGGCCAGGATGACGGTGTTTCTCGTGGGGGCATCAGTGGACGAGGTCTCTGCACTGATTGCGCTTCTCAAACGATCCAGATTGTGCGAATCGGGAACATAGCCGGTGCTACGCTTCAGAATCCCACTGACCTGTGGCGTGGCGGCACCGGCGGCAACCAGACTGTTTCCCAGAGAGTCAAAGAGCTGAGTGCGGGGGCCGGACCTGCCCATCATGTACTGTTCGACAAGCTTGTTGAGCTTTATGGGGCCCTTTTCGGAAATGCGCTGGTAGATGGGGAGAAGGTGGTGGAGTGTCGATGGCAGTTCGGCGGTGGTGCTGACTGTGGGGCGCTTTTCGTCACTGATTGACACGCAGTCGTTAAGGTGAAGATCAATCACCGCGCTGGTGACGCAGCACACCCACGTTCGGGTATCGAGGCTTGATATTTTCCCCTGCTTATTTACTGCAAACATGAGGAATTGTTGGGAGAGGCTGAGGTTGTACATGTGCGTGTCCTTTCGGGACCGGCTGCATACTTCTCACTTATTAGTGTAATAGTTTTCGCCTTCTTAGTGGAAGGGTACAAGCGACAAACCGCAGTTCAAAGAAGATTCCGTATCTCGCACACGTCTCGTAACGGAAAACCACATATGCCCATTGCTGCCGCATTTTGTTTCCTCTTTTTTGCCAACAAGTTTCTTCCACTGGCTACCCGGCACCATGGCCTACGCCATAACAAAAGAAGGCTGCTAGGGAGGTAAACACCCGCCAGGCAGATCACCCGCACTAACCACCCCCGACCGCTACACTGGCTCGCATGACGCAGTCAGTTGCAATTGTCGGGTCGGGTGGCATTGGTGGCTTGTTGGCGGCGGTATGCGCTGCAACCACTGCTGCTGCAAACACCACCACAACACAAGAAACAACACCCATCGTGGTCACCACTCCGCGCAGTGCCCGCCGCATCACGGCCGAGGGACTGCGCCTGACAAGCCCCTTGTTCGGGGACAGCACGCACCAGGTCCGCGCGGTCACCCAACTAGAAGAGCCGGTGGACTTCACGTTTATTACGGTCAAACAACCGCATCTCACCGACGCTCTGCGCACCATTCCCGCCGAGTACGCGGGCACGGTGATTCCACTGCTCAACGGCGTGGATCACATGCAGGTGCTGCGCGCCCAGTTCGATTCGCTGCTGGCTGGTTCGATTCACGTGGAGTCCAGCCGCGACCAGGACGGCACGATTGTGCATGGCTGTGATTTTGTGCGCCTCACCACCAGCGCCTCGCTTCCGCCGCTTTTCGACGCCCGCGTCACCACCATCACCACCCCAAATCAGGACGAACTATTGTGGAGCAAGCTTGCAGTGCTAGCGCCGTTTGCCCTGATGACCGCACGTTACCGCATCCCCTTGGGCGAAGTCTTAGAAACCCGCCGCCAGGAGTTGGAAGAGGTAGTGAGGGAGTGCGCCGCCGTGAGCGTTGCCTGTGGTGGCCCCAACACCTCCGGCGATGCCATGGGCCTGTATGAGAAGTTCGAATACGGCGCGAAGTCGTCCATGCTCCGGGATATTGAAGAAAACCGACCCACCGAGCTGGATGCCATTGGTGGCGCGGTGATTCGTCACGCCGCCGCTCACGGGATTATTGTTCCCGCGGTTGGTCGGCTTGTGGCAGAGATGGAAGGGATTATATAGGGCGCAGAATGTGCTTATGCTCAAGCTCGAAAATGCCCTGTTGTGCAGCCTGGAGATAAGCATACTTTTATAACAATAAACCGCCCCACCGAGAGCTGAATGTCCAGAACTCGGTGGGGCGGCTTATGGCTGAGTTATTTTAAAACGGCACCCCACTTCTGACGATCACGTTGGCGAAGGGAGTGGCCTCCCCAGTTCGGATCACGAACGACGCCTCGGGTATCAGTCGTTTCAGTGCCTCATGGTCCACATAGGTTGTGGGGGAGCTGAAAAGCGCTCGTACTTCCTCGGGGGTTTCCTGAGCAAGGACAACGCTTTCAACTTCTACTTCGTCAAAGACTGCGGTGACAACATCTTGGAAACGCGGTATTCCGAAGGTGAGTGCCAGGTCCACCACCGGAATGTTCTCCGGGATGGGGAGGCCGCAGTCAGCAATGACGAAGGTGTCTGTATGGCCTAGTCGAGCAATCATGTGGTTGAGTGCCGGGTTGAGTAGGCCGGTTTTTTTCATAGTGTTATATCTCCGGGAGAGAATCGTTCAAATCTGGGTAGGAAGGTTGCGCACCAGCGCCGGTGACGGCGTAAGCAGCGACGCGCGCGGCGTGACTCGCGGCGTCGATAAGCGTCTCGCCTGCCAGAAGGCGGGCTACAAGTGCACCTGCAAACGCGTCACCGGCCCCGGTCGTGTCCGCGGGGGTGACATGGGCGGCAGGAATGTGGGTCACATCGTCGTGCGTGGCAACGATCGCACCCCTACCGCCGAGAGTGAGCACCACACTGGCGAAACCGGCGTCAACGAGCGCGGCACTCATGACCTCCGGTTCGCCCTCTGCGGGGTGCCCAAGTAGTTCAAGGATTAATCCAGCTTCGTGTTCATTGGCCAGCAGTGGATCAGCCTGCAGCAGTGCGGCCTGCGGCACCGGAATGACCGGTGCAAGGTTCACCACAACACGCCCGGTGGCGTGCTTGACAGCGGCCTCAAAACCATCAGCGGGGATTTCCCCTTGGAGCAGCACAATGTCCGCCGTCCGAACGGTCTCGGCATGGGCGTCCACATATGCTGCAGTGACATCAGCATTCGCGCCGGGTACGACGACGATGCTGTTTTCACCGTCGGCGTCGACAGTGATCACGGCGAGACCTGTGGTTTCGTCGCGCGTATCGACGCCCTCCATATCCACCCCCGCCGCAACCATCAAGGCTGTTGCGGGGGCGGCATAGGTATCGTTTCCAACGGCACCGACGAAAGCGACTTTGGCGCCCTGAAGGGCAGCGGCGACGGCCTGGTTGGCCCCCTTGCCGCCTGGGCTGATGGAGCCACCGGTTCCGAAGATGGTTTCACCCGGTTTCGGATGCCGGTTGACCCGGACGCTTAAGTCGGCGTTGATGGATCCGACGACGGTGATGTGAGATGTCACTTGCCAAAGTCCTTCACGTTTTCTTGAGTGACGGTAACCACCTCAACGTGGATTTCAGACTGAGCTTGTTCTTTCTTGAGCAGCTTGGAAGCCTGCTCAACAGCCTGTGCGCCAAGCTTTGCGGGCTGCTGGCCGATGGTTGCGGCCATCTTGCCGTCGGTGACAGCCTTCAGGCCATCTTCCGTGCCGTCAAAGCCAATGACCTTGATGTCGCGTCCGGCGCGCTCGCCCAAAGCTTCGATGGCGCCCAGAGCCATTTCGTCGTTTTCGGCGAAGATGGCCTTGACATCTGGGTGTGCCTGGAGAAGGTTGGTGGTCACGTTCAGGCCTTCGGTCCGGTCGAAGTTAGCGGTCTGCTGTCCAACAACACGGACGTTGGGGTGTGTGGCAATGCCATCGGTGAAGCCCTTGCCACGGTCACGGGAGGCGGAGGAGCCTGCGATGCCCTGGAGCACCAGAACCTCGCCTTCGTCGCCGATGGACTGGGCGAGCGCATCGGCAGCCTGCTTGCCACCGGCAACGTTGTCGGAGGCGATGAAGGAGTCAACGGTTCCGCCGCTTGCGGAGCGGTCCACAGCAACGACCGGGATGTTGGCGTTGTTGAGGGCCTGAACGGCGGCTACCACGGCGTCGGAATCCGTGGGGTTGACAATGACGACCTTGGAGCCAGTAGTCGCAGCGTTGTTGAGCTGGTCGTTCTGCTTGGCTGCGTCGTCGGATGCGTCCTGGATGTTGAGCTTGATGCCCAATTCATCGGCTTTCTTCTGTGCGCCTTCCTGCAGCTGCACGAAGAAGGGGTTCGTCCGGGTGGACAGCGCCAGCGTGACGGAGTTGTCACCGCCGCCGGAGCCGGAGTCGCCAGAATCGCGGTTGCAGGCAGCGGCACCGAATGCAAGCACCAGTGCCGCCGACACGGCCGTGACTTTCTTGAGAGTTTTCTTTGTGAACATGACGTAGACAACCTTTCCTAAAAGAGACGTTTAACGAGCTGTTTTGTTACGAATCACGTCAAAACCAACAGCGATCGCAATGACAAAGCCAATGACAATCTGCTGCCAGAACGACGACACGTTCAAAATGTTCAAACCGTTACGGATAACGGCGAGCAAGATCGCGCCGACGAGTGTGCCGGTGGCTTTACCGGAGCCACCGCTCAGTGACGCCCCGCCGATGACCACGGCGGCAATAGCGTCAAGTTCGTAACCAACCGCTGCTTGAGGCTGGGCTGATGACAAGCGGCCAGTCATCACCAACCCTGCCAAAGCGGCAAACAACCCAGAAAGCGTGTACACCGTGATCAGGACTTTCCGCACGGGAAGCCCGGACAGACGAGCTGCCTCGACGTTTCCGCCGACGGCGTACATGGACCGACCAATGACCGTCCGGCTCAGAATGAACCAGCAGATCACACCGGCCAGTGCCATCATCACGATAGGTATGGGAAGCCCTGGAACCCCAGTTCCAAACAGGTACTGATTGGAACCCAGCGTGTTCACCGACTTAGAACTCGGCACGGGGGAGCCCTGGGAAATCACCAGGGTTGCGCCGCGGGCGATGGACATCATCGCCAGGGTGGCGATGAATGCTGGAAGCTTTCCATATGCAATCGAGATGCCGCTGATAAGGCCAGCCAGTAGGCCGGTGCCAAGGCCAATGAGCAGGGTCAACCATCCCGGCAAGCCAAGGCTGCTAAACGAGTAGGCGGAGACCATGCCGCCTAATGCTGCGACCGAACCCACCGACAGGTCAATACCAGCGGCGACGATAACAAAGGTCATACCAAACGCGAGGATGGCCACAGTGGCGGCCTGAACTCCCACGTTGAGGAGGTTGGGGACAGTCAAAAAGTGCGGTGTCGCAATGAACATCGCGACGCACAACACAATCAGACCGACCAGCGCCCCATTGTTAAGCATCCAGCGGAGCACTGGGTCCCAAGCGGTTTTTTTCATGGATTTTCCTTATCTCCTATCTGCGCTTTGCGCCAGAATGCGCGGCTTTCTCAGTGCGCGCCGCCTTTTTGGCGTGCGCTGTCGCTGCGGCGGTCAGGTGGTCTTCTACTTGAGCGACGGCCAGCTGCATGATGCTGTCCTGGGTCGCATCTGCGGCGTCCATTTCGCCTGCGATGCGGCCGCCGGACATCACCACCACGCGGTCCGACATGCCGAGAATTTCGGGCAGTTCGCTCGACACCATCAGCACGGCCCCGCCTTGTGCGGTGACCTCGTTGATGATGTTGTAGATCTCTACCTTCGCCCCGACATCGACTCCGCGCGTGGGCTCATCGAGCAGTAGTACTTTAGATCCGGCGAGTACCCAGCGTCCGAAGACCGCCTTTTGCTGGTTACCGCCGGACAGGTCGCGAATCGGCTGGTCAATGCTGGCCATGCGGATTCTAAGCTTTTCGGAAACGGCTGTGCTCCGGGTCCGCTGTCCTGCGAGATCGGCGAGGCCATAACGGGAGGTGGAGCGGAGAGTGGCCAGGCCGAGGGTCTCTAGCACCGGGGCGTCGAGAATTAGGCCCTGAGCTTTGCGGTCTTCAGGAACGTGGCCCACGCCGTGCCTGATGGCGGCGGAAATGTCGCCGTTGGGCAGGCGCTTGCCGCGGACCCGAACCTCGCCGGAGTCAACGCGGTCTGCACCGGCGATGGCGCGCACCAGCTCGGTACGGCCGGCACCAACCAGGCCCGCAAGGCCAACAACCTCGCCGGCGCGCACCGTCAGCGAGACGTCCTGGAAGTTGCCAGCAGAGGTGAGGTTACGCACCTCCAGTAGCGGCTTGCCGCGCTTCGGCGGCACGACGCGAGGAAACTGGTCGTCAATGTCGCGGCCGACCATCAACGTCACCAGTTTCTTCTCGGGTGTCGACGCCGGGACTTCCGCGACAAAGCCGCCATCCCTCAGAACCGATACCGAGTCCGCAATACGAGCAATTTCATCCAGGTGGTGGGAAATGAACACCATGCCCACGCCCTTGGCCTTCAAGTCATTGACCACGCTAAACAGCTGGTCAATCTCCCTGCCGGTCAGCGCGGCGGTGGGCTCATCCAAAATGAGCACACGCGCATTCATGGACAGCGCCTTGGCAATTTCCACCAGCTGCTGGCGGGCAATACCTAGTTCGCCGACGGGGGTGTCCAGCGACACGTCTACGCCGATCATGCGTAGCGCCTTGAGCGCCTTTTTCCGCAGCGCCTTGTAATCGACCAAGCCCCACCGTGACGGCGTGCGGCCCAACATCAGGTTCTCCGCCACCGTCATGGTGGGCACAAGGTTGAGTTCTTGGTGGATGGTGGCAATGCCGTGGGCTTCCGCAGCCTTGACGTTGGGCAGGGTAGTGGGGGTGCCATCGACGAGGATCCGGCCCGAATCGGGCTGGTACACACCCGCCATCATTTTGATCAGGGTTGACTTGCCTGCGCCGTTTTCACCCAGCAAAGCCTGGACGTGGCCGGCGTGGACGTCAATGCTCACCGAGTCGATGACCTTGACGGGGCCAAACGACTTGGAGACTCGATCAAGCTGTAATACCGGCTGAACAGACATGACTAGTGCCCTCCTTGTCCGGATGAATCGCTGGCCGAGTCTTTAGGGGGAGTGGAACCTCGTACGATGAGAGTGGTGGGTAGTTTAATTTTGTGCTGAGCGGAGTCTCCGCGAAGCAATTTATGTAGTTCCTCAAAAGCTTTCGCCCCCATCGTAGAAACGTGCTGGTTAATGATAGTGAGTGGTGGATTCTGTAGTTGGAATACTGGAAAATCGTCGAAACCCACAAGGGCAATGTCGAAGCCAGGCGTGAGCCGATGTTCATGGCACGCGCGAAGCGCACCAACGGTCATCATGGAGTCCCCGGCGATGATCGCCGAGACGCCAAGCTTTAACAGCTCTTGGGTGCCCACATAGCCCTGCTCTTCGACGTATCCGCCCAAAAGCATGGGGTACTGGTCAATGCCGAAACTGCCGCAGGCTGAGCGGAACGCCTCCAGGCGGTCCACGCCGGTGGATGTGTCCTGTGGACCCGCAAGATAGCCGATGCTCTCGTGACCGCCCGTGACCAGCATGGATACGGCGGCCTTGATGCCCTCCGCAGGATCAGTGCTCACCGAGGTGGCAGGGACAATGTCAAGCTCGCGGTCAACCAGCACCAGCGGGACGTTCTGTTTTGCCAGAGCCGTCAATTCCTTTTCCGTGCCAATGTGCGGCACGGCGATGATGCCGTCGACGCGCTGATGCTGCATGATTTCAACAGCCTGAATGAGACCCTTGGGGTCATCATTGGAGATGCCTAATAGTGTGTACAATCCGGCATCTATCGCCGCGTTCTGCACGGCAGCAGCTAGCTCTGCAAAATAAGGGTTAAAAAGGTTGGGAATGACCAATCCGATGGTGTTGGTTTTAGAGTTTCTCAACGCCCGTGCCTGCGCGTTAGGCCGGTAGTTAAGTTTTTGTGCGGCCTTCAGAACACGTTGTTTAGTTTTTTGCGGAATGGCGGGGTGATCGGCCAGCGCGCGGGAAACCGTGCTGATTGAAACCCCCACCTCAGCAGCAATATCTTTCAACGTAGGGTTAGGTATGCGCACCTCGAATGCACCTCCTTATGGAACCTTCTAACCTGTATGCAAACGTTTGCATAATAGATTAAATCAAGCATAAGGGACTCTTATTAGGAAGTCAAGAGAGTTGAAAAGGTCACGTTCGTATTACTTCGCCCTCTTACCCCCGTCGGCTATCAGGTTTTGTTACTCTATCAACCATGAAAGCGCACAAAATAGGCATAATTAGTTTGCTTTTCGATGCAATTTATTGCATAACTGTCGGCATAGGGATCATGCTAGCTGCCACCTACGTTGCCCCCATAATTGGGATACCAGTTCTTCTTACCATTGCTATCGGGTGTGCAACAACAGTGTGGGGCGTCGGCATTGTGGGGATGATGCGCACCATTCCACTCGCCACCGCCCTCACAACCGTCATGATCGTGAATATTATGTCCACGATCGCGGTGGCAACCTTCTCTGCAACCCTGGCCGGAGTCGGGGTCACCTTCACCGTCTTAGCCTTCGCCCTCGATATCGCCGCGTTTGCGGCCAGCCAAGGATGGGCGCTCGCGCGGGCCTAGAACCCCACTAAAACTCCGACCTGCGCTAGTTCGGCGTGCGGAAGCTGGACCCGCCGTTGGTCCAGGCGAACAGGATGCGGGCGGCGTCGTCAGTGAACAAGGCATAATCGCGGCTCACTGGGTGTGTCGCCTCTGTTTGCTAGTATCAAGTGATTCTAGTTGTAGTGGAGGAATCCTGATGTCGCGTTTCGTCGATCGCGTTGTATTGCACCTGTCAGCCGGGGACGGTGGCAACGGCTGCGCATCCATCCACCGCGAAAAATTCAAACCACTCGGCGGGCCCGATGGCGGCAACGGGGGACACGGCGGCGACATCATCCTGGAAGTCAGCCCGCAGGTGCACACCCTCCTCGATTTTCACTTCCACCCTCACATCAAAGCCTCCCGGGGTTCCGACGGCGCGGGGGACCACCGCAACGGCGCGCGCGGCGAAGATCTCGTGATGAGTGTCCCCGCTGGCACCGTTGTGCTGAACGAAGCAGGGGAAACCCTCGCCGACCTGACCACCACCGGCATGCGCTTCATCGCCGCCGCCGGAGGGCGCGGCGGACTTGGCAACGCTGCCCTGGCCAGCCGGGCCCGCAAAGCCCCGGGTTTTGCGCTTAAAGGCGAACCTGGGGAAGAGCACGATGTCATCCTGGAACTGAAATCCATGGCCGATGTTGGCCTGGTGGGATTCCCCTCGGCGGGCAAATCCTCCCTGGTCTCTGTGCTGTCTGCGGCAAAACCGAAAATCGCCGACTACCCCTTCACCACGCTCCAACCCAACTTGGGCGTGGTCAACGTGGGTCACGATACCTTCACCATCGCCGACGTGCCGGGGCTCATTCCCGGGGCGTCGGAAGGCAAAGGACTCGGGCTTGACTTCCTGCGGCACATCGAACGCACCGCCGT
>ERZ773197.848-NODE-848-length-22752-cov-6.401507_pt1 | contig 22752 bp, 20 predicted proteins | sample MGYA00580999_ERZ773197 | MGnify/ENA primary metagenome ERZ773197 (study PRJEB29015, sample SAMEA2738166) | human oral metagenome | biome: human oral; feature: human-associated habitat; material: saliva | place: China | collected 2185 ...
TCTCTCTCTCTCTCTCTCTCTCTCATACATTTTAATTATTTTATAAAAGTAAAATTTTTAATCGGAGACTGTTTTATTTACTTGAGATCTTTGGTTTTTTTTGATGTTATTTTCAATTTTGCAGAGTTTATTGAGATCCTTAAAACTTACTGTTGCAAAGTTTGGACTGGTATCATTGACTCCTTCTTGATAAAAACTAAAGCTCTCGCTCTCATTAGGATCTTGATTATGACGAGTAAGTGCAATATTTTTCAAAACTTTTGGAATAGTAAATCTTCTACTTTTGCTTCCACGTTCTCTATGAAGGATATCAGGACTAACCAATCAAAAGTGGCAAGTATTCTCCATATTGCTATATACAAGTTTATTGCCTTTGATAAAATAATTGATAACATGACAAATTAAATCATCAAATCTCTCTGAATTTGCGGCATTTCTAGAAATAAGATCTTTAAGGCTGATTCTTTTCCCATCAATCTCTAGATATTTGTAATTGTCATTTCTTGGAGGGACTAATAGGCCTTTTTTAACTTTTTCTTCATAGAGATCAATATCAAAACTGATATCTTTGATAGTGGTTTCAACAAACCATCTTAGTCTGTCAAGGCTGATACTTTTACCGAGTTTAGAGTCATTCATGTTGCTCACTCTTGTATCAATTTTTTTCTCAAGATCAAGGAAATGATGATTTCCCATATTGAGATCATTGTCTATTGGATAGAAAGAAATCTCTTGAGATAGTATAATAGTTTTTTGTGCTTTGTTTGCCTCATCTTGAATTAGTGGATAGAGATGTTCCTCATTTTGATATTCATTTTTATCAATTTCAAGATTAATTACTAGTTTAAAATCTTGATAGTCCCCATTGCTTCCTCTCGCAATTTTATCACTTGCAAGTTCATATGCACGTTTTTGAGCAGGAGAAAGAGGCATATTAAGGCTAGATTGGGCAACCTTTTCAATAAGAGGTAAAAGATCTTGTCATTCAGCTTTTTTTTGTCTTTTCCCAATTTCTGGTATTTGATCATTTGGGAGGTCCGAAAAAAATCCTCTAAGTTTATTTATAAGATCATTTTCCTGATCAGAACTGATAAAGTTTCATTTTCCTACGGTTGAGATTGAACGGATGGTAATACCTGGAGTATTTTTGATATCACCAAAATAATTCATACTGACTGTATCAATATGGTCAAATATTTGTTCTTTATCTTTGTTGTCACCATAATAGGTTGATCTTAAGCCAGATTCATCAGTGATAGAACCGATTCACTTAGATGCAAGTTTACTAAGTCTAGAGGCTTCTGTTTTATATCTATTGACAGGGATTCGGTATTGTGAATATGCAGTATCTTCTTTATGAGCTTCTACCCATTGATTATTGAGGTTGTAATGAATGCTCTCTTTATCTGGGAAACTTTCTTTTTTTGTTTCCTCAGTATAAGAGAGGGTTTTGTAAAGATTATTAAGAAAACTATTTTTTGAATTATTCCATTCTCTTTGTCCATCCGATCCATTTTTTCCAAAAGGATTCAATCAATCCTGATTCATGAGATACATGATTGCTCTAATATAATGATCAAACGTAGCTACTTTTGGACTTCCATCTCCGTTTTCTACTCTCAAAAAGTGAAAATCTCCATCGTGAAAGATGTAATGAACTCCTTTAGAAGATTCTAGTGTATGAATATGCTTAATCGCTCTTAGAAATACCTTTGCAATAAATTTTAATCCTTCTTCATTAACTTCTCCATTTTCATTGAGAAAGTTATGGGATTGTTTGTATAAAATACCAGAAAGAATGTAGCTAATATTTTTATAAAGTTCTTTTTGTTCTGGACGGTATCATCTTTCTTCAGCTTTTTCCTCTGTGAGTTTTTTATTATGTTTAAAATAATCGTATTTGAGAGTTTTATTAAGCCTTTTCTTTTTGAGCTCTTTTTGAGGTTTGAGAAATCTTTCGTAGATAAATTCCCTGATAGCAGCCTTTATCTTTATTTTCTCTTCACTATCCATATCTCAGTATTCGTCTATGAAATGAAAAAGCTGATCTTTAGTTTTGAGAATGTCAATTTTAGTGAGGTCACCACTTACATCTACAGGGTCCCTTTGAGATTCAGACGTATCTTTTGTTTCTTGGATTATATCTTTTTCATCAAAAGAAAGTTCTCCAATAGAATCTTTTCCACTTCTACTGTAGATCAGATTATTCATAATAAGTGCATCTTGGAGCTGAGAGGTGATTTTACTATAAAAATCATTATGTACTAATTGTTTGATTTGAGAGGGAGTGAGTAAAAACTTTTCCTTATTATTCATTTTAGACATGTTTTTTACTAAGATTCTAAAAAAGGATTTATAATGTAGCGTTAAAGTATGTCATACCAGATGAAAGCTATATTTTCTTTGTACAATACTCTAGTTGAACGATTCAGACTTTTGATCTATTTTCCATTCTTATCTGCGGTATAATTTTCAATAGTATCTTCCAAATAACATAGCTCTACTCCAGCATTTTTCAGAAGTTCTTCGCTAAGTTTTGCGTCATGAAAATGTTTTTCGCAGACCACTCTTTTGATGCCGCTACTTACGATTAAATGAGCACAGTGTCTTACATAGCAGGGAGTCATTTTGGTGTAGAGTGTTGCTCCATCAAGCTTAATTCATTGACGAGCTGCCGAGCAGATTGCACTAAGCTCTGCACAGCAATTTCTCATACAATGTTGAGTGGTTTCTCAGTTATCCTTAGTGATGGTTCGCATTTGATGTTCTTCTAGTTGATCGCAGCTAGGACTTCCTTCTGGTGCATGTACAAATCAGGTGGAAATAATTTTCCCTTTCCTAACGATCACGCATCCACTCCTTCCACGAGAGCAGGTTCATTTTTCCCCGACTACACGGGTAATATCCATAAAATATTCATCTTCAGGGATTTGATCTGGTCTGAGATGTCCATGGTCTTTAATACTTCCTTGTTCTAGTTCTGACATAGATGGAGAAAATTAGGAGATAAACATTCCCAATTATATTGATTCCCTCGATAAAAAGCAAATTTCTTTTCCTCTAAAAAAAGAAAAAAGCTGAATTTAATCAGCATTTCTCATTTTTATCTCAACCTTATTAATTCTCAATTCTTTGATAGAGGATTTCTGGCTCAAGGTTTACTGTGAATTCTCTTGTTTTAAGCGCCTTGCCTACTAGCTCAGGATCAAGATCTCTGCTAGTGTCAATTTGTTTCATCTCCTCGTATCCCAAAATATTTTTCATCTTGTCAAATCCTTGAGTCAAGATAGGTGCGGACAAAATACTTAAATTCTTCACTACATAAAGCAAAAATTCCAAAGTCTGAATTGCCTGTTCTCTTGTGGTCTCGTCTTTGTATTTTTTCCAAGGTTCCTCTTTGGTGATCAGTTCATTTGCAGCTTGGACGTATTTGTACCATTCTTGTAAGTAGCCCTGAAGATCAAAATTTTGTAAATGTTTTTCTTCGATAGTTTCAAAGAAAGTTTCAAAATCCTGATTTTGAGTCAGACTTTCCCATTCTTTTTCGATAGAGCTATGAGCAATTCCTTTCTCAATTCCATATTTTTTACAGAGACTAATCACTCTATTTACCAGATTCCCCCAGGCTCCGATCAGCATACTATTATACACATTTTCTAGTCTTGAAACGGAAAAGTCTCCATCAGCATTGAGTGATACATCATAGAGCAGGTTGAATACAAAGGCATCTCTACCATATTTTTCAATCACCTCACTAGGATCGATAACGTTTCCAGTGGATTTTGACATCTTTTCTCCATTGAGCGTGAGATGCCCATGGGCCAATAGGGTCTTTGGTAAAGGGAGTTTTGCACTCAGGAGCATTGCAGGCCAAAAAGCCGCATGAAACCTCAAAATGTCTTTCCCTACAATATGCAAATCTGCTGGCCAAGACTTTTTCCAATCATCGTTTCTGCCAAATCCTTGCCCAGTAATATAGTTAGTTAATGCATCACACCATACATACATCACATGTTCATCATCTCATGGTACAGGAATTCCCCATGGCATTTTGTTTTTTTGACGAGAAAAGGAAACATCCTCTGCTTTTTCCAAAAATGCAAGAATCTCATTCTTTCTTATTTCAGGTTCAATACGATATTCGTTTGACTGGATCAGATTTTTGATTTGATCTTTATATTTAGAGAGGCGGAAAAAATAGTTTTCTTCTTGAATTTCCTGAAGTTGCTTTCCTGGATGATCGGGACAGTGTCCATCGACTAAGTCCTTTTCAAGTTTCATAGCTTCGCATCCCTCACAGTAAAGCCCTGTATAAGATTTTTTATAGATATCACCTGCTTCCTGAAGTCTTTTTCGCATGAGTTGTGCTCATGGATAATGCTTTTGTTCGTCACTAGTATGGATAAAGTCGGTATAGCTAATATCTAATTGCTTATAAAGAGACAGAAAAAGCTGAGCATTTTTTTTGATAAATTCCCTTACTTCGAGTCCTTCTTTTGCCGCAGTATTTCGGTTCTTCATTCCGTGATCATCACTTCCAGTCTGAAATACTACCTCCTTACCAATAAACCTCTGCATTCTGGCAAGGGCATCTGCTTGTACAATTTCTAGTGCATGTCAAGCATGAGGAGCTCAGTTCATATATGGAATCGCAGTCGTTAGATAGTATTTTTTAGCAGAATTATTTGTTCATGCTGCTTCATCAAAGTCCACAGCATCTCGGTTCTCTACTCTGAAAATGTTTGGATTTTCTTCAGCTTTAAAGTTCGTATTTCGCTCCTTAGCCAGCAAAAAAGACTTGATGCCCACTTGTGCAAGAGCCTGCGCATAGTGTAAATTATCTTCTACAAAAACTTGAATTCCTAAATTTTTGCATACCTCTTCTTTGCTGATCTTATTCGCTTCATGATAATTACAAAAAATCACCTCTTCAAAAAGATCAGGGAACTGTTGATTGATTCGTTCAAGGGTTGCAGTTTTTACATTATCTCATCTCGCTGTGATTGCATAGAGTTGATGTCAGGATTCTTTAGCTTTTATTAGTGCTTGTAATGCTCACTGCACAGGTTTAAGTACTCATAGATCCTCTCCTAGAGCGTTAATCGCATCATAAAAAAAACTAATGGTGGTTTCTTGATCTAAGTGCTCAAATCAAGAGATATTTTTGATATAATAGTCAGTAAAATCTGATCTTTTGATCGGAATCCCAGCAATTTTGTAGTTTTGAAATGCTAATACATAGTCGATCGTCTCGCAGAGTACTTCATCAATATCAATTCCTATTCTCATGCTCATTTATTTCAAATAAAAGTTATGCTCCGCAATTATCGCTTTCTAATTGCATTTGAAAGTCGCTTCCTAGAAGAGTATATCTAGCAATATATTGATCTATATTTTCTTTTCATTCGGAGAGGAGGTTTTGGTAAGTGGTGTTTAGGTCTAGGAGAAATTGAGTATTAGAACATCATTTCTCTTCTGCTAGATGAATTAAGTCTAAATACTGTTTTTCCAAATTGTACTTTTGGTCAAGGAGAGCTCCGTCTTTCCCCAAAATATTAAAGTAAGCTACTTCAATTTTTTGAAAAATAAGATCAAAGCTTGAATAGAGTGCAATCTTTTCAGCGCGATTTTGACCTAGATAAATAAAACAAGTTGTTAATAGGATTATTCCAATAATCAACTTAAAAATATTTTCTTTGAGTGTTTTTTTCTCCTCGCTTGTCATTCCCTTTCTAGGTAAAACTGATATAAATTTTAAGCACAAAACCCCTTTTATAAAAGGGGGAGTTGTGTGTCAAAAAAGTTTTAATAACCTGAATTATTTTTCAGATTCTTCTTTCTTTGGAGTTGATTTTTTTGCTTGTGCATTAAGCTTATCTCTAAGGAATTCTAGAGCATCATTTACAAAACTATTGAAAACTCCAGTTATAGAGAGAATACCCAATGTTAAGAGCAAGAGCTGCCAAAGGATCATTCTCAAGTTCCAAAATGCAACTGCAATCAATAGAGCACCAACAATAGTTGTAATGCGAGTTTCGATACTAGCATGAACTCGCCACTTTTCAACTCCATGAGCAATTTTTTGAGTTTCTTTTTTTGAGCTTTCAAGTTTCTCTCCAAGTTCTGAACTTACTTCTGATATCTTATTAGTCATTTCATCTACCTTTTGCCCGAGAGTCTTTTCGTTTTGTGTCATCGTTTGTTTATAAGGGGATAAAACCAAAGTTCTTTTTATATTTTTTGCCCAAATATGCAAGTGATTTTTTGCTAAAATATCCCTAAAAAAAGAATTTTTAGCTTGTTTTTTAAAATTGAAAAAAATATAAGTAAGCTTTTTGTAATCATTTCTCTACTTCTTTATCAGTTTGAAAAGGAAATAAAAACAGGGGCTCCTTAAAAAAATAAAAAAAACTGTTTCTGATTTTGATCAATTTTTAAATTCTGATTTTTCTTTTCTTTAGCTTGAAAAAGCATTGTGTTTTTTTATAAACAAAGTTAGACTTTAGATTATTATGCATTATTTGATGTCAAATCTTGAACTTATGGAGTCAATTCTTGCCTTTTGGAAGAAAGATAATACTTTTAAAAGATCTATTGAGGAAAAGAGCGATCAACTTCAGTACCGTTTTTTTGATGGGCCTCCGTTTGCAAGTGGGACGCCACATTATGGGCACCTTTTGGCTGGAAGTATCAAGGATGTCCTTCCTAGATATATGGCGATGAGAGGATATCAGGTAAAGAGAAAACGAGGTTGGGACTGTCACGGGCTACCAGTAGAGAAGGCTGTAGAAAAGGCCCTCGGAATCGATGGAAAAAAGGATATCGAAGAAAAAATCTGAATTGAGACTTTTGTTGAAAAGTGTAGAGCATATGTAAATCAGACTAATGCAGATTGGCATTGGTTTGTAGATCATACAGGAAGATGGGCAGATATCGAGAATCCTTATTTTACCATGGATTTGGATTTTATGGAAAGCGTAATGTACTGCTTTTCTTCTATTTATCGTCAAAACAAGGTTTATAAAGGCTTTAAGGTACAAGGGTATTGTCCAAGCTGTGCAACACCGCTTGCAAACAATGAAATTTCAGAAGGATATGAAGATCGTCAAGATACTGCTATTACGGTTAAGTTTTCACTTTTCAATAAAAATACTGCTGGATATGAGGCATCAGAGGACGGTTTTATCGATGTAGTGGCAGGAGTACTCAAAAACGAGGAATGAGCTTATGCTATGGTGCATCATGCTAAAGAAAATCTTCGATTTTTTCCTGGAGGAAAGGTTGAAGCAGGAGAATCTCTTATCTCAGCACTCAAGAGAGAAATGAAAGAGGAAGTAGGCGTAGATGTGGAAGAAAAAGCTTATCTCGGAGCCGTAAAAATCGTGCATCTCGGAAAGCTATATAGGGTACATCGATTTGAACTTACAACAGAAGGAATTCCAACTATCCAAGAACAAGATAAACATAACGCGCTTGTTTGGGTAAAAGAAGAAAAATCTGAAAATGCTCTTGGTTTCTGTCTTAATATTGCAGGAAATATTATCGATGATGAGAAAGAACTAACTCATGATTTTATTGATTTTCATCTCTTTAGAAATGTTCTCGATCCTCAAGAAAAGGGACTTATTGAGTGAAATTTCAACTTCCTTGCATGGACAACGACTCCTTGGACCTTACCAAGTAATGTATATCTAGCAATTTGAGAAGATGTTGATTATATTACTGTTTATGATCCTGCTTCTCAAGAGTATTTTGTGATGGCAGAAAAACTTTTGAAAAAATATTTTAAATCGCCAGATCAATATCGTTTCATCTATCGTCAAAAAGGAAAAGAACTTAAAAATCTGACTTATCAGCCTCTTTTCCCTTATGTCCAAAACTCTCAGATCGATGCTCAATATAAGGATCAGTTTTTTCAGCTTCTTTCTGGGGATTTTGTAACTACCGAAGACGGAACAGGAATTGTGCATATTGCACCAAGTTTTGGAGAGGTGGATTTTTGAGCCGTTGCAGAAAAGCTTGGTTGAGAATTTGCAAGGGATTGGATCTTTATGCCAGTAGATGAGTATGGAACCTTTACAGATCTTGTGCCAGACTTTGCAGGTATGAAAGTGATGGACTCAAATAAGGCGATTATTGAGCAGCTTAAATCTGCAGGAAAATTGGTGAAGGCTGAATCAATCAACCACTCTTATCCTCATTGTCGAAGATGTAAGACTCCTCTTATTTACAAGGCAATGTCAAGCCGATTTATCAAAGAAAAAGAGATGAATGCTCAGACTTGAGCTGATGCAGAGCAAATCAATTTCACTCCAGCAAGTGTAAAAAATAGATTTGTAAATGGGCTTGCTTCTGCTCCAGACTGGAATGTGGCAAGAAATAGATATCGAGGTTCTCCATTGCCTATTTGGGAAAATATTGCAGATCCTGAGGATAGAATGAGTATAGCAAATCTTGATGAGCTTTTCCATCTCGCAAAAACAGGTTCTAAAAATCTGACTAAAAATCTCTTTATCCGTCATGGAAGAACTAATTTTAATGATGAGAAAAAAGTAGATGCTCTCGGAGATTCAGTTCTGACTGATCTTGGTCAGGAACAAGCTCAAAATCTTATTGCAAAGCTTGAACACTTAAAAGCAGAAAAATCTGAACTTATCTTCGTTCTCTCTCCACTTCAGAGGACTCGACAAACGATCAAACCAACTTTGCTTGATCGATTCTCAGAATCTGAGGTAACCGCTCGAGAAAATCAGTATTATGCTATTTCTGAACAGTACAGAGCTGCTTTCGAAGATAGATCGCTCCAAGAAAGACTTCAGGGAGCTGATGATCAAGTGGTTTTTCAGCTGGGAGAGCAGATTTTTGTAGATTGGAGACTGACAGATCATCTTTCTTTTGCGGATCAAGCAACGGTAAGACCTTGTGATCTCCTTAATCGAAAGGATCCATCTAAACCTATAGGAATTGATGGAGAAACAATTACTCAGAATTCTTCAAGAGTAAAAAATGCTCTGAAATATTGGAATAACAGGGCAAAAAGTCAGACTTTGATTTTTGTATCTCATGCAGATACTATTGGTTTGGCAAGACAAGCGTTCCGTAATTTTGACTATGCAAAGCAGAGAAAAATTTTCCTTCCAAAAAATGCTGAGATCAAGGTGCATTATTGGGATAATGATAGAAAAGCAGAAGTTGATCTTCACAAGCCATATGTAGATAACTATCGAGGAATTCAAAATGGGAAAACTTACAAGAGAACCTCTGAAGTTTTGGATTGTTGGTTTGAGTCAGGTTCTATGCCATTTGGACAGGATCATTATTTAGGAGGGGCTGATCATAATATTAGTTATCCAGCAGACTTTATTGCTGAAGGATTGGATCAAACCAGAGGTTGGTTCCGTTCTCTCCATGTCGTTGGGCATGCGATCAAGGGACAAAACGCTTTCAAAAACGTCGTTGTAAATGGGCTTGTCCTTGCAGAAGATGGAAAGAAAATGTCAAAATCCCTTAAAAATTATCCAGATCCGAGAATGCTTATTGAAAAGCGGGGTGCGGATGCTTTTAGGCTCTATACTTTGAGCAGTCCTGTTGTGAGATCTGAACCAATGAGATTTGCAGAAAGAGGGGTGGAGCAGGCGTTCAAGGATTTCAATATTCCTCTTGAAAATGTATATAAATTCTTTGAAACTTATGCCAAAATTGATGGATGGAAACCAAGTGGAACAGAGCTTTTCCTTGCATCAGAAAAATCAAATCTTGATCTAGAAACACTTGCGAGAGTGAATCCAGATATTATCATTACAAGTGATCTAGCTCACGGAAAAGCCAATACTTACACAGAATCTCTTGAGCAGTATTGTAATAAAAAGCCTAAAATCCTGATGATAAACGAGGTGTCAGATCAGTATTTTGATCTTTTATCTCAGAATGAAGGTCAGACTATTCTGCTTTTGACTTCTGACTTAGAAGCAAGTAAAATTTGGCTAAAGACGTATGGAGCGGAGAAGTCCAGGACCTTGAAAGATTCTGAAGTTGTAAAACTCCCAACTTACCAGATTACAAGTGATCTTGATAAGTGGATTCTTGCAGAACTTCATAAAACTCTTGCAAATGTAGATGAGGGATTGAGATCTTATGCAATTGACGCTGCAATCAAGTCTTGAACTGATTTTATAGAAAAGCTCAGTAATCGATATCTCAGAAGAAGCAGAAGAAGATTCCGAGAAAATGGACTGAGTGCAGATAAGATTTCCGCATATGCAACGATCTATGAAGTCTTGACTACTTACTTAAAGATGATGGCTCCGTTTACTCCGTTTGTTACCGAGCATATCTGGCTTCAGTTTCAAGAATTTTCAGATAAAAAGTCTGAATCTATCCATCTTCAGTCTTGGCCTTTTGCATCTGTTCACTATATTGATGAACAGCTTATGCAAGAGATTGCTCTTGTGAGAAAGACGATCAAACTTGCGCTCTTTATTAGATCAAAAAATAAAATTGCGGTGAAGCAGCCATTGCAGCGTTTAGAATTAAATATCGAAAATTAATGAGAAACTCAAAATATGTCTGGGTTTTCTGAGCTCTTTTGACAGTGTTTGGGTTGTTTGCAGTGTATAGTACGAGTATCCGAAAATCCTTTAACCAAGGATCAAAAGTCACTATCGTTCAAAATATTGATACGGTTAAGGCTTTTGATACCTTGCTTTCAGAAACAATTGAGCAAAAAACAGCTCAAGTAGTGAACTCTACAGGAGCACAAGCTTTGCTTACCCCACCTATTATTTGAACTGGAGAAGACGCTCAAATTTCAACCGGAGTAGAGCATACTTGACAGAGTGGAATGGTTGTTATTATGCCTTCAGAAGATCTTACCAAATTGGAAAAAGATCTTTCTGAAAGCAAACTTGTAAGTACCAAAACCAAAATTATCAAGACTCAAGATAATTACAAGTATTTTTCAAATCAGGTAAGAAGTCTGATTATTGCCTTGATCCTGTCTGTGATTGTATATTTTATTCCAGTATCTATCTTACAAAACAAAAAAGTTGTCTGGACAATACTCTGGGGAGTAACTGCTTTTCAATGATTAGTTTTTGCTCCTGCTTTTGAGGCAAGATATGGAACTGCGAGAGGTTGGGTTGATATTCCTTGACTCCCAAATATGCAGCCTTCTGAGTTCTTCAAAATTGGATATATCATATTTATGGCGTATTGGATCAGTAAAAGAAAGGAGATTATTGCAACAACTCAATTCTTGACCCAGTTTGCGGTGATCAATGGAGCAGTATTTCTTGTTTTGCTCTCAATCCCAGACTTTGGAACGATCTTTATCCTTGGAGCTACGGCAACGATAATGAGCCGATATTATGGCTTACCGATCAAAAAAATCTGAATTCTGGCTTCTATTGCAATGGTTGTACTCGTCATAGGTTCGGTAATTATTGGACTTTTTAGTAGTAAGTATAGTTATGCTTTGATTAGGCTTACGACCTTTATGACAACAGACTCTCAACAAAAGCTCTATCAAGAACAGCATGAATGATGGCAGCTCAAACAGTGAATAATGGCAGTTTGAGGATGAGGATTCCGAGGACAAGGGTATGGAAAAGGCTTGCAAAAAATGGGAGCACTTCCAGAAGCCCATTCAGATATGATCTTTGATGCATTCTCAGAAGAGATTGGATTGCTTGGAAATTTATTACTCCTTGGATTGTACTTTGGTTTGTTTTATAATGTAATTAGGGGGCTCGAAGAAATTAAAGATCCTTACTTTAAACTTGTAGGAATTGGGTTGATTTCGCTTTTGATCATCCAGGTATTTGTGCATATTGGGGTAAATCTTTGAATACTTCCAAATACCGGTCTTACTTTACCTTTTGTGAGTCATGGAGGAACAGCGCTTATGATCAACTTTATCCAGCTTACCCTCATTTACAAAATCTTAGTCAATAAATAAGAGTTAGCACCTTGAGTTTTAGCTTAGGGTGCTCTCGTTTTTTCTTCATTTTTTATCCAAAAAAGCTCAAAAATGCTGATTTCTTTCGATGAAAATCATCTCCTCTCGATTCAAAACCCTTCACTCGCTCAGCTCAAGCCCTATCACTATACTTTGAGTGGATGGAGTTTTTCTAGTTTTGATAAGGAAATTTTTGTTTACTATAAAAGAAGTCGAAAGCTTATCAATTTTAAAAATCTTGGTGATGGGATGCAAGTCGCTTATCTCAAGTCAGATTTTTTACCTCTTTTGTCTTTTGATAAAGAAATTCTTGAGAAGACATTAGCAATGTTTCATGCCTTTGATGAGGAGAGTGGACAAAAATATGCCTTTCTTCCTTCGTTTTCTAAAAATATTGATTCTTTTCAATCAAAGCTTAAGCAATCTTTTGGAATTGACTGTCTGATAGAGAAAAAGCAGTGATGAACTTTTGTTTATGGACTGACCAAAGAGTTTGCAGTTCCTAATGGTCTTGCAGAGTTTTTGAGCTTTGTTTTTTCTTTGATTTTGCTTTATGGAAAGTTCGATGAAAAAGATGGAGAAGTATTGGGAGTAAAAGCTCATATCCCACTTTTTTGAGTGCGAAATACTCTAGAGCAAGAGCTAATAAACAGCTTTGAACGCTTGGCAGAGCAGGGGATTTTTATCTCTCAAAATCTCCTTAGGAACCAAGATAAAACCACCTTGCAATTTTCAACCAATGATCCAGAATTGCTGAGACTTTTTTCTCGTTGGTGGAATGAGAGTAAACTTATTTGAGAACAAGAATTAGTAACTCTAAAATTTGACCAAAAACAAGCTGAAATCAGACTTCAGCTATTAGATTTTCTTGATTCGTTAGATTCTACACAATATGATAATATCAATGAAATCAAAACTCAGGTCCAATCAGGACTTTTAAAATTCCTTAAATAAGAAGATGAAAAAACTGGTTATTGTTGATGGTTCAGGATTCCTTTTTAGGGCATGGTTTGCATTTCCTCCTATGATCAATGCTCAAGGGAACAATCAAAATGTGCTTTACGGATTTACTCGTATGATTCTCAAGCTTATAGACGAGACATCAGCAGATTATTTTATCATTGCACGAGATAGCCCAGTCAAGACCAAGAGGCATGAACTCTATCCAGATTACAAGGGGACTAGACCAAAGATTGATGATGATTTTAAACAGCAAATTCCGCAAGTACACAAACTGATTGAAGAGCTAGGAATTGCAACCTATCAAGCTCCAGGATATGAGGCAGATGATATTATCTTTTCATTTGTGAGAGAATATCAAAAAAAAACTGATCTTACCTTAGAGGTTGTGAGTTCAGACAAGGATCTTAAACAGCTTTTGCAGGCTAATGTTGTTATTACCGATGCCGCAAAAAATCAGACTACTACACTTTTGACTTTTCAGCAGGAATGGGGATTTTCACCAGAGCATATTGTAGATTATCTTGCATTGATTGGAGATAGTGCAGATAATATCAAGGGAGTTGCAGGAATCTGACCTAAAGGAGCAATGACCTTGGTACAAACTTATGGTAGTATTGAAAATATTTATGATCATCTCTGAGATCTCTCACCAAAACTTGCAGAGAAGCTTTCTGATGGAAAAGAAGATGCCTTTTTTTCCAAAAAACTTATTGAGCTGATGCAGGTTCCTCAGATTCAAGGAATTGACCTAGAAACATGGCAATCAAGCAAAAATATTGAACAATGGGAGCAGATTCTCCTAAATCAGTATGGGTTCTCTAGCTTACAAAAGCTTTTGGAATCTCTCAAGAAAAAATATGCAATGCCTCAACAATTAGGTTTATTTTAGTATAAATCTAGCTTCTTATCTTATAAAATAGAATAATTCTGACTTTCTAGGAGCCACGCTCTCAGGAGTCAGATTTTTCTTTTTTCTTTAAAAATAAAGCTCTTGACATTTTTGATCAAAATCTCTTGAAAAAGTCTGACTTTTTTTTATAGTAAAGGCGGTTATATTTTTTTATATTTCAACATATTTAACTATGGCAAATGACAAAAAACCTTTGGACAAGGTAAGAAACATTGGTATTATGGCGCATATCGATGCAGGTAAGACCACTACAACTGAAAGAATTTTGTATTATACAGGTAAAAAGCACAAGATCGGAGAAACTCACGATGGTGCTGCTGATATGGACTGGATGGAACAAGAAAAAGAAAGAGGTATTACTATTACTTCTGCTGCTACTACTTGTTTTTGGCATGACTATCAAATCAATGTGATCGATACTCCTTGACACGTGGACTTTACTGTAGAAGTAGAGAGATCTTTGAGAGTTTTGGATGGTGCTGTAGCATTGCTTGATGGTTCTCAAGGTGCTGAACCTCAGACTGAAACAGTTTGGAGACAGGCTGACAAATATGGAGTACCTAGACTTATCTTTGTAAACAAGATGGATAAGATGGGTGCAGACTTCTATATGTCTATTGAATCTGTAGCTCAGAGACTTTCAAACAAAGCAATTCCTATCCAACTTCCTATCGGAAAGGCTGATTCTTTTGAAGGAGTGATTGATTTGATTACTATGAAGGCTTATCACTTTGAGGGAGAGAAGGGAGTTGATGTTGTAGAAGGAGAAATCCCCGCAGATATGCAAGCTAAAGCAGAAGAATATAGAGAAGCTATGATTGATGCTATCTCTATGTTTGATGATGAATTGGCAGAAAAATTTCTTGGAGGAGAAGAAATTTCAAATGATCTTATCAAGAGAGCAATTAGAAAAGGAGTAATCTCAAATGAACTCTATCCTATGCTTTGTGGAACTGCCCTTGGAAACAAGGGAGTACAGTTGGTACTTAACGCGGTAATTGATTTCTTGCCATCTCCACTTGATAGAGGAGAAATGGTTGGACACAATCCTGATAAAGAGGAAGAAGAAGTAGTAAGAAAGGCTGACATCAACGAACCGGTTTCAGCTATTGCCTTCAAGATTATGACTGATCCTTTTGTTGGTACTTTGACTTTCGTAAGAGTATATTCAGGAGTTATTAAGTCTGGAGATACTTTGCTTAATTCAGTAACTGGAAAGAAAGAAAGAGTTGGAAGACTTTTGCTTATGCATGCAAACAAGAGAGAAGAAATTTCAGAAATTTCAGCAGGTAATATCTGTGCTTTCCTTGGTCTAAAAGAAACTCAAACAGGACACACTCTTTGTGATCAAAATAAACCAATTGTACTTGAAAAAATGGAATTCCCTGAACCAGTGATCCATATCGCTATTGAACCAAAATCAAAAGCTGATCAAGAAAAGCTTGGACTTGCACTTTCAAAGCTTATGCAAGAAGATCCTTCATTCAAGGCTCATTCTGATGAAGAAAGTGGACAAACTGTGATCGGAGGAATGGGAGAACTTCACCTTGATGTAATCGTAGATAGACTTAGAAGAGAACATAAAGTAGAAGTAAATACCGGAAAACCTCAAGTAGCTTACAGAGAAACTATTTTCGCTACTGGACAAGCTAGAGGAATCTTTAAAAAGCAGTCTGGAGGTAGAGGACAATTTGGTGATGTTGAATTGAGAATCGAAAAACTTCCTGAAGATAAGAATTACGAATTCGTATCTGAGATCAAGGGTGGTGTAATCCCTAATGAATTTATCCCAGCTATTGATAAGGGAGCAAGAGAAACTATGGCACAAGGTGTGCTTGCTGGATTCCCTATCATCAATGTTAAGGTTGTTCCTGTATTCGGATCTTACCATGATGTGGATTCATCTGAAGTTGCCTTTAAAGTTGCTACTTACAAGGCCTTTAGAGAAGCGTTTATGAAAGCTTCACCAGCTATCCTTGAACCTATCATGTCTGTAGAAATTGTAACTCCAGAAGAATATGTAGGTACTGTGATGGGAGATCTTTCATCTAGAAGAGGTATCATCCTTGGACAAACTCCTAGAGGAAACGCTACAGCTATTGCTGCAAAAGTTCCACTTTCTGAGATGTTTGGATATGCTACTGACCTTAGATCTAATACTCAAGGTAGAGCTGCCTTCTCAATGGAATTCTCTAACTATGAAAAAGTTCCTGGAATGATCGAAAAGAAGATTATCGAAGAGAGAGCTGGAAAAGTTAAGAAAATGGATGAAGAATAATATTCTCCAATACAAAAGACGCCTTTTTATAGGGCGTTTTTTCTTAACTAAAATTTTCTAAAAAAACAAAAAATCTAATCTTTCCCCTTGTTTTTTGCTTGAAAATCGTCACAATAAAGTCAGATTTCAACTTTTTTATTCACATCTATGCTTAAACCGCTTGATATCACACATATCCCGCAGAAACCTTGAGTTTATCTTTTCAAAACTTCCAAAGATGAGATTCTCTACATCGGGAAAGCAAAAAATCTTTACAAGAGAGTTTCTCAATATTTCACTCCATGATCGGTGCGAAAGCAAGATATGCTTGCACAGGCAGATCATATTGATTTTATCGTTGTAGAAAATGAATCTGAGAGTTTGTATCTAGAGTCTAATCTTATCAAGCAACACCTCCCTCCTTTCAATAATATGCTCAAAGGAGCCAATGCCTATGCTTATATCAAACTTACTCGCCATCCAGTGCCTCAAATCCTCATTACGAGAAAAAAGCTCAATGATGGTGCAACCTATATTGGACCAAAGCATAATACCAAAGAACTCAAAAAATTTCTCCAATATCTCAGGCAAATTATCCAGTATAGGACTTGTCCTCTTTCTCAGTTCAATCAAAAAAAACTTTGTAGTGACTACTATTTTCAGCTATGTAAAGGACGGTGTGCAAAATCAGATTTGCCAGCTCCTGATTACAATAAATTGATTGTCTCTTTTTTTAAAGGGAATACCAAACCTATAGAAGAAAAGATCAAAAATCTGATTTTGGAGGCCGTTAATACTCAAAATTTTGAACGAGCTGCTAAGCTTAGAGATATTTATTATCAGATTGATCAGTTTGTCGAAAAACAGACGGTTGAGTTTGCTAAGTCGATCACTGGATATTTGCTTCAAATCCGTAAAATTGGCGCACGAACCTGTTTTATTATTCTTAATTTTCGAGAGGGCAAGCTGGTAGATGTGATTCGTCACCATCAGGATAGTTCAGATATTGATGAAGGAACTATGATCGCTAGTTTTGCATCAGATTTCTGAGACTTTATCGATCAAGGAACTTACCATGCAACGATGTCTTGCAAATTTACCAAAGAGGAAAATGCTCGTTTAGATCAGCTTTTTGACAACTTTTTTGATTCATATGTGCTCGCTCAGACGATGAAGGGCGATAGTGTAATGAATGATCTTCTGAGAACTTTGCAATCGCGTTATCACTTGAGTAAATTCCCTTATCATATTGAGTGTTTGGATATTTCTCATTTGAGTGGAGATTATACGAGCTGATGACTGCCATGTATGATCGGTGGCTTAGAGGAAAAAAAACTTTATCGTAAATATAAGATCACCTCTGTCAAAAATGATGATTATCTCGCACTGCAAGAGGTCTTGATGAGGAGATTTAAGCTCAATGAGGAAAATCCAGACCTGGATCAGCTTCCTGACCTTTTTATCCTCGATGGAGGGAAGGGACAGCTAGGAATCTTGTCTGATTTGGCACAAAAATATCCTCATTTTCAAAAACTTCGATCTCAAGTGCAATTTGCAGCGCTGGGAAAGGGAGAAGCAAGATCAACAGCTCATATCGGACAAAAAAGCAAAAAATCCGATTCTCTTGTATGAGAGACGCTTTATGTATGGGATTTTTGAGAAATTCATGAATATTCTTTAGTTTATGATGAGAGTGATAAACTCCTTATCAAGCTGAGAAATGAGGCCCATCGTTTTGCCAATTATTATCGTAAACAGCAGATGAAAACCGATTTTCAAAAATCAGTCAAAGGTGTATCAAAAAAGAATAAATCTTAAAAAAAAGAGAGAAGTCAGACTTTTTTCTCTTTTTTTTAGTAGAAAAAACGCCTCAATCATTGAAGCGTTATTCTCAATATTAGTCAACATCAATAATTTCTGAATTTTTATTGGATGTTTGAGAAGATTTCGAAGTAGTGTTTATTTCTTCAGTTTTAGCCCTTGGTCTCTTGGCGATAAAGTAATAGAGGAGAGATCATACAAGAGGGACGAAGATAATTACAAGCAGCCAAGCAACAGTATCTTCTTTCTGATACTTGAAGAGATCGATAAGCATCCAAATCACGAAGATAAATACTGCAAGTGAAATAAGTCCTCCAAAAATTGTAAAGAGCGCTATAAATCGAAAGAATCCATTCACATCTCAAAAAAGTCAGCGAAGTATTGGAGTTTGAGAGATAATTTGATTTCCTTTATTTATCAATTCTTGACAAGAAACAGGTACTCCATTGATTTCACAGGTATCAAAGAGATCCGCTGTATTGGCAAGTTGAGATAAGGTGTCTCCAGAGTTTGTTCTAGGTGTGTTATTTGTGCTAAGAGGAGTTTGCTGTGCTTTGTTTCTGTATTGAGCTTGAGCTCTAAGATACGCCTCTCTCTCGTATTTATCTTCTAGATAGTCATCATAATCATAGTCATTCTCGTAGCGATCGTCATCAAAATAGTCATCATCATAGTATCTGGCTTGAGGCACTTGATTTGCCAAACTTAGTCCTCATATCAAGAGTAACATTAGGACAAGCGTCAGAATTTTTTTCATAAGGTATTTGGGGTTAATAATAAAAAGAACAATCATTCTCAAACTGAAAGTGTAGAAATTCTCTTTTTAAAGTCAAGGCGGTGTTTTTTAGATAGATAATCCTATTCTCTGTAAATATTGCTTCTTAATTGTAAAAAAGGCACTCAAAAATCTGACTCTAATCTTTCGCTTGACATTGATAGTATAATGAGTATAGTATCACGACAAAATTTTATATCAATTCTAATTGATGAATTCCAAAAAAATCTTGATTACTGGAGGATTAGGATATATTGGGTCTCATACAGCACTTGTTTTTGCACAGGCAGGATATGAGCCAATCCTTCTCGATAATCTCTCAAATGCATACAAAGATCAGGTTCAAAACTGATTTATTTCTTTGCTCGGATATGAGTTGCCTCTGTATGAGTGAGATGTGAGAGATGCAGATTTGCTCAAAAAAATCTTTGAAGAGCATGAATTTCTTGGAGTGATCCACTTCGCAGCAAAAAAGGCAGTAGGAGAGAGTTGCCATGATCCTTTCCTCTATTATGAAAACAATATTATGGGAACGATCAATCTCCTTGAGGTGATGAATAATGTTGGATTGAAAAATATTCTTTTCTCCTCATCAGCAACTGTTTATGATGCAGAAAAAAATATTCCTCCATTTACCGAGACCGATCGTATCAATACGACCAATCCTTATGGAACAACTAAACTTGTGATGGAGTATATCCTCAAAGATATGGTTATGCACAAACAATTTCGTTCTGTAGTGCTTAGATATTTTAATCCAATTGGTGCTCATAGTTCTGGACTCCTTTGAGAAAATCCAAAGGGAATCCCTACAAACTTGCTTCCATTTCTCCTCAGGGTAGCCAAAAAGGAGATTGAAAAAATTACGGTTTTTGGTGATGACTATCCTACTCCAGATGGAACTTGTATTAGAGATTATATTCATATTGAAGATCTTGCTCAAGCGCATCTTGCGAGTTTTGAATACCTTCTCGCTCAACAAGAAGAAAACCAAGAAGAAAAATCTGATTTTAGTCTTTTTGAAGTTTTCAACATCGGTACGGGAATTGGAAAGTCTGTTCAAGAAATGATTGCCTTGGTGCAAAATATTACTGGTGAAGAAATCCAAGTTGAGATGTGAGAAAGAAGAGATGGAGACATGGCAGTTTCTGTTGCCAATCCAACCAAAGCAAAACAGCTTTTGTCTCGAGAGGCTCAGCGTTCAATTATGCAGGCGATTCAAGATGCTCGAAATTATTATAGCCAACAATAATTATTGAATCTCGCACATTCTGCGGGATTTTTTGAAAAAGAGAAATCTTTGGATAAGCTTTCTCACTTGAATCTTTAGAGTAGATCTATAGACTAGAGCTGTATTTTATTATCATTATATGCAGATGTTTTTTTCTTTTATCAATCTTTGATGTACCAAAAATCTTGTAGATACCCAATTCCTTTTAGGAAGAATCCTTGAGAAACGACCTGAAGATTTTTATTATGGAGTTGATCCTTATTCTGAGGAAGTCGAGCTCGTTTTTCTCAATACTTGCGGTTTCATCAGTTCTGGGAGAAATGAAATGTTTCAGGTAATCAAGAAACTTTTGAGAAAAAAGAAAAAAGTCTGTCTTTTAGGGTGCGCTGTTCAATATTTTGAAAAAATTGCACTTGAAGCCAAACTCTCTGACCAGGAAACTCAGGAACGAACTACTTTCAAAAATCATCCTGATGTATCTTTTCTTTCTCGAGGACAACTTGCACATTTTTCTCCAGAGATGCTTGATAAGAGTAAAGAGCTGCCTGTAACGGAAAACTTTGAGTGGCCAGAGAATACCAGAGCCTATACCAATATTGACCTAGGTTTTGAATATCTCAAAATCGCCGAATGATGCAATAATTCTTGTGCTTTTTGTATTATCCCAAAGATTAGAGGGAAACAGACCTCTCTCTCTATCGAAACCCTTGTTCAAGAGGCAAAAAATCTGATTGCTCAGTGAGTTAAAGAGTTGATCTTGATTGCTCAAGACTCGACTAGATATGGAGTTGATCTTTATGGTAAAGCCAGACTTTTTGATCTTTTGGAAACTATTGATCAAATCCCGTGAGATTTCCGTTATAGAGTCTTGTATCTCTATCCTGATATCTTGACCAAAAAACATTTGGAAAGGCTGACTCAACTCAGCAAGTTTATTCCGTATTTTGATCTTCCACTTCAGCATGCCTCTCCCAAAATCCTCAAATCTATGGGCAGATTTTACAATCACGAGATGACTCTTCAGCTCCTGCATTTTATCAAAGAGAATTTTGAAAATTATTATATTAGAACAAATTTTATCGTCGGATTCCCCGGGGAGACAGAGGAAGACTTCAGACTTTTGATGGATTTTATAGGTCAAGATTGGTTTGATAATATTGCACTCTTTGAGTACCATGATGAGCCGCTTGCTCCCTCAAATGCTCTTCCTGACAAAGTCGAAGACAAACTGATTCGTTCCCGTTTCCTTGAAGCCAAAAAACTCGTTACCTCACTTTATGATGCTAGGCAAGAAGCTCAAAAAGACACAGAAAAATTCTGAACGATAACCGATATTCGATCAACGAGCAAGGGAGAGCGAGCTTTCGCAGTGCGTCCTTTCTTGCATTGCCCAGAAATCGATGAGGAAGATGAGATCATGATGGATCAGATCCTTGAATCACTAGATGGACAAGATCTCAGAGTGGGAAGTGAGATCCGTTATGTGAAGTAAAAAGACGCTTCGTATGAAGCGTTTTTTATCTTTTAAGAAATTCATATTCATAGACTTTATCTGCGATTTTGTTAGCGAGATTTTTAAGTTCAGATCTAAGATTCCCAATAAGTTTAGTATAGGTTTCATCTGAACTTTTTGCATTCATCTTTCCTTTTTCATTTCTTCACTGAAAATATTCCCTGATTTCATAGAGGCTGGCATTAGTGAGATACTGATCTTTTGAGCAAGCTTCATGGTAGTATCTCCAAAGAGCAAGTCATGCTTGATAGACTTTTTCAGCTTCAGGAGAGCGTACTTTGTCTTTGAGAAAGTCAGACATAAAGTGAGATTTGAACTTTTCTCTCGCCTCGACTTGCCGTTCGGTAAATGGGATTCGGTGGTTGATTCCATCATTTTCAGAGGATGTAATGCGGTTTTGTCCGTGAAAGAGGGTAAAGATCAAGCAATCAGTCTGAAATTCTAAGTCCTGTTCTCGTCAGTCTTTAGGTCGGAGGAATTGATCACGGTCATTTAGCCAAGTTGCTTCTATACAGTGGCGAGTCGCAAAATAAATGGAGAGAGGTCATATATTCTCTTTATTGAATATTATAGCTCAGTTTCTTTTAGTAGGTGAGTTTTGAATAAAAACTTTATTACTATTTTGGAAGTCTGGAGGATAATTTGTAATTATTCATAAATTTTCTTTTGAACTTTGTCTAAAGGTAACAAATCGTTTATTTAGACTTAACCTTTTATCATCAACTGAGATATTCTTTGATCAGAGGTATTCTCCAGTTTTGTTATAAACATCAGCTCCAATGTATTCAAAGTTTTCAGAAGTTTCTGTATCCCAAATTTTGAATCCAATAGGAAATTCTCCTTTCACATTATCAAAAGTGTTTGCAGGGACTATAAAAATTTTTTCGAGCTTCGCAAGGAAGCATTTTCTGTATCAAGAAAAATTTGCGGATTGCAGAATTTTCAAAGTTGAAAATTCTGCAATTTTACAATTAGGAATTTCTTTATAAATTCTAATAAGAAATTGAGCGTAAAGCTCGTTGCTTGCATTTCAGATTAACCCTTTATATTTGGCATGTGTGTGATTTTCTATCGCTGTTCATGCTTTATTTTCTCAAGTTCCAGTTACAGTTTTAGCATTAGTCGCTTCAGCATAAGGTGGATTGATATAGAGAATCAGCTTTTTTCTCTTTTCTGGATCATTGATAATATCTTGGAGTGATTGAGGAAGTTGGCTAAAATCATCATTGAGAAAATCAAACTGAAAGATATGATCTTTGAGGAGATTGGCGGTCTTGTGTTCTGCCATATCTCTCATTACTTGGACATCTGCCATATCCAGTGTAG
>ERZ773197.850-NODE-850-length-22718-cov-6.383886_pt1 | contig 22718 bp, 18 predicted proteins | sample MGYA00580999_ERZ773197 | MGnify/ENA primary metagenome ERZ773197 (study PRJEB29015, sample SAMEA2738166) | human oral metagenome | biome: human oral; feature: human-associated habitat; material: saliva | place: China | collected 2185 ...
ATAAAAGCCACTCGAAATTCGAGTGGCTCTTTACACCTATAAAAAACAAGATTTTATCCTGAACTCGGGATTCAATGTGAAGTGCTTGCTCAGTATAGCCTCAATGGCAAATGGAAATCCTACGCAATATACACCCCTTCTTTATCTACTTTATACCCGTCCGGAGTAATAGTATCTACAAGCATGTCTCCATTTTCGCCAAGATAATACCATTTTTCCTTCCAGAAAACCCATCCCTTCTTCATATAGCCTTCCTGATCAAAGAAATACCATTTTCCTTTGTCTTCAAGCCACTCTGCCTTAGGATATGTTCCATCTGTTCTTTTGTACCACCAGCCCTTGCTATCCAAAACCCACTCACCTGTGCTGATGAAGAGCTTTTGTGTAATCGGCTTCAATTGCACTGTCGTGTAGTAAGAAGTTCTATAGCCTCCACGTACGGAGCTTCTTTTTTTCGTTACGTTTTCTTCCTGTCCGGAAATCAGCTGATTCTGCTGTTTTCCATCCTGTTCTTCTTTGCCTTTGTCTTTTTGCTCTTCCTTCTTTACTTCCGCGGTTTTATCCAGCTCTTCCTTTTTTTCTTCTTTGACTACATATTGTTCCAGATTGGCTCTGGCCGCATCAATAGACTTTATGAAGCCCTCTACATAAAAAGGAATGGTTTCCGGCTTATCCAACTCTTCCCTTGCTGCCGCTATTGCCTGCTCCAGCTTTTTCTTGGCGTCTTCCTTTGAAAATGTATTTTCTACCAGATATTTCTTTGCCTCAGTAATTTTTCCTTCCAGATCATTCCTTAAATGTCTTCTGTCTTCTTTTGTAACATTGAAAATCGGATCTACGTCTCCCTCGGTAGTGAGTTCTCCCTTCTCATCCACATGAATTGTGATTTGCTCCGGCTCAAATCTCCACAAAAACTGTGCGTTTTTGGAGACACAAACCGAATAGGTCTTGCCACCTTCCTGACCTTCCAGTTGGAACTTCACCAGACCGTTGTCATCAGACTTAGCATTTTTATAGGAACTTAATCGGGGCACCAGTGTATTCGCTGTCAATTCTACATCCGCTACCGGCATATTCGTTTTCGCATCTAGAACATAAAATTCCACTTCTGCGGTATGCAGCTTATCCGAATTCTTTTCATAACCTCTAAATTCAATGTTTCCATCCTCTTCATTTGTGATGGCTTTTCCATTGATTTGAAGGATTTTTCCGGATTTGTCTGTGAGAAAGCTTACACTGTCCTTATCAAATTTCAAATTAGGATTTTCCATCATAATAAGGTATTTGCTATCCGCCCGAAATCCGCTGAAGCTATATTTTCCTTCCTGATCGGTTTTACCACCGAAAACCACTGTGGGAATATGGCCGTCATATCTGAAAAGTCTAAAGGGGGATTCCGCTAAAATTTCATCATCCTTGTACGTTTGAATGTTGATACTGTCCAATGCCTTCTCTTTAGATTCTTCTTCAGGCTTTTCTTCAGGAAGCTCGTCAGTTGCTTGCTTTGTTTTTAATACTATTTTTTGCAGGCTCTTTCCGGTATCCGGATCAGTCGGTTCATCCCCGTCTTCCTTAAGCAAAAACTTCACAACAGGCATACTATAATCCTGATTCTCTTTTAAATGTAAGGTGTATACCTGATTTGGCACAACTTCTACTACCAAGTACCCAAAAGTAGATGGACACTCCTCTACTTTTCCTTCACTGTTCTCTAAGATAAAAGAAAGAGAATCCGTAATAGAATTTTCTTCCTCATCCATTAACATAAAGCCACTTTGTATTTTTTCTTCCCCATAGGCTATACTGCTTGCCCACAAGCCCAATAGCGCACAAAAAATCAACAGTTTTCCTATAAACTTTCCAAACTTTGTCTCCATTTCATTCACTCCTTTGTTATTTTACACAAACGTTTTTATAAGCTTAATGAATAAATTATAATTTTTCAATGGTATGGCTTCATTTTTTATAAGTCTCGCTATCTTATTTGCCTTTCCTATGAATCTCTGTTATGATGAAAATAATAAAATTTCTTAATTTCGAAAGGAGACCTATGTATAAGCAGGAGCGGTATCTTTTTCGGGCGGCTACCGAAGAGGATATCCGAGAATTAGCAGCGATAGAAAAGATATGTTTTTCGGAAAATGAAGCCTGTAGCTATGAGGATATGAAAGATAGGGTGGAAAAAATCCCTGAGGATTTTCTGATTGCCTTTGACCAGGTAAATAGAAAGATTGCCGGCTATATGAGCGGTATTCACTCCAGCTCCGAGGTATTTCAGGATGAATTTTTTACAAATGCTTCCTTGCAGGAAAAAGGAGCAAAGCATTGCTTTCTTTTAGGTCTGGAGGTTCGGCCGGAATACCAAGGAAAGGGCTTGGCCAGTCAGATAATGAATCGCTATATTGACATGGAGGAAAAGCGGGCTACGGAGAAGATTTTTCTTACCTGCCATACCCACTTCGTTCCTTTCTATAGCGGTTTTGGCTATGAGCATCTGGGAAAATCCCCCTCCACCTGGGGCGGAGAGAGTTGGGAGAATATGGTTTATATCCTGGCGTAATAAGCTAAGTTTTTATACAACAAAAAAGGAACTGTGAAAAAATCAAAAATAAAACAGTCTTTATGCATATAGGTCTGAAATAGGGGTAGTCTGAGCCCACCGGTACTTGCGAAAAACAAGTGAAGCGCGGTTTTTCGCTTAGTACCGCTGTGAGGCGAAGCTAGCGAGAGCGTGCCCCGTTTCAGACCTATATTGCATAGGAAAGTTTTTTTACAGTCCTTTTTTCCAAATTACAGTTTTTTTAACTTGGCAAAGCCCGCCAGCATCTTCTTCTGCCCTGCGGTATCAAAAAGCACCGTCACCAGCTTATCCTTCTTGTCCTCTTCTATAGCCAGTACTTCCCCTTCACCAAATTTCATGTGACTGACCCGGTCTCCTACCTGATAATCCAGGCTTCCGGAGCTCATGCCGGAAATGCCCTTTTGGACAATGCCTGCCTGCTGATAGGCCTTAAGATCCAAGGGCTTTTTGGAGGAAGCAGAATATCCTGCACTGCCATATAGATTAGACGACGAACGCCCAATGGAACCATAGGTAGCTGCGGCGCCGTAGGAACCCGATGCTTTGCCGGATGATCCATAGAAGCCGGAAGTACCATAAGAGCCTGAGCTTTGGCCGGAAGAATCGTAGGAGCTATAGGAGCCGGACTGGCCCATATAGGCCTTGATAGACTGATTCGCCTGCTGTAAGTAAGAGCTATAGCCGGAACGGCCTGTTTTTTCCATGAAAATATCTTCTTCACTGGGCTTTTTCCGATAGAGGTACTTCTTCTCCAAATGCTCTTCCGGCACATCATCCACAAAGGAGCTGACCAGCATGGACTGATACTGTCCATGGACCACCCGGTCTCTTCCTGCGGTTAAATACAGTTCCTTTTCCGCCCTGGTGATTCCCACATAGAAGAGTCTTCGCTCTTCCTCCCGTTCCTCGGGAGTAAACATGGACTGGGCACTGGGGAAGAGGCCTTCATTTAAGCCTACCAGATAGACCACCGGAAACTCCAGACCTTTGGCTCCATGTAAGGTCATCAGGGTGATTTTGTCTTCCGTTAAGTCACTTCTATCCAAGTCGGAAAGGAGAGACACCTCTTCCAAAAAGGCGGAAAGACTGCCCTCATCCCCATTTTCCTCGATATAGGACTGAAGCTTTCCCTGTAACTCCTGAATGTTTTCCATACGGCTTTCCGCCTCTATAGCCCCCTCTGCCTGAAGATCCTTTTCATATTCCGTATCCTGTAAAATGCGGTCAATAAGGGCGCTTAATTCCACATCCTTCCAGCTCTCCAGCATTTCCTGAAAGCTTCCTACCATAGTTAAAGCTTTTCCGGAAAGCCCTGCCGCCTTGGCAAAGGGAAGGGATTCTACCAAAGAAAATCCTCCCAGACTTTCTCCGTACTGCTGCAGCTTTAAAAGACTGGCCTCTCCGATGCCCCTCTTTGGCACATTGATAATTCTCCGAAGAGCTACATCATCCTTTTTATTCACCAAAATCTTCATATAGGAAAGGATATCCTTGATTTCCTTTCTTTGGTAGAAGTTCACGCCCCCCACAATCTGATAGGGAATGTTCCAGTGAATACACTGCTCCTCCAGTAGACGGGACTGGGCGTTGGTGCGGTACAGCACCGCCTGGTCCTTATAGCTCCAGCCTGCATCCCGAATGCCTCGGATAACAGCCGCCGCCTCCTCCTTGGCACTTTCATATTCCTGAAAGCTGACCTTCAAGCCCTCCTTCTCCGCAGTCCAAAGCTTCTTTTGCTTTCTGTGCTGATTTTCCGCAATGACCACATTGGCCAGGTCCAGAATAGGAGCGGTGGAGCGGTAGTTTTGTTCCAGCTTTACCACCTTGCAGTTTGGAAAATGAGATTCAAAGGAGAGGATATTTTCCACATTGGCACCCCGGAAACGGTAAATACTCTGGTCGTCGTCTCCCACCACGCAGATATTTTGATACTTCTTAGCAAGGAGATAAACCAAATGGAACTGCACATCATTGGTATCCTGATACTCGTCCACCAAAATATAACGAAAACGCTCCTGATACTTCTCTAAAACTGCCGGAAACTTCTCAAAAAGCTCCTTACAGCGTAAAAGCAGGTCGTCAAAGTCCAAGGCATTGTTTTGCTTTAGCTTTTCTTCGTACAGTCGGATGCAGGCACGAATCTTCCCATCCAGAAAATCCTCCGGATCCTCCAAAAGATAGTCGGAAACGGTTCGCCCCTGATTCTTCACCTGGGACAGGACGGAAAGCACCAATCTTTCCTTCAGCATCTTGCTATCTATCTGCAATTCTTTAAAGACCTGACGCATCACGGTTTTCTGATCATCCGTGTCATAGATGGAAAAGTCGGAATCGTAGCCCAGATTTCCGATTTCTCTTCGTAAAATTCTTAGGCACATACTGTGGAAGGTGGAAACCCAGATTTCCCCCTGCCGCTCCGGTAGAAGCTGATTGACCCTGTCCCGCATTTCCTGAGCCGCCTTATTGGTAAAGGTAATCGCCAGAATTTGATAGGGAGAAACCCCCTTTTCCAAAATCAGGTAGGCGATTCTGTGGGTCAGCACTCTGGTTTTTCCCGAACCTGCCCCCGCCAAAATCAAGAGAGGCCCCTCTCCATGGGTGGCGGCCTCATACTGTTCTTTGTTTAATATATTTTTCAGCTCCATGGCTTTCCTTTCTTTTCCTTAGGTCATATATACCCTATACTCTCTTATTTTTTCCTTCGTACTTTAAGCTACCTTGCTTAAGGATAGTACCATTTTCCCCTTATAGCCACTGCTAAATTCTTGTAATTCTACTTCGCTATGCTATACTTGTTTTTATGGACGAACAATATTTAAATGAATTAACTGAATATCTTAAAAGTTTACATCATGTACATGCGGGAAGCCTGCCCTCCCTGGACCTATACATGGATCAGGTAACCGGATTTATGGAGGAACATCTGGCCTCCATGAAGCGTCATCCGGAGGACAAAGCGCTTACCAAAACCATGATTAATAATTATGCCAAAAATAAGATTCTGCCTCCTCCTGTTGGAAAGCGCTACAACAAGAATCACATGCTGATTCTGCTTTTAATCTACTATTATAAGAGTATGTTGAGTCTTTCCGACATCCGTACCGTGGTGGATCCCTTAGCGGAAAATTATTTTTCTCTTCACAGCAAACCCAGGCTCACGGATATTTACGAAGAAATCTTCTCCTTTGCCAATGGAGAAATGCAAAGCTTAGTGGAGGATTTAGAGAAAAAGTTTCAAACCGCCAACAGCTCCTTTTCGGAACAGGATCCCGCCTTTGCTGACTTGGAGGAACAGGAACGGGAACAGCTCCAAAGCTTTTCCTTCCTAAGCCTCCTGGCCTTTGACGTCTACCTCAAAAAGCAACTCATGGAGAAGATTGTAGACCGCATGGAGGAGAGCCAAAAGAAAGGGAAGAGGAAAAAGAAATAAAAGGAACAGTAATCCTCAAACAAGGCTAGCTTCTCAGCGATATAGCTTTGGAATACGGGGTAGTCTGAGCCCGCCGGTTCTTAGCTTTTGTTTTTTGAAAGCTTAGAACTGCTGCGTGGCGAGGCTAGCGAGAGCGTGCCCCGGTTCCATGCTATATCATTGAGAAGCTTTTTGATTGTTTAAAGCTGTTCCTTTTATTTTTCCTCTTCCTTTTTGGCTATCCTCTCAAAGGCTACCGCGTAGCCGTCTTCTCCATAATGTAAGGAACGGTTGACTCTGGAAATGGTTGCGGTGGAGGCTCCGGTGGCCTTCGCAATGTCGATATAGGTTTTGCCTTCCTGCAAGAGCTTGGCCACCTCATAACGCTGGGCCATGGCCAAAAGCTCATTGATAGTACAGAGGTCCTCGAAAAAACGAAAATACTCTTCCGTGGTTTCCAGCTGCTGCATTCCCTCAAATAAATGTCGTACCTCTTCGGTGTCTAGTTTCCGGTTCATTTTCTTCCTCTCCAAATGCTTCTTTATTCCCAGGTTACAGGGGTAGGTCTTCTGGTATCAAAGACCTTCTTCACGTCAATCAAGTCGGAAAGTCTATCCGCCGCGCCGCTGTAGGATTCATACAGGCGATAACCGTCCAGATTTCTTCTTCCCTGCCGGACAAAATCATCTCCGTACTGCATCCAAACCTTTGCGGAATCTACGTTACAGAAGTAATGGAAGCCTGCCGCCTCCAGCAAATCATATTTTCCGTCTTCTTTTCCCTTCTGATAGGGATGCCAGTCCCCAATATCATCTCCAAAGGGGTAAAGCAGAATCTCACAGGGATCCGGCAGAAGAGGCTCCACGTTTCTCTCCCAACGATCCGTATCCTTGGAAATGGAAGCCAAATCTCTGGCACCGAAATTGATATGTCCCCAGGAGTGGGAGGCAAATTCATAGCCGTCTTCCTTCATGGCCCTGGTAATCTTCTTAACGGTTTCCTTATCCTCTTCAATATTGGGGTTTGCCCTGTTCTTCGGGTCTAAGGCAGGAGAATTGGGATCAAAGGTCTCATCGGTTCTATAGCCAAGAACGCCGTTATAGCCGGTAAAAGCAATCACCGCCTTATGGCCATGGTAGGCAAAATCCGGATGCTCCTCCACGAACTTATCCAAAATCGGCACCAGGTCATAATCCCCAACGGTAACATTTCCGTCCTTATCGGTATACTGGTTTTTAGGCTTTCCATTTTCATCCAAAACCATCTTGTCAGCAAAGCCGTGACCTTCCATGTAAATGTAATAATTCACATCGTCCTGGGACATGACAAAGGGCTTCTTGCCCTCCGGAAGCATAATCTGCTTCTTTACCATTTTCTTCGTTCCGTCCGGCTGTTCCTGCATTTCCGCCAAATCATGCATATGCACCATCACATAACCTCGATCGTACATTTCCTTGATGATTTCCTCAAACTCCGGAATGGTGGTCATTACGGAATTGAACTGCTTTCCCTGATGGGTGTCCGTCAGGGCTCTGGTCGGGTCCACAATCAGGATATGGAAGAAAATGTGGGTGATATCATCCATATTGGCAGGAACCAGCTTGCCCTTCTCCTCTTCATACTGAGAAATCTTCGCGGAAATCTCCGTATCGGAAGACAGGTTCAAAGCATTTAAGGTGGCGATGGCACTGTCATAGTCATACTGCTTTGCCTGTAATTCCGCTGTCTTTAAGGCCTCATCCTTTTCCGAAAGAGCCGGAGTTTCACTTGCCTCTACTACATCGCCCTTCTCTTCCGTTTCCCCTTCCCCAAGCTTTACCACCGGGCGATTCTTGGCAATCGTGCTTTCAGAGACCTTCTTCCCGAAGGAAATGCCTCCCTGCTGTTGCACATAGGGCAGGGCATAACGTACCCCGATAAAAGCCAGGAACAACAAAAGAAGCAGAAGAAAAAAGAGCAGGATATGCAGGCGCTTCTCCTTCTTTCTTTTCTCTCTCCGCTTCTCCATCCGAATGCGGTGTTCCATCATTTTCTGCTGGTAATACTCGTCATCAAATTCTTCTCTGTTCATCCGATACCTCTCTCTGTCTCCCTCTTATTGTACAAAATATTGCCTTGAACGCAAGGGGGAAATGGCGAGGACTTCAGGAAGTACAGGGGGAAGAAAGACCGAGTTTATAATTCTAAGATTCCGGTTTGCCTTGCAAAACCAAACCATAATCTTCCAATGCAGATTGTTGATATCTGGAAAACCATGGTTCAAAAAATGGATTTTCCTTCTCGAAATTATGATATCTTTCCAAAATCATACTATTTAGCTGTCTAAAAATCTCTTCCATATCCAGAGTAAAACTAGCCTCTCCTCTATGTTCTTTATAAAGTTCATAGAAGAGAATCCGCAATAAATTACTAAACATTTTCATATGTCCTGATGCTTCTATTAGCTCATAAATTCCGGCCTGATACCCTTCAATCACCCTTGCATCTTCCGTTTCTGCGTAATACTGGTGAATAGCATCAATAACTGCCTGATTATTGTGGCCTTCTTCCGGACTGATTCCGACAAAATAATCTCCTAAGCCGGTTAAAATAATTACATAAGCTATCTCTTTTCCGGAGCAATATTCTCTGTGAATTAATTTCACACCGAATTTTGCTTCGCGTACCAGTCTATCGTATCTTGTTGAACTCATAGATAATCACCTCAAATTAATTATTTTATAACGAACCCCATCTTTTATACCAGATAGTTCATTTACTCCTGTTACTTTTGCATTACTGAGTATATCCGATAATGGCCTTTGTGTCACTTCAATTTCACCACTCAACAACCTTCCACCTGAAACAAACTGATCCATATATGCACTTGGATTATTAACCGATGGCATAGATGTATTCTCTATAGGTTGTGATGTCTGTATCATAATTGCTCCATCCTTACTGTTTAAATCTACGCCAGATAATACTGTTCTTCCAAATTCTTCATGATTTGTAATCTTAAAGATACCATTTTCATTAGAACATATACCACTGTAATGTGTCGCGAAATAATCTAGACTACTTTCCGGAACAGAAAAAACTCCACCTCCTGTAGCTAGACTATTATTTGGATTTCCAAAATTACCATTATGAGAATAAATATTATTAGCATCACTTGCTGCATTTTGAAAATGTACAAGTTCGAGTTCTACCCGATTTGAAGTTAGTTCATTTGCAATTTCTTGTAAATTATTACAATGTGAAATATTACTATTATTGGGACAAAGATCCTTAATATATTGTACAACGCCTTGGTCTGAGATAAACTCATCAGCAAGTGGTAAACGTACATTATTACTTATTCCTGAATATGACTTAGGTTTAGCAGCTTTTTCTATTTTTAAGTTAAAGATATCATTAATACTATAATTATCAGAATCAAATATTCCAGCATCATATCGATTCTTGAACTCCACCATAGTTTCAATTCCATTTAACTTCTTCTGCACCATCTTATTTGCCAATTTTTCGCTACTTTCACAAGTTTCCATTAATATATCTCTTTTATGAGACGTTAATGTATACCAGTCATCTCCCCATTGATTTTGTATTTGCTTTATATTATCGTAATCCTTATCTAATTCAAGCTTTGTAATATACTTCTCAATAACATCATCGGAGTATCCTGCTTCTTTCCCTATTTCTCGTAGAGCTTTGGAAGCCTCGTAATCAGCCCGAAAAGCATTAGTATCACTTATATCTTCAATCGAACTTCTCAAATCAGCTAAACGTTCTTTACTAAGAGCATTATCTCTATCCAAATCAATATTCAATGGATTTTGAAACTCATCCACATAATGATAGTCTTCCGCATTATAAACATAATCCGGATATTGCTCCATTGATGCATCACTTTCTACTTCTTCCATTCTGGGATAAAGAGAAATCATACACAATACAACAGTTGTCCAATCACCCATCTCTGCCGCATAAAGACCATCTCTTACTCCAGTTGTATAATTCAGTACAGTACCCAGCCCCGGTACGAAAGACAACGTAAATCTTAAATATCCCGCATTCTTATTATCTCCACCATAAGGGCTAAATCCTCCCCAGATAAAATCATAAGCTTCTTCTCTTCCTTCTTCTGAAAATGTCGTGTAGAGAGCTGAGATGCCAAACATCGTTCCGGACGCCACCGCGATAGCTGCTGTTCCTAATCCAGCAGTCGCGCATCCAATGCCTACAGCCACCGCTAAAACAAGGGAATATGCCACCACTGTAGGCCAGCCAAGATTTTGTATCAGTCCTATAATAGACGATCCTGATTCAGTCCATCCACCATCGTCTGCCAGTACAGATATTTCTCCATACCTTGCCAGTATGGCAATGATGATAAAAGCAGTACAGCAAACTAAAACTACAGTGGTAATCGACTTATTAACTTTTATAATGCCAATCTTTATAAATGATAAGATAATAAGAATAGCAGATAGTATCAGCCTGATTTCAAAATTAAAATCTACAGTAAACCATAAACAAAGGTTTAGAGCAGAACATAGGAATAAACCAATACTTAATCCTAAAAGCCTTAATTGAAACCCTCCAAATATAGGAGGCTTCTGCTGCCCTTGAGCTACTTTTTGATAGCGAAAGCTGGCATTAAGCATCATCAACAAGGGGGCTATTCCCCCATTTTCATACTTCATACATGAAATGAGAAGCATCATAGACAGCAAAAAGACCGCATAGGGATTAAAAATAAATAAATTTAACAGAACAGCGAGAGCCAGCTCTTGCCATATGTAAAAGTCTATCTTATTACTGGTAGCCTTCTCACACCTTTTAATGTCTCTCCTAAAAGATAAGAAATAAGAGAAATTAGACTTCAGCTTTCCGGATACTATATCAGCAATAAATGTCCGAACTGCAATAGCTAGAAGGTAATAAAGAACGGCAGTAATCGTTACTGTATTTATCGTATCTACAAACCTAGGAAGCCCAATTACCCCAGAGGCATCCGCTCTCCCGGCCAATAAATAAGGGGTCGATTTTCCAAAAATAGATTGTATCTTTATATAAAAAGTATCATTTAAATAGCAGAGCGCAAATATATTCCAGAAAAAAACTGCTAAAGACATAAATGCTGTGATTGCAAGTGTTTTTAAGAGGTTTTTCCAATTCATAAAGCCTTTAATAATATTTAATATTATTAATTTTATAAATCCAAAAAGCTCCTTGGGGAATTTTTGATCTTGTGTTAATCTTTTAAAACTAAGTCTGGTATAGTACTCCGGATCCTCTTTTTCCAAGTCTTTAGCTCTAGCATAATTATCTAAATCAGAACAGCAATTTTTTTCAATATATTTAATAATAGTCTTGCCAAGCGTTTTATTTCGTCCTCTTCTAAAATCGAGCACTTTATGAGCATCATCTACCTGTATAATTTCTAACTGTTTTTTTCCGATATGAATCAGTTCATCAACTTCATATTTTTTTCCGGAATTATTGTCAAAACACTGCAAAAAGACCCTTGAAACAGGAGTCACTTTAAGAGGAACCTCTCCACTATATTTATCCGAAACTTTATCTGAAAAAGTTAATTTATTTAACGTTCCTAAATCACGTTTTTCAATTTCCTCTCTCAACTGATTATAAACTGTTTTAATATTGGAATCTGCAATCAACAGTGCTTCATCTTTTTCAGCGTCTTGCTTGATCACTAAATATACGCCCTCAACATTTGTAAAGAAAATCCCCTTACTTTCTGCAAAAGACGGCTTTTTCAAGGCAATAATATCCTTGCTTTTTATCCAGTTCTGAATAAATGTAATGACGATATCATTGATTGCTATACCTTTTTCAGTATTAATTAATGTTTTATGTTCTAATGCCTCACGAGTTAAAGACTCTAGTCGAGTATTATCCAGAGTTTCAAACAGCAAAGGGGTATTTACAAATCCCATGCTACGTATATGCTTAGTCTCCGCCATAATATACTTAAAAACCATAATATATTCATTTAGAGACATTGTATGTAAAATTACAGGTCTTTTCCCTCTCATTTTTACCACCTACTTCATTATGTCTTCCGGAACAATTGTTAATCCGTACTTGCCACCCAGCCAATATTCTTTATTCACTTTAATAATGCATTTAATTTCATTATCAGAAAGACCTGTTTCCTTGGATAAATATATATTCTTACTATCTATCCAATCAAATTTATGATTTCTTCTTTTAATAAGCACTCCATCATATTCTGTTGTTACCCATAAAGAATAATCATCTACAAAGAGATATCGAACTTTTTCTCCCGGTAATCCATCTTCAACTGAATACTTGTTTATAATTTGAGGCTTCCCATCATTCAAAATTGCTTGGACGAGACCACCTTCTTTCATATATCCTGTCCCAATCCAAATCTTTCCATCTGTGTCTTTTACTATAGAAGTAACATATGGATGAGTAAGTCCGGTATTTTTCCCCAAATAGCTTATATCACCATCATCAGAAATATATGTTATTCCTCCCTGTGAATCTAAATATGAGCCAAAAAGAAGCCCCTGTTCCGTTGGCAAAATAACATTTACTGAATCAGAAAGTAATCCGCTTTTCTTATTTAGGACATTTTCTACCTCCCAATTTCCCTTCTTCTCCACTAATTTAGCAGCACCATTATATGTTCCACAGTATATTTCATGATTTTTCAACGCTATTGTATTCACTCTTCCCTTAGGAACCTGGGGATATTGAAAGTTAACTTTACTACCATTTCTTTGAAGATGTGTTAATCCCTCTTCATGTCCAATCCAAACTCCGCCTTCTCCATCACCTACAATACTGGCTGTATAAATCATCTTTATACTTTTAATTTCTGATACTATTGTTTTCGTAATGGGATCATAGAGCTTTAGCCCCTCATTCGTTCCAACATAAACATGTCTCCCATCACTATAAAGAGCTGATATCTCTGATTTATCCTCCAGAATTTGGAAATGATAGGAAGAAGCTTTATATTCTCTTTTTTTTTCTTTCTTTATGCCATAACCCAGGATACTTACTACCATTAAGGCAAATATGATGTTTACAATTATGTTAAGTTTTTTCATTTTCCGATATCTAATATTTTAAATGGCAATCCTTTAACTTCACCACGATCATGCGTAACATATATGATACATTTACTATGACAGTAGTTCTCTCTTAAATAATCCATTATAATTTGCTTGGTTTGAACATCCACATTGGATAATGGTTCATCCAATAATAAATTTCCTTTATCGGACAATAATGCTCTTGCTAAAGAAACTCTCATCGCTTGTCCACCTGATATTTCCTCTGGATACTTATGTAGTAAATGCTCTATTTGAAGTCCATTAACAACTTCTAATATACTTTCCTCTCTTTTATACATCATTCCATATGACACATTTTGTTTCACTGTCATATGGTTCCATAAAGTAGGATCTTGAAAAACTATTCCGATATCTCTTTGATTCGGACTGAGCTTTTTGTCAATTTTCTTTCCGTTAATACTAATTTCACCACTGTATTCATAATCAAATCCAGCTATTATTCTTAGCAAAGTTGATTTTCCGCACCCACTACTCCCAATAATAAATAAGCCATTATTATCATCCACACGAAAGGAAATACCATCTAAGACTTTAATACCATTAAATTCTTTTTGTATTTCCTGTACTTCTATCATTTCCTTCTACTCCCCTTAAATATTTTTATAAAACATAATAATATTATTTCTATAGCCATAATAAATAATACCACAATTATAGAAAATGCGGATACATATTCTGATGCGCCATAGTGTAAATAATTGTAAATTTTCACCGTAACTGTCTCTTTGCCCGGTGCCATTAAAATTAAGGGGATTCCTTCCTCTGCAAAAGCAAAGAAAAAAGATAACGCCATACCCAAAAGTATACTTGGCAATAACATATCAAACTTTATTCTAAAGTAATCTATGTACCGTATGGATAAAATTTCCGCTATTTCTAAGGCTTTTTTGTCCACCCTTAGCATAGAAGCATATAGTAATAAAACTATGATAGGTGCAGACTTTAAGGCACAACCAAGAGACGTCATTAAAATACTATGTTCAAGTCCTGTCCATCCAAAAGAATTTACTAACTTTAATAATCCCATGGCCTGAATTGTACTCGGAATTGCTATGGCATAAAAAATAAAACCTGCCAAACCGAAACACTCTTCACTTAAAAATTTCGCAGGATAATAGGAAATCAAAACACATATTACCGCGCTAAAAACAGACATCCAAAAAGATGTCTTAAATTCTTCAGTAATTAAAGCAAACGATGCAAAAAAGTTTTTAATTCCTCCCATTGTAGTCCCTAAAGTTATGATTGGAAATGCTACTTGTATAACAAGTATAAAAAATGCACAAAAACTTAATATTTTAATCCATCCGGTAATTTTCAAGCAGTACTTTGTCCTAATATTTTTTTTGCTACTAAAACTTCTTAAATTGCTAACCAGCCAGTGAACCGGGACGACAAGTACTATAAACAAAGGAATGCATTGTGCATATGCTTTTATAGCACTCCCTGTTCTACTATACACAGAAAAAATATCCAAAACATATGTATTATATTGAAACATAGAAGGAACAGAAAACTCTGTCATTGAAAAGGTACATATCAGTCCAGCTACTGCAAGCCCATATGGGCAAAGAGACGGTAAGATTACTTTCCAGACAGCGAAATTATCATTTCTGTAAGTAACAGCCATTCTAAGTTTATCAGTATCCAGATTTTCTATGCCAAGTAATAAAAACAGTACAGTAATAGGAAGATACGCCATCACCTCAACAAAGACGCATGCCCAAAAGCCACTAATGGAGTATTGTATTATACTGGGTTGGAATATGCTAAGAATCTGAAGAATATAAATCCAACTCAAAGCATAAATATAAAAGGGTATGGGAATCGTTATCACAAAGAAATAACGATTCCATCCCTTTAAATGCTTTGAATTGCTAATATACAATGCCGCAAGAAACCCAAATACTAAATTAATGATAGTCACTGCGACAGCTAACTTCAAACTATTTTTTAAGAGTAAAAATTGTCGCGTTCCAAACGAAAAGTCGAATAGACCTATCTCTTGAGCTAAAGTTCCAATAATTGGCAAAACAATAAATATGATATATATCAGCAAACCTATATACTTTTCTTTATTGGTAAATGGATTTTTCATACTTATTTTGCTGTAGCAAAGAGTTCTTCCATATCTTTAGCAGAGACTTCCATAGAATGATATATTTCCTCCAAGCTTAATGTCATCCCTTTTATGCCATTCTCTTTTGCATCTCTGATAGACAGGTCATAAAAACCGTCTTCCACTAATTTTCTTTCTGTTTCTTCTTTTAAAATGTAATCAATAAATATTTTTGCATTTTCTTTGTTGGGTGCTCCTTTTATCAATGCAACCGTACTCGGTGTTACAAGGGTTCCCATTTGATTGTCTCCTTGATCAGGATAAATCATAGACACATGAGCACCATCTTCTATAGCTTCTCTGGCATCATCTGAATCTGTAAAGCCAATAGCGACCTGACCTTTCGCCGCCATATCTTTTGTCACTGAATTTCCATCAACCACATTCACGTCTAAATTAATAATATCTGTAAAAAATTTTTTTGCTTTTTCGTTTCCCCATTGTGCATACAAGGCTGCCGCCATAGTTTTCGTTGTTCCAAACATCGGATAAGCAATCGCTAGTTGCTTTCCTGAATATTTTCCACTAGTAAAATCTTCAATCGAAGTAGGAAAATCCTCTTTAGAAAGTAAATCATTATTTACTAAAAAGACTCTGGCTCTTCCTCCAACCGCAGTCCACATAGAACTGCTGGATTTATAATACTGTGGAATGTCTGCTGCCGAGGGGGAGGTATACGCATCAAGCACGCCTTGATTTTCCAGGGTAATAGTTTGAACAAATTCATTATTCCAAAAAACATCACAAATAGGATTATGCTTTTCAGCAATAATCCTATTCACTAATCCGGTTGTTTTATTTGCTTCTGTATCATAAACTACCTTGACTTTAATTCCTGTTTCTTTTTCAAAATCATTTATGATTTTTTCACTAAACACCTGATCGATTGCTGTATAGACAACCACCTCTTTTGATTTAGTTTGTGCTGCCCCACAGGCAGTTAAACTCGCCAAAAAGATTGAAATTAAAATTAAAATAAAGCTTTTCTTCCAAATCATTTGAAACTCCTTTTTTTATCACTTGACAGTTTGAATGCATTTTCTAACATTTCTTTAAAAAGTGAGTTTTTATATCACTAATTAAGTAAAAATAGATTATTTCATATATTCAAAACTGTCAAGTTGTATGAAGTTCCAAAGAAAGAAAGTCTTATGTATTATCCCTCTCCGTTTAACTTATGCAGGAAAGGTGATACTCCCTTATACAGTAAGAGGCAAAGAACTACATCAATCATGCCTTTCACAAAGGTAAAGGGCACATTAAAGATAAGCAAAGCCTTTTCAATGCTACCAATGGAGGGAAGAATCAACTCATAAGCAGAAAGCACTACCTCTTTCGGCATAAAGTTGTAGTAGAAGGGATAAACCACCAAAAGGTTGGAAGGGTAGGAAATAGCCGCCATAACCACTGCACCAACAACGGAGGCAATAATTGCACCCTTCTTGCTCTTGTTTTTCTGATAAATAAATCCTGCGGTACCTGCAAAGCTTGCCCCAAGGATAAAGTTGGAAAGTTCTCCCACGCCGAAGGATCCGGAGCTAAAGCTGTGAAGAATATTTTTGATAAGCTCCACCAAAATGCCGGAAACAGGCCCCAAGGCAAAGGCTGCAATTAAGGCAGGAAAATCCGAAAAATCAAACTTGATAAAAGGAGGCATTAAAAAAGGAATAGGAAACTCAATCCACATCAAAATATACGCTATAGCGGATAATATTCCTGTTACCGCCAAAAATCCCACACTACTCTTCTTCACACTGCTCACCATTCTTCCCTGACTTTCTGCTTTCATTACTGTCCTCTCTTTCTTTGCATTCTCTGCAAGTCGCATTCTTCCGGTGGTTCTTTTCGAAAGGCTTTAGGATCGGGCATTTTCCTTCTTTTTTGTATTTTCAAAAGAATTCTTTTTTGTAAAACGCCTTTGAAAATAGAAAAAGCCCTGTACAAAAAGTACAGGGCAGAAAGCACAACGCTCGTCTTCTTCCATCCAGACTATACTGTTGGTACCGGAGTTTCACCGGTTCAACTGCTTTCGCAGGTCGCGGACTGTACCGCCAGTGGGGACTTACACCCCGCCCTGAAGAACATTCATTTTTACGATACTAAGAATACTCCTCTGCCGAAAACTTTGCAAGGAATATTTTTTACGCATTTAGAGCATGTTTCGACGCTTTGTTTCGACACTTTAGTTCGATACTTTGCTTCAATACTTTGCTTCGATACTTTTAGAACTTAATCCATCCCAGTACACCGGCTACAGAACTGAACAGAATAATCGCCACAAAGAAGGGGCAAAGGTATTTGATCATGAAATTAAATACCGCCTTTCTTTTAAAGGGGGCATCCTTTCGCATAACTTCCGCCGCAATACCCTCTACGCCGATTACCCGCACCACCAAAAGACAGGTAGCCATAGCCGCAATGGGCATCATCACGGAGTTGGTCAGGAAGTCAAAGAAATCCAGGAAGGGCATATTTTTCAAAATGGTCACAAAAGATAAAGGGCCATAGCTTAAAGCACTCAAGGTTCCTAAAGCCACCATAATCAGCAGTAAAACCACTGTGGATCTTCTTCTACTCCACTTCAGTTCATCCTGGAAGGTGGAAACCGCACTTTCCGCTAAAGCGATAGCGGAGGTCAGTGCCGCAAAGAAAACTAAGGCAAAAAAGAGAATCCCTACTACTCGACCAAAGCCCATGCTGGCAAAGATTTTCGGCATAGTAATAAACATAAGAGAAGGGCCCGCCTTTAATACGGAGGGGTCTCCGTTGGAAAAGGCGAAAACCGCAGGAATAATCATCAGTCCTGCCAAAACCGCAATGGCCGTGTCAAAAACCTCCACATGGCTGGTGGATTCTTCAATAGACAAGTCGGACTTCATATAGGAGCCGAAGGTAATCAGGATTCCCATGGCAATGGAGAGAGAGTAGAACATCTGTCCCATGGCGGAAACCACCGTCATCCAGGAAAAGTTCTTGATATTGGGAACTAAGAAGTATTTTACTCCGGCAAATGCGCCCTTTCTGGTGATGGCATAAATAGAAAGCAGAATTGCCAGAATCACCAGAATCGGCATCATAAAGGTAGAAACCTTTTCGATTCCATTTTCCACACCCATAAAGATAACCCAAAGTACCAGCAAGGTAAAAATCAAAAACCAAAACTCCGTCTTTACCCCATTTCCGATAAATGCCGTAAAGTACTCGGCTGTAGCCATGGCTTCTGTTTCTCCCTGGATATAGCCGAAGAGATATTTGCATACCCAACCGCCGATGACGGAATAATAGGGTACAATTAGGATGGGGATAATGGCATTAATCCAGCCTCCCGCCTTGAACATCCAGTCCTTTCCAAAGTGGGCATAGGCTCCCACGGGGCTCTTTCTGGTCATTCTTCCGATGGCACTTTCCGCAATTATCATGGTGTAACCAAAGGTAAGCATCAGAAGGAGGTAAACCAAAAGGAAGATTCCTCCTCCGTATTTCGCCGCCAAATAAGGGAATCTCCAAATATTTCCCAGGCCCACCGCAGAGCCTGCGGCGGATAAGACAAAGCCCAGGCGGGAGCTGAACTTACTTCGTTTTTGCTTTTCACTACTCATTTTCAAGTTCCTTTCTACTGCTACGCATTTCTTTTCTATTTTCTTAGAAGCCTTCTCCATAACTTCCGGAAAGAACACATTTTCCTGAAATCTTTTGTTCTTCCATTCCGGGGGTGCTCCTGTCTACAGAAGCTACAGCAAAATTTTCCCTTACAGTACCTCTCCTTCAGCGCCTAAAAACTTCAAGGCCTGATAGAGTCTGGCAAGGGGCAGGCCCATCACATTGTAATAGTCCCCTGCAATGCCCTTTACAAAGGGGGCAAAACGTCCCTGAATCCCGTAAGCTCCCGCCTTATCCATGGGCTCTTTGCTTTCGATATAATCCCAAATTTCCCGCTCCGTAAGTCTTGCGAACTGCACCTCGGTCTTTTCGTAAAAGCCCATTTTCTTCCCCTGAAAATGAAGGCTGACCCCGGTATAGACCTGATGGGCTCTTCCGGAAAGGGCGGAAAGCATCCTGTAGGCATCCTCCTCACTTTTCGGTTTTCCCAAAATCCGATCCTCGAAAAATACCACTGTGTCCGCCCCAATCACAAGATAGTCCTTCGGATACTGCTTTGCTACGTCCTCCGCCTTCTGAAAGGCCAGCTTCTGCACCAAAAGACTGGGATCCGCCTCCGTTACATCCTCCGCTATTCCGCTGGGATGAATCTCCGCCTTAAGTCCCAGAAGCTGAATCAGCTCCTGTCTTCTTGGAGATGCGGAAGCCAAAACCAGCTTGGGAAATAGCACCGTGATGGGCTTTTCCTTTTTTTCCGCTTCCTTCCTTCTTTCCTCCCGCTCTTTTAATTTATGTTCCAAAAGGTCTACATCTTCTTTGGAAAGCCCCAGCTTTTCCAAGAAGTCCTCGTCTTTATTTGTAGCGTCTCCCATTCTTCTTCCTTTCTTTTTTGCAATTGCCCCTCTGTTTTTGCAGTCGCCTTTCTATTTTAACGATTTTTTTCTGTTTTCACAGTAATTTTTTTACAATTTGCCATAAAAATGATTTTCTTTCTCTTTTTTGTGAAATACGATGTTTTCCGGGAAAATAAGCGGAGAAAACAGCAAAGAAATTTCCTCTTTTCTCCAAAAGATTTCTTCTTGCATTTTCCTCCGCTTTATACTAAGGTGAACTCATCGCACTACGCGCAGTACATGTCTTAGAGAAAGGGAATTCTATGAAAATCGAAAACGTAAACAACGTAGAAGGCTTATTTAAGCTATTGAATGACTTACACGGAAAGGTAGAGTTGGTTTCTCCGGAAGGAGACCGAATTAACTTGAAGTCCAAGCTCTCCCAGATGCTGATGATGTCTCAGATGTTGGACAAGGCTTACATTAAAGAGCTGGAACTGATTGTTCATGAGCCGGAGGACATGAAGAAGGTTGTTGAATTCATGATGGGGGATGCCCACAATTGATTTTCCGCACTTGCGAAAATTTGACTCTTCCCAAAGCGGAAGAGTCTTTTTTTTCTGATTTGCTGGTGGTGGGAGGCGGCTGTTCCGGCTTAGCCGCCATCTCTGCCGCAGCGGATCTTGGGATTGAAAACAGTCTTTTATTGGAAAAAGAAGAAAGCCTTGGAGGGCGTTTAGGAAAAAGCACGGAAGAGATAAGCGGGCTCTTTGCAAAGATCGTTCAGCCTAAAGAGCTTCTGTCCCATTTTTCCCTTTTTCTGGAAAATTATGGAGTCGCTCATCAAGAGGGTGTGGAAGTAGAGGAAATTTATGTTCTTTCAAGGGAGGCTCTTTCGATAGTGCATTCCCAAGGCGAAGCTTCCGCTTATCGCTATCTCTTAAAGGCTAAAACGAAGGAAGGAGAACGCTTCTTTATCAGTAAGGCTTTCGTCTTGGCTACGGGAGTACTTACCCCGGAGGAAAATGCCGCTGTTTCTGTTCTTATAGAAGAAGAGAAGAAAACAGGCTCCCCCCGACTTTTCCTGACAGGACAAAGTCTTGCCCCCTCCCAAAGCATTGCCGAAGCAGTGCAATCCGGTGGAGCTGCGGGTAGAATGGTAGGAGAAATGCTTTTAAAGGAAAAGTATAAACAGGGATTTTAAAACAAGGGGCTGTAAAGCCCCTTGTTTATTATGAAACGGTTTATTCTTTTTCTACTAAAGCTTGATTATCCGATTCCACCGTAAAATGCACCTGCTATAAGTGCAAGCAATGCAAGTCCTGTATAAACATACTTACCCAAAAAGAACCAGGTATCTCCTTTAGGCTTCTTTGCACCTGTATTTACTGCTTCCATTGTATACTGCTTTCCAAATATGAAGAACAACATTACTGAAGCAAGTACCGCACCAATAGGGCAAATATAGATAGACACCGCGTCCATCCAGCTTCCTACAATGCCCTGTATCAATACTGCAACTACCACACCGATTACTCCGATAATTCCTACCGACTGTACTCTGCCGAGTTTAAACTGCTGCTGCAATGTAGCTACAGGCGCCTCATACAGATTCACAAGTGAACTGAGTCCTGCAAAGGTAACACATACGAAGAATATAATTCCTACAAGCATACCACCGGGCATCTGATTCATGATATTTACAAGGTAAATGAACATGAGTCCCGGGCCGCCTTCACTAAGCTCCGCACCGGATGTGGCCATAGCAGGGATAATCACCAATGCTGCAAGAAGTGCCGCAAGAGTATCAAATATGGCGATATTCATTGCTGAGAAAGGGATATCCTCTTTCTTACTCAGGTAAGAGCCGTAAATAACCGTACCGTTTCCTGCAATAGAAAGGGAGAAAAATGCCTGTCCGAATGCAAATATCCAAAGTCTTACATCCTTTAATCCCTCCGGATTTACAGTAAAGATATACTTGTATCCGTTTACTGCCCCCGGCTGTATGCCTATATAAAAAGCAAGTCCGATCATCATGACGAAAAGTAGCGGCATCATAAACTTATTGGCTTTTTCTATGCCGTCTGCAACACCAAAGGCCATGATAGCAAAGTTTACAACGAGGGCGATAATAATCCAGGCATTGTTACCGAATGCAATAGCTGTGGATCCGAAAGTGCTTCCAATAAGATCCATGTTGCTACCCATTCCAAAAAGCTGACCTGTAAAGGCCATGACAACATATTTAAAGATCCAACCTACTACGCAGGAATACCCTATTGCGAGAGCCAAAGAACCGATTGTAGGTATAATTCCTATGCTCTCACCAAGTTTTCTGCTTTTTCCGGCATGTTCCATAGCAGCACCGAATGCTCCTATAGGACCTTTTCCCGTGCTTCTTCCCAGTGCGATTTCTTCCACCACTCCCGTGCTACCGATCAAGATAACAAATAAGAAGTAGGGAATCAAAAAAGTCATACCTCCCCAGGCTGACACAAGCACCGGAAATCTCCATAGGTTTCCCATACCTACAGCTGAACCTACACAGGCTATAATAAAACCTATTTGTGAGTTAAATCCATCCTGCTTTACAGCGGTATTATCTGAACCCATAAGCTTCCTCCATCTTACTAAAAAATGTAAGTCCCTTTGTGGATAGCAGTCCGGCCTTTACGAGACCGGACGCCAAGATATTTTATTTTTTTACGAGTATCGCCGGCATATCCTACGATATCTCATTTATTTTTCCCAATATTTGTAATTTCCTTCATCACACATTTCTTCCTTTGATGGAGCGTAGGGCTCTGCCCATGCATGGAAATGTCTCATTGGTAATGTATGACCAAAGGTAATCTTTAGATTGGGAACTGTATCTCTGTCTTTATAAAGTTGTGTCAGTGCTGCAATAATATAGTCCATGTGCTGCTTGCTAAACTGACTTCTGTTAATCGCAAGACGGACAACATTACATACTTCCTTCTGCTGCTCAGGAGTTTTCAGATCATATTCCATAGAGAAATCTCCAAGCTCTGAACAACGAATACCGTAACGATGA
>ERZ773197.851-NODE-851-length-22660-cov-12.280159_pt1 | contig 22660 bp, 16 predicted proteins | sample MGYA00580999_ERZ773197 | MGnify/ENA primary metagenome ERZ773197 (study PRJEB29015, sample SAMEA2738166) | human oral metagenome | biome: human oral; feature: human-associated habitat; material: saliva | place: China | collected 2185 ...
GGCGACAAAGGTATAACAAAGTTTGGAAACAGCAAAATAATCTGAAAAGAAATATTAAAAAACCCTATGATATGGGAGGAATCTAAATACCTCTCCTTCTCTTACGTCACCTCTCCCATTCCTCTTTTTGAGGAGTAGGAGAGGCAAATTAAGAGAACGCTCTACCAATATTGAGCGTTTAGAGGGTGTGTCTAAATAGGCACACCCTCTTATGTTATATCATTATCTTGAAGAGAAAATCAGTTATCTTTTTTTACTTCTTTCTTCCATTTGTGATGTGTTTCATAGCGATGTTCATATCTCTTGCAATAACCTTTGCATCACGCTGAAAGTCCTCTCTGTCGCTCCCTTGCAAATAGCGTTCGAATCGCCTTACAGACGTCAGTCCAATTGACGAAAGAAGACCTGTTCGTAAGGTTGGTCTTTGCTTCATGAGTTCCGATGTCGTTACTTGCTTGTGATTGGGGTGTGTTATGGTTCAGGCGTGAGTTCTTTCACTAATTTTCGTGCAAAGGCATTGGGGAAGCCAGGGCGTGAGACGGTGGCCCCGATTCCTGTTTTTGTGCGCACGAATTGTCCCTGTGCATCGGTGGGTTTTATGGTCATGTCGTTATATTTCACGATGAGATGGAAGGCGAGTTGTGTCCATCGTTTGAGCATGTGCTGTGCTTGTTGATTGCTGTAGTCATTGAGTTGTTTGAGTGCAGCTGCCTTGTCTGAAGCATAGAGGGCGCAGGCCTTTTGTTCAACCTCGGCTTGTTGTTTGAAATAATTTTGTTCGAGGCTATCGCGCACCGCTTTGAGTTCGGGGAACATCATGCTATAGCGTGGGTATACCATGTTGCTGACCCAGTTGCATACCCAGAAGGCGTTTTTCATTGAGAAGGTAACGGCATCAGCTCCTGGGGTGTTATAGCATTCGGGTATGAGGGTGTTGCCACAATAGATTGGGGTATAGACAATCATGTTGCTATCATCGTTTCCAAACCACAACACGCCACCGATTTCGCGTGGAAGCCATGAGCGCATTTCGCTGACAAAGGAGAAGGCTGTTTGTTGTGTGCTCACGGGTCGTTCGCTGAAATAGGTTTTGCCATCGACCTTAAAGGTGAGTGGTGAGGGTCGATAAGGCATTTGGTAGATTCCTCCGCCAATATTGAGTGAGTCCATGGCCAATGGTGTACCTTCATAATGGTCGCGCATGGCTGCTTGCACATCTTGCACACTGAGTTTGTGGTTGGGCACTATCCAGAGTGGCATGTCTTCGGCATTGGGATCAACGCCTTCGGCCCAGGGGAGATAGCGCGAAAAGTTGTCAGCGAAGTGGTTGAAGAAGGCCCACACGCGTGCATCACAGAAGCGTCGGCCTGAGAAGTCGGGACGTGCATAGGTCATTTTCCAGTTAAATTCGCTGTCAGCTCCTTTGAACCATCCTTTGCTTCGCGCGAACGACACTACGTTTTTACTGTAGAGCACATTTTTTTTGTCGTTCATGTTGAAGCGTCCGATGCGGCTTTGGTTGGCGTGTGCGCAGATGGCATTGTCGGGGATGCGTTGTGCCACCCACACCACTTTTTTGCTTGCTGGTCCGCATCCCATCATCTCCATTATCCATGCTTCGTTAGGGTCGCAAATGGTGAAGGTTTCGCCCTCGCTGTTATATCCATAGGTTTCCACCAGGTTGGTCATCACGCGGATAGCTTCTCGGGCTGTGCGTGAGCGTTGTAGGGCAATATAGATGAGACTGCCATAGTCGAGTATGCCTGTGGAGTCGACCATCTCTTCGCGCCCACCATATGTGGTTTCGCCAATGGTTACTTGATATTCATTGATGTTTCCGATGACGTTGTAGGTCACTGGGGCTTCGGGAATTTCTCCTCGCAATTCGTGGGTCTCCCAATTATAAACGGGGCGCATTTGCCCTTTTGCATGACGGCCTGCGGGATAGTGGGCTAAGCCAAGGAACATGCCATAGCTATCGGCATTATACGTGCAGATGACACTCCCGTTGACACTTGCCTTCTTGCCTACAATGAAGTTGGTGCAAGCCTCTGAAGAGACTGCATAAAGCATGAGGCCCAAAAGCAGAAAAAGAGTTTTATTGATGTTCATACTGATATATTAAGATAATCTAACATTCAAAAAATTACATATTACATATTACATTAAGCCCGATATGTTAATGAGAAAATGAGGAATGTATCCTTATTTTTCCTTTTTCGACAAAGGCTTTTCCTCCTATCCATTCAGTCATGGCAGGCTCACCATTGAACGTATAACTGTTCAACACCTCATTGCCACAGACTTCGACAACGGCATGATGCAACGTGTGGCCATCGTCGAAGACGACTTCATGGAAAGCCAGTCGGCGCACGTCATGGTTTGGCATGGCTATCTTGTGCTGGGCTGGCGCTCGGGTATCATGGCGTCGGCAGGAGGAGGCGGTGCCTGACTCTGGTGGTTAGAATCACGCGCGAGGCTATCTGTTTTCATCTTCTCGGTGGGCTTTTCCTTATTAGTGTGCATGCGGAAGAGTTTGACTGCGCTGATAATCATCAGTTTGAGTGTCGTAGTGTTTTCTCCCGGGCTTTGACTGCGGTTGAGCAAGAAGAAGCCGTTGACAGCTTTGATACCTAACCGATTGTCATCATAGATAGTGAGGGTGTTGTGGCCTGCAGATGAGATGTGAATGGTTTGTGAGGCTATGCTATCGTTGTTGAATGTGACCGAAAGCATTGCCACGCCATCACGCATGCCATCTTGATAGATGAAATCGCTGTTAAAGTCGAGCATGAGCTGGTCTCCTTTATGGAAAGACGAGTCGGTTTTGAGACTGAAACTATAAAGGTTGAAGGGCTTTTGCGGGGCAAGCACCATTGAGACTTGGCCGTGCCACACATTTGCCGTGTCGCCTTTGAGCCCTACATTGGCAAAAGCGTCTCCGCCGGCGCCTCCGAGTGCCGAGGCTTCATCGTTAAAACGCTTGGCAAGGTGCTCGTAAATGGTTTTCAACCGCTCGGTGTGACGCATGTAGTAGACCAGAGACGAATCAAATTGGGCTTGTGTATAGCCATATTTCTCAAGTACGGCTGCATGATATTTGATGATGTTGAGTGAATCATTGCCCGAAGTGCCAGCCATAGCGTCGGCCAAGTGCCAATCATAGAGCATGTCTTCCAGTTCAGATGGCTGTATATATTCCGAGGGAACACCGGGACGGCATCCCACCATGAACATCACGAGGCATCCAACCACCAAGCTTGTGAACGACTTGTGTATCGTGTGCATTTTCATTTTCTCTTGAATGCTCGTTTAATGGTATCCGAGAGCTGTTCCATCTCCTGGCGATAGAACAGGAAAAACAACACTATGCCTACGGAGATACATGCATCTGCAAAGTTGAACACGGGTGAGAAGAAGATGAATTCTTCTCCTCCCTTGAAGGGAACCCACGAGGGATAGGTGGTTACAATCATGGGAAAATAGAACATGTCGACCACCTTGCCTTGCAAGAAGGGGGCATACCCTGTTCCAAAGGGCACAAAGCCGGCCACACTGAAAGGTGTAGAGGCATTGAAGATGAGTCCATAGAACATGGAATCGAGGATGTTTCCCACTGCACCGGCAAGAATCATCGACAACACGACGATGTATCCCGTGGTGTGTTTTTGCTTGAGCACCTGCCGAATATACCATCCGATAGCGGTGATGGCTACAAGACGGAAAAGACTGAGCACCAGTTTATTGAAGAAGGTCATGCCATAGGCCATACCATTGTTTTCGACAAAGCTGATGTAGAACCAATCGGTGATGTGAACAGACTCACCAAGACTGAAATGGGTCTTGACCTCAATCTTAATAACCTGATCTATGAGAAGAATGGCAGTTATCAAGATAAAGGCCAGGACACCATCGGATAAGATTTTGTTTGTTTTCATTTCTTTCTTGCGTTCTTCGATGCCACGCTCAAGGTGGCATGAGGCACGATACGGAGGCGTTCCTTAGGAATCAATTCGCCTGTTATGCGGTCAATTCCATAGGTTTTGTTTTCGATTCTGAGCAAAGCGCCCTCTAAAGCTCTAATGAATTTTTGCTGACGTTGTGACATTTGAATCATTTCTTCTTTGCTCTGGTTGGCACTTCCCTCATCGAGCACCTTGTTATAGGTGGGTGAAGTGTCGTCAATGCCATTGCCGTCTTTGTTCATCAACTGATTCATCAGTGCTGTGTATTCCGTACGAGCAACTTTCAATTTGTCATTAATGATAGAACGGAACTCTTCCAATTCCTCATCTGAGTAACGTGCTTTCTTGTCCATTGGTTATTAAATTTTTAATTATTATAAAGGAAAGAGTTGGTGGCTATAGGAAGTTACTCCCATGGCCACCGATAAGCTCTTTATTAGTTTTTCTCTACAAGGATATTGAGTTTGAAGTCATCAAACTCAGTCTCAACACCCTGATTGTCGGCTATCTTGATGTCGTTGGCCAGCACCTGACTCTTAATCATTTCGCCAAACGACTCTATGGCAGCGTCGGTTTGCACATTCGGAGCCACGGTTACAAGGATGCGATCGGTAATCTCAAGTCCTGTTTCCTTACGCAGATTCTGAATGCGATTAATCAGTTCGCGTGCCATACCTTCGCGTTTCAACTCTTCGGTCAACTCTACCTCGAGTGCCACCGTCAGATTGCCCTCATTGCTCACCAACCAACCAGGAATATCCTCGCTGATAATGTCTACATCAGATACCTCTACGGTCACCGCCTGGCCCTCTACCTCAAAGCTGATGCTTCCCGAGGTTTCGAGCAAGGCTATCTCGTCTTGGTTGAGTGCATCCATGTGGGCAGCTACAGCCTTCATGAGTTTGCCAAACTTCTTGCCCATGACTCGGAAATTGCACTTGATTTTCTTCACGAGCATGCCCTGGCCTTCTACAAACACGAGTTCCTTCACATTAACCTCATTCTTGATGAGGTCGGCCACGGCCTCTATGTGTTGTTTCTGTTCAGCATCAATGGCAGGAATCATTATCTGAGCCAGTGGCTGACGCACCTTGATGTTTACCTTTCGGCGTAAGGCAAGCGTCATTGAGGTTATCTTCTGTGCCATACCCATTCGAATTTCGAGGTCGGCATCTATTGCCTGCTCATCAGCTACAGGGAAATGGTCGAGATGCACGCTCTCTAACTTGCCTCCCAAGTCGTGATAGAGTTCGTCGGCATAGAATGGAGCAAATGGAGCCATCAATTTAGCCACAGTCATCAGGCAGGTATAAAGTGTCTGATAAGCCGAAAGCTTGTCTTGGCTCATCTCTGTACCCCAGAAACGTTTACGATTCAGACGCACATACCAGTTACTCAAATCGTCGTTCACAAAGGCATCTATCAATCGGCCAGCACGTGTGGGGTCGAAGTTTTCCAATTCGTGCTCAACACCCTTTATCAGAGAGTTGGCTTTGGAAATTATCCAACGGTCAATCTCTGGGCGGTTTTCAAGAGCCACCTGCTTAGCCTCAGGGTCAAAGCCATCGACATTAGCATAGAGGGCAAAGAAACTATATGTATTATATAATGTTCCGAACAATTTACGGCGTGTCTCGTCTACTCCATTCGGGTCGAACTTCAAATTGTCCCAAGGCTCGGAGTTAGTCATCATATAGAAGCGTACAGGGTCGGCTCCATACTTGTCAATCATTTCAAATGGATTGGTCACATTGCCCACATGTTTGCTCATCTTGTTTCCTTTGGCATCAAGCACAAGGCCTGTAGAGATGACATTCTTGAAAGCCACATGATCAAACACCATTGTTGAAATGGCATGCAGGGTGAAGAACCAACCGCGTGTTTGGTCTACGCCCTCATTGATGAAGTCGGCAGGATAGTAAGCTGGGGGTACAGGTGTGCCCTCATAGGTAGAGGTGACAAGCTCTCGACGATATTCGTCTTCGCTCTTGCCTGTTGCTTTCAGTGCTTCAGGGGCAAGTTCACCTTCAAATGGATAGTGCTGTTGAGCATAAGGCATAGAGCCCGAGTCAAACCAAACGTCAATCAAATCGCTCTCACGCTTCATGGGTTCGCCAGCCTCGTTCACCAGCACGATATCATCTACGTATGGACGATGCAAGTCTACCTTATCATAATTTTCTTTTGAATAGTCTCCGGGAACAAAGCCATTGTCTTTCAGAGGATTGCTCTTCATTACACCGGCAGCCACACTCTTCTCTACCTCAGCATAGAGTTCTTCTATGCTTCCTATGCACTTCTCATTGCGTTTATCGTCTCGCCAGATAGGAAGAGGAGTTCCCCAGAAACGTGAACGTGAGAGGTTCCAGTCATTGAGATTCTCCAACCAATTGCCGAAACGCCCTGTTCCTGTGCTTTCAGGTTGCCAGCGAATGGTTTTATTGAGTTCTACCATACGCTCTTTCTTTGCCGTATCTTTGATAAACCAGCTATCGAGCGGATAATATAGAATGGGTTTGTCTGTGCGCCAGCAATGTGGATAGTTGTGCACATGCTTTTCTATCTTGAAAGCCGTGCCCTCCTGTTTCATTTCCATGCAGATGACGATATTCAAGTCTTCATCTTTTTCACAGGCCTTCTTGTCCCAAACTCCATCAGGATTATATTTAGGGTCGTATGAGTTTTTCACATAGTCACCCGCATGATGTCCGTAAGCCTCTTTATCTACACAAGCCTTTATAAAGTTCTTGTCAAGGTCTTCCAATGCATAATATTTACCTTGTAAATCAACCATTGGGCGTGTCTCACCCTGCTGGTTAATCAGATAAAGGGCTGGTATGTTAGCGTCTTTAGCCACTTTAGCATCGTCGGCACCAAAGGTTGGGGCAATATGCACGATACCCGTACCATCTTCGGTAGTTACATAGTCACCCAAGATAACCCGGAAAGCTTCGCTATCCATTTCAACAAACTTATCACGACCATCTTCGCTTGCAAACACCTTGTCGGCATGTGCCTCGGCATAGTCTTTCACAAACGCTGGTGAGAAGTCATCCACCTTCTCACAAGGCTTCACCCAAGGCATGAGCTGACCATAATGAAGTCCTTCTAAGTCCGCACCTTTCATTCGGTCTACAATACGCCAAGGACATTGTTTCTTTTCTTTATCAAAAGCGCCAAGTTCACCCTCCTTTACTTCTTGCTCAGGATTGAGATAAGCGCTGACTCGACTCTCTGCCATGATTAGCGTCAGGGGCTGACCATCATAGAGATTATAAGTTTCGATGGCTACATAATCTATCTTTGGACCTACACAAAGTGCCACGTTAGAAGGCAAAGTCCATGGTGTAGTGGTCCATGCAATGAAATAGGGCTTACCATGCTTGGTCCATTCTGTCTTAGGGTCTTTAATGAGGAATTGAGCCGTTACAGTTGTATCTTTCACATCACGATAACAACCTGTCTGGTTCAACTCATGACTTGACAAGCCAGTACCAGCTCCAGGTGAATAGGGTTGAATAGTATAACCTTTATAAAGCAAACCTTTATTATAAAGTTGCTTTAAGAGCCACCAAAGGGTTTCAATGTATTTATTGTCATACGTGATATAAGGATGATCAAGGTCTACAAAATACCCCATCTTTTCCGTAAGCTCACGCCATTCAGCCGTGAACTTCATCACATTCTCACGACATTTCTTATTATAATCCTCGGTTGAGATATACTTTTCAGAAGCTTTATTATCAATATCTTTCTTTGTGATTCCAAGTTCTTTTTCCACTCCAAGCTCAACAGGAAGTCCGTGTGTATCCCAGCCCGCCTTGCGGTGAACCTGATACCCCTTCATTGTCTTATAGCGATTGAAGGTGTCTTTGATGGCACGCGCTAAAACGTGATGAATTCCAGGATGCCCATTCGCTGAAGGAGGTCCTTCAAAAAATATAAATTGTGGACAACCCTCACGCTCGTCGATTGTTTTATGGAAAATATCATTCTTCTCCCACTCAGCCAATACTTCCTGATTTGTTCTTGTCAGATGAAGACCATCATGTTCGGCAAATTTTTTAGCCATATTCTATAAAAATCTAATTATTGTTACGTAACTTTTTAATGCCCGCAAAGATAATAAAAATTATTAGCAATCCCAAAAAGCACTCATTCTTTTTAAGAATATGACAGCTGAGCCCTAAAATACATAACATATATTTTGTTAATCCCTAAAAACTCACTACTTTTGCAAAGAATTTACACTAATAATTATGAACTGGTTAATCAATCTTTTTACCACTACTGATTCTGTGGCCCACATAGCCATGCTCTATGCAATCGTGATTTCCATAGGCGTACTATTAGGCAAAGTGAAAATAGGAGGTATTTCTCTCGGTGTGACCTTCGTGCTCTTTGCTGGTATTCTTGCTGGTCACATTGGATTCACTGCACCAACCAACATCCTGAGTTTCATTCAAGATTTTGGACTGATTTTATTTGTATTCTGCATCGGTTTGCAAGTGGGTCCGGGCTTCTTCGAAAGTTTTAAGAAAGGTGGAGTGTCACTCAATCTACTGGCCACAGTAACGATTCTGCTCAATATCGGAGTGATGTTTGCCTGTTATTGGCTTTTCTTTGACACCAAAAATGTCAACAATCTCCCAATGATGGTCGGAACATTGTATGGAGCCGTAACCAATACCCCTGGACTTGGTGCCGCAAACGAGGCGCTGACAAATGTCTTTGCCCACGGAAACGTACCTGAAATTGCATCGGGATATGCTTGTGCTTACCCACTTGGTGTATTGGGAATTATTGGTGCAACCATTGCAATTCGTTATATCACACGTGTGAAGCTTGAAAAGGAAGAGAAACAACTTGCCGAACAAGAAGACGAGAATCCAAAAGCTAAACCCCATCAAATGCACTTGAAAGTAAGCAATGCATACATTGCTGGGCGCTCTTTGTTAGAAATCTCTCAATTCTTGAATCGAGATGTCATCTGCACACGATTACTTCATGATGGGGAGGTGATTATCCCTAACCGAAATACCATCTTCAGCCTTGGAGATGAACTCTTAATCGTTTGTACAGAGGGAGATGCCGAAGCTATCAAGGCTTTTATTGGGCCAGAAATCGACACACCATGGCACACAGAAGCTGAAGCTCAACCGCTCATCAGCCGAAGAATTGTTGTCACCAACCCTGCCATGAATGGTAAGACCTTAGGAAAAATGCACTTCTCAAGTGTCTATGGCGTAAACATTACACGTGTCACACGCCAAGGCATGGACCTCTTTGCAAGTCGTAACCATCGTTTCCAGATAGGTGACCGCATCATGGTTGTAGGTCCTGAGGATAATGTTAACCGCATAGCAGAGATGATGGGCAATAGCACTAAACGTCTTGACGCACCAAACATTGGCACTATCTTTATCGGAATCATAGTCGGCATACTCTTTGGAAGTATCCCTCTTAGTATTCCAGGCATGCCAGTACCTCTCAAACTTGGTATTGCTGGTGGCCCATTGATTATTGCTATCCTCATCGGACGCTTTGGCTATCGGTTCAAACTTGTTACCTATACCACCACATCAGCCAACATGATGCTTCGTGAAATAGGTCTTGTGTTGTTCTTAGCCTCTGTAGGAATCAAGGCAGGAGCAGGCTTCTGGGAGACTGTTGTTCAAGGAGATGGCTTAAAATATGTTTATACTGGCTTCCTTATTACAATCATTCCTATTCTTATTGTGGGCACAATCGCACGCTTGTACTATAAGTTCAACTACTTTACAATCATGGGAATGATTTCTGGTTCATATACAGACCCACCAGCACTTGCCTATGCAAATAGTATCTGTACAAGGGAAGCACCAGCTATCGGCTATTCAACCGTATACCCATTGAGTATGTTCCTGCGTATCTTCACGGCTCAGCTTATTGTATTGTTCTGTTGTGGAGCATGACATATTGAATTAAGAATTAAAGAAAACAAAGCATAATAGGCCTTATGGAATAACTCCACAAGGCCTATTCTTTTTTATTGTTAAACGTTCTTCTTACAGAAGAATGATTCTTCACATCTAACTATTTCGTCATGAACCAGGTTGTGAAGGATTACTCGGATCATGTTTCACCATCTAAATCTTCTGTACCTCCATCTTCAAACTCGCCAACACCAGGGGTAAATCCTACATTATGACCGGTTCCAGTTCCTGCCAATAGGCTTGAAGTCCATTCAATTGGTTGTAAAATGGACCATGGTTCAAGATAATTCTTCTTTCTTTTCATCATCATTTTCTTAGTTGAGTATATTAAACTTTACAATAAACTATTTCCCGTTAGTCGTTACAATCTTCAAGTTCATCTATAAGATGTTGGCTAAAGATAGTTCTTCTTACGCATAGAACCAAATAAAACAGAAAAAACAACGAATTAAAAGGAGAATTTGAACACTATTTCTAAATATCCTCTATAAAGTCAAAACATAAAGATAATCAGCAATAAAATAACATCTCATCTTTTCATCTCAATCCCTACACCCCCTACTTTAAGTATCTCAAAGCACTCTACCATGCACGCTCAATCCAATCCTGCTTTTGTTCCTCTACCGCCGAAGAAGATGCCCTTTATTTCCAAAACAAGGCAAATAAAACCATTATCTCAGCCACTTTACATTGAAAAATGACTGAGATAATGGTATAAAATGGGCCATTTTAGAAGATGACTCTGAACTTATTGATTCACAAGTGGTTTACACTTACAACACAAGGTCTTTATCGCTTAGAATACATTCCAAAGAACCCATGTCAAACGAGAACTTATTAAAGCGTCAATTCAACAACATAATCAATATCGGTAGGTGTTGTTCCCAAATCAAGCGTAATTCCCTCACGACCTTTTATGTATTTAATCTGCTTGCCTGTTGCATATTCTTTGGCAGACTTCACTTGGTGTTTGCCAAGCGGAATAAATAGACTTGCATCTTGACAATTTAAGATATGAATATAAAGTTTATTGTCTCGTTGCGTACTTACCCCCCAATCGTGTGGTGCTACAATCCCCCCACGTGTCCCATAAATAGTATTTCCATACTTATCCAACCACTTTCCAATGGCTTTCAGACGGTCGAGTGCAAGCGAAGGAAGTGCTCCACCGGGTTCAGGACCTATATTAAGCAACAAGTTTGCATTCTTTCCAGCTGCCCTAACCAGCATTTGTATTAACTCTTTCGGACTCTTATAGTTATTATCCGTTATCGAATAGCCCCAATGGTCATTAATGGTTTGGCAAGATTCAAGCGGTAATCTACTTATGCTTTGCCCTGAAAGACCTGCCTTATTCTCGCCAGGAAGATCACGTTCGAATATCTGAATGTCTTCCCCCGGATATGGAGTCTGATGATGATTATTGCCTATCAAACACTGAGGTTGAAGCTTATGAATCAACGCATATTGTTTAGTCAGTTCCCAATCAAAAGGTTTAGGGTCGCTATCATGGTCCCACCAACCATCAAACCAGATTGCTCCCACCGGACCATAATGTGTGAGCAATTCAGTGAGTTGAGTGTTCATAAAGTTATAATAACTTGCCCAGTTAGCCTTTTCCTTAGGCCTTCCCGTGCCAAGTCCTGTTCTTCCCTGAGGATAATCCTCTCTCCCCCAATCCAAATGTGAATAATAAAGGTGAAGCTTTATCCCATGACGATGGCATGCATCGGCAAGTTCTTTGATGATATCACGCTTAAATGGCGTACCATCTACTACATTATACTTGCCTGTTGCAGTCTTAAACAGTGAAAATCCATCATGATGACGTGTGGTAATCGTAATATATTTTGCCCCAGAGGCCTTGATTTCCTTTACCCATTCATCTGCATCAAAGGCCGAAGGATAAAAGGTTTCGGCCAACTTTGGATATTCTTTATAATGAATATCTTTGTTTGTCATCACCCATTCGCCTACTCCCATCATGGAATATAAGCCCCAATGCAAGAAGATTCCAAACTTTTCGTCTTGAAACTCTTTACGTGCCTTGAGGTTTTCAGCCGTTGGATGATAGGTTTCTTGTGCATTTCCAAGCACACAAGCCATTAACATCACAATAGAAATAAATGTTTTTTTCATGTTTGAATGCATTGTTTAGATTGATATCTGCAAAGATAATGAAACTTCTGAAGAGTTGTATCAAAAAATGGAATGAATGTTTTTTCTTGACGAAAAGAAAGAAAAGTTTTATAAGCATTCACCAAACCTTATCGTTGAACGACTCCACCTTAAATAACAATAGATAAGGAAGAATAAAGCTTTTAGGAAGAAAAACACTTGAAACGTCCATAAATTAAAGCTTATCGTGCAATCGTTTACCATTCACTTTCACTTGAAAGTTAAGAAAAAAAGCCTCTATACAAAAAATAGAACAAAATTATTTGGTGAATCATTTTTTATTTTATATTTTTGAACCCGATAATAACATGAACAAAATTCGAATCAAAGCATGATGCACCTTTAATGAAGTTTCTTTGTGGATTGAATGGATGAATAAACCTACATGATTATCATTCGTTTGCCAACTGACAGAAACATAACCATGAAGATTTGTTGAAGCTTTGTTTTCCATTGTACTCTTCCATAGACATTACGATGGAAACATTACTGATAAGAAGATGATTACCGACACAAAACGGATGAAAGTCCTCTACCCAAACAATCCAAAATCTACACGAAGAACAAATTGTTTTCGTGTAATCTCCCCATGAAAATATTCACTAAAGTCTTATACTATGACATCAAACTTATGTATCAATCGTCTGATTCTCGCTTTGACACTATGTGGTGGACTACCCTTTACGTCAAAAGCAGAACTCAATTATTCAGACAAAGCCATCGTTCAACAATCAACAATCAAAGTAAAAGGAACCGTTGTTGACGAGCAAGGCGAATCAATTATTGGCGCAACAGTAATACAACAAGGCACAAAGAATGGTACTATCACTGATTTGGATGGGAAATTTGTGCTTGATGTGCCTGAGGGTAGCCATCTGGTAGTGTCTTTTATCGGCTATACCAACAGTATTGTGAGTGCAAAGCCATCGATGACAATTACACTTCACAGCAACATTTCAGACCTAAATGAAGTTGTTGTCGTAGGTTATGGCATTCAAAAGAAAGTAGATGTAGTGGGATCTATATCTACTGTGAACAGCAAACAATTGGAATCACGTGGTGTTTCGAATGTTTCAAACATGCTTACGGGCCACCTTTCAGGAGTAACGATTACCCAAAGAAGTGGTAATCCTGGTAAAGATGAGGCCTCTATCCGCGTGCGTGGTGTCGGCTCTTTTGGTGCAACCCCCGAACCTTTAATCTTGATTGACGGACTTCCCGGTAGTTGGAGTGATTTGACCCCATCGGATATAGAGAATATCTCGGTATTAAAAGATGCCTCGTCTGCAGCTATCTATGGTTCGCGTGCAGCCAATGGTGTAATCCTTGTGACAACAAAAGGAGGTAAAGACGGACGCACACGTGTATCGTATAATGGTTCTATGGGGCTGAGTAAAGCCTTCTCATTGCCTGAGTTCGCTCACTCCTATGAATATGCCACCTATTATAATATGGCCATAGGAAAGAACACCTATACTGACGAGATGATACAAAAGTTTAAGGATGGTAGCGATCCAGACAATTATGCCGATGAAAACTATTTGGAAAAACTATTGGGTGGCACAGCCTTTCAAACGAAACATGAACTCAATGTCAGTGGAGGAAATGGCCGAGTGCAGTATATGGCCTCATTGGGATATATGAGACAAAATGGTTTAGTGCCGCATAACTACTATAACAATTACCAAGGTCGACTGAATCTAAACGCAGAAATCACCAAACGATTGAAACTCAACATTCGCCTAAGTGGGAATGTTGCAGATCGTCATGAGCCTTCAACTCCCGGAGCACTCGACCTTTCAGGTGTAACCTCTATTATCCAACAGGCTGTCCGTTACCCAGGATTAACACCTACATACATGTCAGATGGAAGTCTTGGTTTAGGTCCGAAACTTCAAGGAACACCAATATCATGGGCTGAATGTGCTTCATTCTATCGTACAGATGACAATCGTTTCAAAGCCAATGCAGAGTTAGCATACACGCCTTTGAAGGGTCTGACACTCAAATGTGTAGGCGGTTACCATTATGGAGCATCGAACAATTATGATTATCGCTGTAACATGACCTTAGGAGATGGCCGAGGAACAGGTCCTTCCTCACTCACAGAGCAGATGACATCAACTGTTTATAAGACATTCCAGCTATTGGCCAACTACAACATTCAAATCAAGAAGCATGATATTATGGCTTTAGCCGGCTATGCATGGGAGGATGAACGCTCACGCAATCTATCGGGTTATCGCAATAAATTCCCATCAGATGAAACCCCATATTTAGACGCTGGTGGAGCTGATGGACAGCTGAATGGAGGTGGAGGCTATGATTGGGCCATGCAATCCCTTTTTGGACGCATCGTATATAATTATGATCAACGCTATCTTTTTGAAACAACGGCACGCTATGATGGCTCATCTCGTTTCCCCACAGGAAACAAATATGCCTTCTTCCCTTCGGTAGCTGTAGGATGGAGAGTATCTGAAGAATCATTCTGGAAATCGACTCCCTCACTTCATTTCTTCTCAAACTTAAAGCTAAGAGCCTCACATGGTGTACTTGGAAATAACAACATTGGAAACTATCCTTATCAGTCTGTGTATAAGTTAGGTTCAAAACAGAACTATGTTTTCGGAGGAGTTTATACACAAGGAGCCGCTGTCACAACCTATGTAGACCCAACATTGAAATGGGAACGTACGAAAACAACCGATTTCGGCATTGAAACGGGATTCTTTAAGAATACATTAACGTTCAACGCAACATACTTCTATCGTAAGACAATGGATATCCTCTATAAGCCAGCAGCAAGTTATTCGGCTATATTCGGACTTGCAGTGTCTCAGGTTAACACTGGAGAATTGGAGAATAAAGGCTGGGAATTTGAGATAGGATATCAGAACCATTACAAGAAACTCCAATATCATGTGAATGGAAACCTGTCGATTATCAAGAACAAGGTACTCACCTTGGGTATGGGAAACGTTCGACAAACCAACGGAATGGTAGGTAATGGTAGCGACTTATTTATAGGATATCCAATGGATATGTTCTATGGCTATAAGACAGATGGTGTGTTTTTGAACGATAATGAAGTTGCATCATGGTATGACCAGACAGCCATAGCAAAAGGAAGTCGTGCGGGTGACCTTCGATTTGTAGATGTTACGGGAGACAATAAGGTGACAAATGCAGATAAAGTTTACTTGGGTTCACGCATTCCTAAATACACATTCGGACTCAATCTGGGCTTAGCATATTCAGGAATAGACTTTAGTATGTTGATTCAAGGTGTTGCTGGGGTGAAAGGTTTGTTGACAAGTTATGCCGGTCTTGCTTTCAATCAAGAAGGCAACATACAACGTTGGCAGATGAAAGAGAACTGGAATGTACAACAAGACAACCGATATCCGGGATATCCTCGATTGGAAGTCACATCAGGTTCAGGTAGTCCTAACACCCAACTTTCCGATTTCTGGGTGCAGAATGCATCATTTGTAAAGGTCAGAAATATACAAGTGGGCTACACTATTCCACAAAATCAGACAAAGAAATGGGGCGTCTCTAACGCTCGTGTCTATCTATCGTTAGACAATCCTATTTCAATCGATCATTATAAAAAAGGTTGGGATCCAGAAAACACCAAAAACAATGGTACCTATTATCCTGTAATGTCCACTTATACCTTAGGTTTAACGTTAAGTTTTTAAGTATGAAAAAGTTATTTATAAAATCAATATCGAACTATCTCCCCACTGCTGTTCTGACTTCATTCTTATTCATGTCATGCAGTTTGGACCGTTCTCCATTAACAGACTTGCCGGAAAAGACATTCTGGAACAATTCAAAGAATGCCCCGCTTTCCTTGACATCACTCTACCGAGGTCCCATTACTAATGGTGTGGAATTTACTCCTTCAGACTTCTGGTCGTATGCAGGTTTGCTCTACATGGAGCATCTTTCAGACAATGGTTTTGACCGAAGAGGAGAGAACAATGCCTATTTCCAAATCTCAAGTGGAAAGTTAGAGAATGCCAATAGGTTTATAAAACTATATTGGGATGCGGCATATAAGCGTATCGAAATGTGTAATCGCTTTCTTGAGGGTATTCAAAAACAGCCCGACAATGCTTCTAAGAAACGAATGATTGCAGAGGCTCGATTCCTTAGAGCAACACAATATCACTACTTAGCGAGCTACTTTAAAGATGTTCCTTTGGTGACAACTTTACTATCAGGTGAAGAGGCAAACCAAGTAAAGAAGGAAACACAAAGTGTCATTCTATCGTGGTGCATTGACGAATTCAAGGCTGCAGCTAATGATCTTCCACGCTATAAAGATATTACATCAAGCGAAACGGGCAGAGCATGTAAGCAAGCTGCTTTAGCCTTCATGGGTAGAACATGCATGCTTTTGAAGCAATGGCAAGAAGGAGCACAGGCTTATCGTGAGATTATTGACTTAGGAGATAATGACATTGCACCTAATTATCGTGCCTTGTTCTTACCAAATACAGGAGTAAATAATAAAGAAAATATTTTCTACATCGCCTACTTGGCAAACTATTTCGGCTCAGGACTTCCACAACATCTATTGTCTGCAAAAGATGGAGGATGGAGTTCTTCAAATCCATCAGGTGGACTTTTTGAAGCTTATGAATTCACAGATGGAACTCCTTTCAGCTATGACGATTCGCGCTTTGATCCCAATAACTTAGGTAAGAATCGTGATCCACGCTTAGATTATACCATTTATTATAATGGAAGTATGTTTAAAGGAACAGTCTATCGTTCAAGTCCAGATTATCAAGCTTCATTAAAACAACGCTTAGACTATTCTTCAGAAGCTTCAAAAACTGGTTTTATGTGGAGAAAATACTTTGATGAAAACCCGATAGAAGATATCACAAGCTATAGTGCAGTAACTCCAATTATACGTTATGCCGAGGTATTGCTAAGCTATTTAGAATGTATGTTGGAGAGCAATCAACCAATTACCCAAGCACTTTTGGACCAAACTATCAATAAAGTTCGTGGCAGAGCCGACGTACACATGCCTGGAATACATGAACTAAACCCTGATAGACTCCGCGAAATCGTACGACATGAACGCCGTATAGAACTGGCTTATGAAGGCATACGCTATTGGGACTTGTTGAGATGGCACATTGCACACGAAGTCTTAAACGGCAAGATATGGGGTGCCCCCTATCCAAATTCAACACAGTATGCTACAGCAACAAAAGAGGTTGACCCCACAGGACACTGTCGCTGGTATGTAGGGAAAAGAGAATTCCGTAATCCTCAAGACTATACTTGGCCTATTCCATTAGCTGAACAAAACATAAATCCTAACTTAAGAGAAAACTCTAATTAAAACATAAACAATGAGAAAGAATCTTTTCACCTTTGCATTACTTGGTTCTGCTGCTACACTACCAATGCAAAGTATTGCAAAACAAAAAACAGAACAAAATAAAAAAGACAAACTACCAAATGTGATTGTCATCTTAGCTGACGACCTCGGCTATGGAGATTTGCAGTGTTATGGAGCCAAAGGCGTAGAAACCCCGAATATAAATCGCCTTGCTCGCAATGGCATTCAATTCACAAATGGACATGCAATCGCAGCAACCAGTACTCCCTCACGCTATTCTCTGCTCACAGGAGAATATGCATGGCGACGCAATGATACAGACATTGCAGCTGGAAATGCAAGCATGATTATCCATCCCGAGCAATTTACAATGGCCGATATGTTTAGAAGTCGTGGCTATACTACAGCCGCAATAGGTAAATGGCACTTAGGATTGGGGAGTGAAGCAGGCGAACAAGATTGGAATGCTCCATTGCCAACAGCCCTCCAAGACATTGGCTTTGATTATTATTATATCATGGCTGCAACTGCCGACCGAGTGCCTTGTGTGTTTATTGAAAACGGAAATGTGGCCAACTATGACCCGGAACATCCAATTTTTGTCAGCTATAAGCAGAACTTCGAGGGTGAACCGACTGGTAGTTCTAATCCAGAACTGCTCTACAATCAACGCTCAAGTCATGGTCACGATATGTCAATTGTCAACGGAATTGGGCGAATCGGATATATGAAAGGTGGCGGAAAAGCACTATGGAAAGATGAAAATATTGCCGACTCTATTGTAAGTCATGCCGTAAACTTTATAAAAGCAAACCGCAATAAACCTTTCATGATGTATTTTGCCACCAATGATGTACATGTTCCTCGCTTCCCTCATGCCCGTTTCCGCGGTAAGAGTAATATGGGACTACGCGGTGATGCTATCGTACAATTCGATTGGTCAGTAGGCGAAATCATGAAGACCTTGTCTCAACTTGGCATTGCAGACAACACACTTATTATTCTTACAAGTGATAACGGGCCTGTTGTTGACGATGGTTATGATGATCAAGCCGAGGAAATGCTTCATGGGCACAAGCCCGCCGGGCCTTTTAGAGGGAATAAATACAGTGCATTTGAAGGCGGAACAGCTGTTCCCCTCATCGTAAGTTGGCCCAACAAAGTAGCTCGTGGCAAACAATCCAATGCACTACTAAGCCAAATTGATTTATTCTCTTCATTGGGGTCATTGATTGGAGCAAAACTTCCGAAGGGCAGTGCACCAGATAGTCATAACTATCTTCCTACGTTCTTAGGTACTGACGATAAAGGACGCGACTATGTTATCGGCGAATCTAACGTGCATGTTTTATCGGTTCTCACCCCACATTGGCGCTACATAGAGCCTCATGATGGTCCGAAAATGATTACGTGGGGACCTAAAATTGAAACAGGTAATGCCCCTACTCCACAACTTTACGATATGACTTCAAACAAATATGAGAAAGACAATGTAGCACTTCAACATCCTGAAGAGGTATTTAAGCTACAGCGCATCTTACAAAAGGAACGTTTGGGACATTAAAACTTCAGAAAATAAGTTGTACTATACCTCTTAACTCCTCCATAAAAGAAATTTATCCGGAGGAATAAAGACAATTAATAGTACAACTTATTTAATAATTAATATAAACTCAATTATAAAAATATCACGAATAAGACGAATAAAGCAAAATCTAATGAAACACTTATTACTTGGATTAATGCTGTTGTTTTGTGTAAGTGCAAAAGGCATTAAAGTAACCCATGGACCATGGATTTGTGACATGGATAGCACAGGAGTCACTATTGTTTGGGTGACAGATGTTCCTGGAATATCCTACGTGGAAATGGCAACAGACTCCACCGATCACTTTTATAGCAAGACACGCAAACGCTATTACGCCGCAGAAGCAGGCAGAAGAATACTTACTGATAGCGTTCATTGTGTTCGAATAAGAGGCCTAAAACCTGATTCTAAGTATCGTTATCGGGTAGTTACACAAGCATTGAAAGATTGGTGCAACGACGATTGGGTTACTTTGGGTGGATTAGCATGGTCTGATGTTTGGAAAAAGAAGCCTTATGAGTTTAAGACTTATCCTACAAAGCCACGCGAAATCACTTTCTTGGTATTGAATGATATTCATGAGCGCCCACAGTTTATGAAGGAGTTATGCAAGAATGTAGATCTAAAGAAACTTGATTTCGTACTACTCAACGGTGATATGTCAAACCGCATAAGGAGTCAAAAGCATATCATGGATGCATATTTGGACACATGCGTGAGTATGTTTGCAACCGACGTACCCTTATTCTTTAATCGAGGGAATCATGAACTCCGTGGAGAGTTTGCCGATTATCTCAACCGCTATTTCCCTACAAACAATGGTAAATACTATCGGCTTCAACATGTAGCAGGTGTGGATTTTCTATTCATTGACTCGGGAGAAGACAAGCCCGACGCTGACCTTGAGTATTGCGGCATCGTTGAATGTGATCAATATCGTGAAGAACAAGAACGATGGTTGCGCAGCCTGCAAGAAGAAAAGAAGATTGGAAAGTATCCCGTTGTAGTATTCTCTCACATGCCGCCTACGCTGAAAAACTGGCATGGACCTCTTCACATGCAGGAGACCTTGACACCAGAACTCAATAAGATGAATGTTTCGGTTATGCTTTCAGGTCATCTACACCGATTCGATTATCAGGAACCAAATGAAGTAATAAACTTCCCCAACCTCGTAAACAGCAACAACACCTATCTGCTTTGTCACATTGCAAACGGAAAAATGGAAGTAGATTATGTAGGACTTACAAACAAGGAAAAGAAGCACTTCACATTTCCATTAAAATAAACCGACAATATCAAAAGAGATGCATCAAACAAAAACTATGGTGCATCTCTTTTCTTTTATCCGGAAATAAACTCACGAAAAGCTTCCTCCCTGATATTATTGAATCATCTACAAAGAAGAAGCCTCGGAAACTCAAACGAAGTTTGTCATTTCCAAGGCCTCTTTTTTTATAATCTTATGTTGTCGAAATTACTCTTCAACTACACTGAAATCTTCTTTAGTTACACCACATGTTGGGCAAACCCAATCATCTGGAATATCCTCAAATGCTGTTCCTGCTGCTATACCGCTATCAGGATCACCTACTGCTGGGTCATAAACATACCCACAAACATCGCATACATACTTTTTCATAATCGTCTTTGTTAATTAATAAATTAAATTATTTTGTTGCTTTAGCAAAAGCTTTTCCATATTCTCGACACGCTGCAAGTGCCTCTTCATCTGGCACCCACAAAGTCTTAAATCCTTCATCCACAAGTTCAAAACCGCCTTCTTTCAAATGCTCACTGATGAGTTTTGGTGCATCACCACTCCATCCATATGAACCGAAAGCTGCAGCCTTCTTATTCTTAAATTTCAAACCGCGAGCCATTTCCAGAATACCCGCAATCGCATAAGAATAGCCATAGTTGATGGTTGGAGAACCTACAAGCACAGCTTTAGACTGGAACATCTCTGTGAGAATATCATTTTTATCTTCTTTTGCTGCATTATAAAGTTTCACTGTCACATTGCTGTCCTCACTCAGAATGCCCTCTGTGATTGCCTCTGCCATCTTACGCGTAGACTGCCACATCGTGTCATAAACTATTGTAATCTGGTTTTCCTGATAAGCTTCACACCAGGCCTGATACTTCTCAATAATCTGCATGGGGTTATTCTTCCACATCACACCGTGGCTGGGGCAAATCATCTTGATTGAAAGATTCATACCAACAAGTTCCTTCACCTTTCGGCTTGCCATCGGACTATAAGTGTTGATGATATTTGCATAATACTTCTCTGCCTCCCACATTAAGTCATCTTGCTTAACAAGGTCGTTATAAAGAGACTCTGTTGCGAAATGCTGGCCGAAAACATCATTTGAGAACAAGATTTCTTCGCCTGAAAGATAGCTCATCATCGTGTCAGGCCAGTGCAACATCGGAGCTTCGATGAATGTGAGGGTTGACTCACCTAAATCAAGCGTATCACCCGTCTTTACATTCACATAATTCCAATCTTGATGATAGTGACCACGAAGAATGGCCTCACCCTTCTTTGTGCAATATATTGGAGTACCTGGAATCTCACGCAAAAGTTCAGGAAGCGCACCGCTATGGTCAATTTCATTGTGATTCATCACGATATAATCAATCTCCTTAAGATCAATCTCTCGCTTCAATCGTGCCACAAACTCTTTATCATAGGGTTGCCACACCGTATCCATCAACACGGTCTTCTTATCTCGAATAAGGAAGGCATTATAGCTTGAGCCATGTTCCGTAGAAAGCTCATCGCCATGAAATCGCATTAATTCCCAATCAATCTTTCCTACCCAGGTTACTTTATCTGTTATCTTTTTTGCCATGATAATTAAGTATAAATAGTTGGTGGAGCAAAGGTAATAATTATTCTCTTTCAGCCCAAAAATATACTGCCCTTTTTTTGTTTTTTATGAAAAAGAAAAGGGTTATAAATGTTTGTCTATCAGCCGATAGACTACATGATTGATTGCTGCCGGTTTTACAATTAAATTTTCAGCTCTCTTCTGGATATTGATGATAGCTAATGGGGGAAACGTTTGTATTCCTCCATTTTTTATGTGCCGGCGAATAGGTCTAATCTCAAAATTCCATTTAGCAGGTGGTGGAGAATGAAATTCCACCCTGGGTCGCACATTCCGTGAGTGGTCGCGAATGAAATTCCACCCTGGGTCGCGCACTCCGTGAGTGGTCGGGAATGAAATTCCACCCTGGGTCGCACATTCCGTGAGTGGTCGGGAATGAAATTCCACCATGGGTCGCGCATTCCGTGAGTGGTTGGGAATGGAATTCCACCCTGGGTTGCGCACTCCGTGACTGGTTGTGAATGAGATTCCACCCTGGGTCGCGCATTTCGTGAGTGGTTGGGGACGGAATTCCACCTTGGGGTTTGCGGTTCTGGGTAAAAATAGATAAAAATGTTTGACGGTTTGGCGAATTTGTACTAATTTTGAGACGATAAAACAATCTCTAACCCTTAATTTGAATGCTTATGGAGAAAATCAATGCTATCAGTTTGAAGAAGCTCAACAACGCTGAGTATGCC
>ERZ773197.853-NODE-853-length-22655-cov-7.428053_pt1 | contig 22655 bp, 21 predicted proteins | sample MGYA00580999_ERZ773197 | MGnify/ENA primary metagenome ERZ773197 (study PRJEB29015, sample SAMEA2738166) | human oral metagenome | biome: human oral; feature: human-associated habitat; material: saliva | place: China | collected 2185 ...
TATTGAAGGAGTGGAAGAACAAGGATGTGGTGAAACCTCAGGACTTGGCTATGAGTTGGTACTACAACTTCTTGCACGATGACTTTACCCAAGGAAGAACTTGGACTTGGGCGCGTGAAAACTGGGATTGGATCAAGAAAGCCCTCGGTGGGGATATGAGCTTTGATAAGTTTGTTATCTACCCAGCTAACTGTTTCAAGACCCGTGAACGCTTGAATGAATACAAGGCCTTCTTTGAGCCTCAATTGGATGATATGGCGATCAGCCGAAACATCAGCATGGGTATCAAGGAAATTGCAGCACGTGTGGATTTGATCCAACGGGAAAAAGCAGCAGTAGAAGCCGCTATCCTTGCTACGAAATAAATTTATAAAAGATGCTACAGAATTCATTCTGTAGCATCTTTTGTTTTTCAATGAATCATTTGTATTGGATATCGAAGGAGAAGGATCATTAGTTTATTGGACTTGGTAAGAGAATCTCCGTTCGATAGTGGCCATTTTCTTTGAACCGCTTGACAGTTCCTTGGTATTCTTGTACTAGAGCATCAACGTTTCGTAAGCCCCAACCATCTCTTTGACGTGTTTTACGAGTCTCTTGTTCTTGTTCATTAAAGGTATTGTTGATCGAAATAAATAGGTTTTGTTGAAAATAACGTATATTCAGAGCCAATGTTCTCTCCGATTTATCAGTTAATCGAAGACAGGCTGAAATACTATTATCTAAACAATTTCCTAAAATAACAGCTAGAATATCAGGCTGAATAGATAATTCTTGAGGAACAAAGCAGTCAATTTCCAATTCAATTTCATCTTCCACATCGTGCAGTTTTTGATTCAGTAAAAAATTAATTGTTGGATTTTTGGAGTAAAAGGTTTGTTTTCCTGAAATACTATCAGTTAACGAGTGAAGATACTCTCTAGCCTCATCTGAATTTTCTTCTAGAAGTGCCAACAGAGTTAAATGTTTATTTTTTAAGTCATGCCGAAGACTTTGCAATCGTTGGTATTCCTCTTGAGACTGTTGTGTTTCTCTTAATTGGAACTGAAGTTGTTCTTTATCTAATTTATTTTGATAATAAGCGTGCTGTTGTTGAGAAAGATGTAAGGTAAAATACAGCGAGGAAAACGACAATACAATAAGAGACAAGAGTGAAATGACAGAAAGATAATCTTGTCCAAATACTTGCCCTTGAATAGCTGATACAGTAAAGGCAAAAATAATCGATAAAATCGGCACGATAAATTGATAAAGCCAATTTTTTCTAGATGTTGCCATGCTTAACTTTTGATGTGTTCGAAATAACTGTCGAAGAACAAGTGTTATGATGGTTGAAAAAAGAAAACTAGTGGCAAGGTAACCACTAATCAGTCCTAAATTTTTCGATACTTTTGACAGTGGAAGAAAAAGTTGGATAGCTTGATTGAGGACAGCTCCTGCTAATAATGTCAGGCTTGTCTGTAAGAATATCCAAAAGGAAGAATCACGAAAGGAGTAGCCAAAATAGAGTCCTACAAGAGAGGATTCTACAATACTTAGAAAGAGATTGCTCACTAAAAAAACGCGACTTTCTAAAAATATAAACACAAGAGCTACATGAAAAAGAAAGCAACAACAAAGGACTAAAAGTGTCTCTTTTGAATGTTTACTTTTGGATATTGGCCTATAAAATAAAACACTTGCCAGAAATAAGTCAAATAAGATACTAATGATCCGCAATCCTATTAGCATTAGAAATTCCTTTCACGGAGGTAGTTATAGTATTTTTCTCTAAAAGAAGACTGGAACTTACGACTAACTGGAAGTGAATGCTCCTCGGTTCCATTTAGCAAAATAGTCACTGTTTTCGCATCAAAATCTTTGATATATTTGGGATTTACAATATAAGAAGCATGAATTTGAATAAAATAATCAGGTAGTTTATCTAAAATTTCTTGAGTTTTCAGTAAGGACTTATAGGTATCTGCTAGCGTGTAAATAAAAACGGAACGCTTATCCTTCTCAAAATAGGTAATGTCACTTAACGGAATAGAGTAACTTTGTTTTCCAAATGAGAAGTTAAAGATGGTTTGTCCTAAATCTAAATAACGTAAAATTCTGTCTACTACCTTATTTAGCCTTTGAGGTTCAATTGGTTTTACTATGTAATCAAAAGTTTGTACTTCAAAAACTTGTTCCATGTAATCACGATAGCTGGTCACAAAAATAATGGGGATAAAAGGATTGAACTGCCGAATTTCACGAGCAAGGTCAATTCCAGTAATTTGTGGCATATCAATATCCAAAAAAACACAATGCGTATCCCTTGTTAACTGTTCTAGCATTTTTTGTGGATTTGTATATAGTTTTGTTTCTACAGGAACCTTGTCGTAAGAAAGTAAATACTGTTCTAACTGACTAGCATCTCTAGTTGAGTCATCACAAATAACGACGTTTAACATAAGTCCCCCTTATCAAATTGAGTTGGCTAATTATGACACTAAAATGGTAAATCATGACGTAAACCATGGAAAGTCATATGTTTATTATACAATAATCTTATCAAAAATGAAGGAAGCTGGGAAAATCTTCTCAGTCTTGAGTGATGAGATGAAGACATTTGCGACACTGACTATTAGAGATTTGACAAAATCATTCGATAAGCAACATTTTGCTAATAACCATATTTCCTTAGAAATAGAAGCTGCTAAAATTACAGCCTTTTTAGGACACAATGGTGCTGGTAAGTCCACCCTCTTAAATCAAATGATTGGTTTTACCAAACCTGATAAAGGAGACGTATGCTATGGAGATATTTCTTTTGTACAGAATCGTAAACAAGCTCGCTCCATGATGAGCTATATGTCCCAACAGTACGCACCACTTGAAAAATTGACGGTGGAACAAAACCTAGAAATGCTTGGAAGAATGAGAGGCTTAAACACCTTAGATTTACAAAAAGAAATGGATCAGCTCTTAACCGACTTGGAAATTAAGGAGTACAGGGCAAAACAAGGAAAGGATCTCTCAGGCGGTTTAAAGCGTCTAACTTCTTTTGCAATGGCTTTAATCGGATCTCCGACCATCATTCTTCTGGATGAGCCGACGAACGATGTTGATCCAATACGTCGTGAAAAACAGTGGCAATTATTACAGAAGCTGGCGCATAAAGGTCATACTATTATTATCGTGACGCATAATCTCTTAGAAGTTGAAAAATATGCTGACAACTATGCCTTATTTAACCATGGGAAGTTAATCAAATCAGGACCAGTTCAGCAAATAACCTATCAAAAACAGTATCAAATATCTTTTGAATTTAGGAATGAAGATAGCTTAGTTCTATTTCAAGATTATACCATTATCAACGGTTCTATTTGTCAGATTGAAATAGAAGAAAAGGAGTTAACGAGACTGCTACCAAAAATAACACAGGAATTGGATAGAAAGAATATTTTAAATCTGTCACTTAATCAGAAAAACATATCCATTTCAGATCTTTATAGAGAGGAGTTGACAAACTGATATGACTCAATTTTTTTACTTACTTCGTTGGAACTATCTTCGTCAAAAAGATCTATTTCTACTCTTTACGCTAGCTCAGGTTTTGTTATCCATTTCACTTCTTTTTGGTTATCCACTAGTGATCGGTGAGATTGATATGACAGCTACCTACTATCTCTCTTCTGGTTCAGTTCTGATAGGAATCATTTCTATTGGCTGTACTATCTCATCCCCTGTTATAGCAAATGCGAAGTCAGAAGGACATGTAGACTACGTACGAGCCCTTCCGATACCTCGAATTCTGATTTCCTTAGCAGATCTTTGGATGTGGATGATTGCTATTTTACCTGGAGTATTCATTTCTGTTATACTGGGCTATTTTCGTTTTTCTGTCCGCCTAAATGTATCTGTTCTGGCTGTATTCATCCTATTTCTGATCTGTCTTACGATGATCAGTCTTGGATTTGCCATTGCTTATACTTTTTCTCCCAATATTGTCACGTTGATGTCTCAGTTGATTCTTATGATCGGTTTGATGTTTTCGCCAATCATGTACCCAGCAAGTCGTCTTCCAGATTGGATAAATCATCTCTACCATATTCTTCCTTTTGTCCCTTCTGTCAATCTTCTTCGAGCTTGTGTCTATAGCCATGACCATATCTCATTGTTTGACTTAACTATTCTAGTCATCTGGATTTTGCTAACACAGCTATTAATCTTGAGAGTTCTTTATAAGGAAAAATAAGGGAAGAAGGATAGATAGAAGTTCTTTTCTTCAAAACAGGAATCCATTTAAAAGGAGTTCAATTGAAGAGATATCCCTAAAACAAAAAGCAACAACTGTGTTCAGATGTTGCTTTCTTTAGTATATTCGGATCTTTTGTATCTTATTTGAAGTACCAGTGGTGTTTGAGGCTAGCAAAAATCGCCTTGCTAGTGATCGTGATGATGATCAGTTTGATAAGGTCTGCAAGGATAAAGGGAGCAACGACCAAAGTAAATGCTTTTTGGATATCGGTATGCGTAACCAGCATAAAGCCGATAGCTCCTGATACAAAGAGTAGAGTACTGCTGAGGAGATTGGCAAAAAATATAGTGACAAGGCTGGATTTGGCATTGGTAAATAGAGAAGAGGAGGAAACCAGCAGTAGGGCCAAGGAAATGCGAAGCGCCACCAGCATCGCCTGCAAATACTGGGAAGCCTAAGAAGCCTAGAAGCAGATAGAGACAGACTGTGACAAAGGCATGACTGGGTTTATAGATGGTCCCGATAATTCCGATTATGAGCGTTTGCAGGGTCAAAGGAATTGGGCCAAATGGAATGGTAAATTGAGATAGGACGGAGATCATAGCCATTCCGATGGAGATGAGAACCAAGGGAAAGATTTTCTTCATAACAGTTAATCTCTTTTTTATTTTATGGTAACTATTCTACAAAAAAGAAGGCAAGACTGTTAAGTTATTATTTTTAGCTGTGACAAATGTCTCCTTTATCATTTTAGGAAAGTTTAAGAAAAAATTCAGTCAAGATTAAGGAATACTAGGTAAACTATCCCTATCTAAACAAAGGCCTTGTTTAAATAAAAATATAAGGAAATGAAAGAATGCAAGCTTCAAATGAACAAAAGCAACAAAAAACTGAAAAAATGATTGTCGTTAAGAAAAGTCCTAAGTGGTGGATCGGCATGGCAGCAGTTGGCGGATTATTGGTCGGTGCTGGAAGTGGCTTTGGTGTCGGTGTCATGGCCTCACAATCTTCCAATTCCCAACAATTTTCTCAACCGGTCCAAACGGGTCAAAACCAAGGATCCAATCAGCAAAACAGTCAAAATGGCCATGCTTCACAAGGAAACCAGCAAACCGGTGGCCCACAGGATGGCGGACCTCAAGGTGGTGGACAAGGACATGGTGGTCCACAAGGAGGCGGTCCTGGTCAGATGCCACAGGAAGGAATGGGCGGCCCACAAGGAAATGCTCCAGAAAGTGGCATGAACCAATCTAGCGGACAACGAGAAGGGAACCAAGATTCCTCTAACAAGTCCAACAAAAGGAATTCGAAGAAACAAAACAAGACGAGTGACAGTCAGAGTAACAAGGAAAACACGACAAACTCATAGAAAACCCCCTTCCTCAATCAGATTGAATGTGATGATAAAACAAGGTTCTAAAGTATAGGAAATGAAGGTAAGTCGTGTTATAATGGTTAAGAATAGATTAGAAAGACTCACTCAGGAAAGAGAAGAGGAAGCCACGATGATTAAAATTCTATTGGTCGAAGATGACCTTGGTTTATCAAATTCAGTATTTGATTTTTTAGATGATTTTGCGGACGTCATGCAGGTCTTTGACGGAGAAGAAGGTCTTTACGAAGCAGAAAGCGGGATCTATGATTTGATTTTGCTGGACCTGATGCTTCCTGAAAAAGACGGATTCCATGTCTTGAAAGAATTGCGTGAAAAAGGCGTGACAACCCCTGTTTTGATCATGACAGCCAAAGAAAGTTTGGATGACAAAGGGCATGGATTTGAGCTAGGAGCAGACGATTACCTCACCAAGCCTTTCTATCTTGAAGAGCTTAAGATGCGGATTCAAGCTCTTTTGAAGCGCTCAGGTAAGGTCAGTGAAAATACCCTCAATTATGGCAATTTGAAGGTCAACTTATCCACTAACTCGACTTATGTGGACGATAAGGAAGTAGAACTTCTTGGGAAGGAATTTGATCTCTTGGTCTATTTCCTTCAAAACCAAAATGTCATCCTTCCAAAAACACAGATCTTCGATCGCCTTTGGGGCTTTGACAGTGACACAACCATCTCAGTGGTTGAAGTCTATGTTTCAAAAATCCGTAAGAAATTAAAAGGAACAGATTTTGTTGATAACTTGCAAACATTACGCAGTGTGGGGTATATCTTAAAAGATGTTAACAAGGATTAAGAAAACAGTCGGAGAAGATGATTTTTCCTACTTCATCCGATATTTTGGTCTCTTCACCTTGATATTCTCAGCCATGACCTTAATTATTATTCAGGTCATGCGCTCCAGTCTCTATACAACGGTCGATGAGAATCTCAAGACCCTGAGTCAGGATCCCTATTCCATTATAGCTATTGCCAACCGGGATCAGAAACAGTCTAATTCCAAAGTGAATGATGAGCATGAGATGATGGTGCCTGATCCTGACAAATCGGAACCAAAAGGAGATGTTACTTCCAATACCACTGTTGTTCTGCTTAACAAAAAATATCAAAACTTGACAACGGGAAATGGGTTTTTAAACTTCAAAACGGTAACCTTTGGTCGTAAACTGCTCAACAAGGTTTCCCAACTCCAAATCACCAATAGTTACGGGAAAAAAGAAAGTTACCGGGCTTACATGACGGATTTGGGCTTGTCTGATGACGGAGACAGCGACGTCAAGTATGCGGTCATCATGACCAATATCAGTCAGTTAGAGCAGACCAGTGAGGAGCACGAGAGCCAGATCGCTCTCGTCATGATTTGCTTCTGGGGCATCTCCTTATTTGCTAGTCTCTTCCTTGCTCGTCTTAGTGTTAAGCCCCTTCTTGAGAGCATGCAAAAGCAAAAGTCTTTTGTAGAAAATGCTTCACATGAGTTGCGGACGCCTCTAGCGGTCCTCCAAAATCGCCTCGAAACGCTTTTTAGAAAGCCCGAAGCGACCATTATGGAGTCAAGCGAGAGCATTGCATCTAGCTTAGATGAAGTTCGAAATATGAAGCTCTTGACCACCAACCTTCTGAATATTGCCCGAAGAGATGATGGCTTGAAGCCAGAGGTGGAAGAGATTGAGCCAAGCTTTTTCGATCAGACCTTCTCGAATTTTGAGATTGTTGCTGAAGAAAATGGTAAGATCTTTCGTGGAGACAATCAGGTGGACAAGGTCATTTGTTCGGATAAGACATTGCTAAAACAGTTGATGACGATTCTCTATGACAATGCCTTGAAATACACCGATGAAGATGGTGAGATCCAGTTTGAAGTCCAGTTAAAGGACAAGAATCTCTTTTTAAGAGTGCTGGATAATGGTCCGGGTATTCGTGATGAGGATAAGAAACGAATCTTCGATCGTTTTTACCGGGTGGATAAGGCCAGAACTCGTCAAAAAGGTGGATTTGGTTTGGGGTTATCCCTTGCCAAGCAGATCGTTGAAGCTTTTAAAGGGACGATTCAAGTCAAAGATAACAAACCCAAGGGGACTATCTTTGAAGTGAAGTTGTCCACTAAGACGGAAAGTCGTAAAAGAATTCGTTCATAATCTAAAAAATAGAAAAGAGGAAATCTTATGAGTTCAAAAATGTTGCACACTTGCCTTCGTGTAGAAAACTTGGAAAAATCAATCGCTTTTTACCAAGATGCATTTGGTTTTGAGGAAAAACGTCGGAAGGATTTTCCAGACTACCAGTTCACCATCGTGTATTTGGCCTTGCCTGGGGATGACTACGAGTTGGAATTGACTTATAACTATGATCATGGTCCCTACGTCATCGGAGATGGCTATGCCCACGTTGCATTGAGCACACCAGATCTAGAAGGCTTACATGCAGAGCACAAGTCTAAAGGCTATGAAGTGACCGATCCAAAAGGTCTTCCAGGAACACAACCGAATTACTATTTCGTAGTAGATCCAGATGGCTATAAAGTAGAAGTCATTCGCGAAAAATCAATTTGATAACAAGGAGGGCAACTGTCGCCCTCTTTTGTTTGAAAACATTTACAAAAAAGGACTGTTTTTTGGAGAGAAATTTGCTATAATAAAGTTATGCGATTCAAACACACAAAAACTATTTTATTAATCCTTATCAATCTTCTTTTAGTTAGTCTTTTGTATATTGGTTACCAAAAGATTCAAAAAGTACGAGAAAACAAGGCCTATCAGGACCAATTTTCTAAGGTAACCCAGCTAGAAGGAGAGGTAGAGAAAGGAAAAAATGTTCAGCTTCAAGAAGGAATAATAGGGACCTCCTATGTGACGGCTTATTATCCTACGAAAGATGGGCAACCCGTTGCGATCATTAAAGAAAAGATCCAAGAAGACCTGAAACATTTAGGATCGGATGAGAAAACAAAGGAACCCAAGCATTTGACTTTCTACCATAGTGAAGAAGCAGAAGCTCCTTTTGTCGGTTACCATCCTATTCAGATCAAGCGAGCGGAGTATCAGTACAAAAAAGGAAAATTCATCAAAGATGAGACGGTGAAGCTACCTCTTTTTTACTTGGATGATGAGAACAATCCTTTGACCCTTAGCCAAGTTTTTGCGGATCCAGATGGAGCTAAGCAGATCTTTTTGCAAGAATTGCAAGGCAATCTAACCTTCCGTCAGCTAGATGAGGAGAGCATTGATCAAATGGTCGCTCATTTTGCAGAGTTAGATCTGAGCCAATGGGAATTCCAATATGAAAAAGGCAATTTCACCATCCCGTTTCCAAACGACGTCAAGGGAGATGATACCTTTACGGTTCCCTTGTCTAAATTCTATGATGTGATTGATACTGATCGTCTACTTCCTGAAGATCTCGAATCTTACCAATCCTATATTGAGGAGCGCCGTCAAAAGATGATCGCTTTGACATTTGATGATGGGCCGGATCCAACGACGACTCCTCAAGCTCTTTCTATCTTGAAGAAATACAATGCCAAAGCAACTTTCTTTATGGTTGGAAAAAATGTCAATGCTTATCCAGATATTGCCAAGCAAGTTCGTAAGGAAGGGCATCAGATTGGGAACCATACATGGAATCACCCTCAATTACCAAAATTGAGCTTGGACAGTGCTAAAAAAGAGATCTTGGATACTCAAGAAGCCATCCAAAAAGCGACAGGCGTCCAAACGAAGATCATGCGTCCCCCATACGGAGCGATTAATAGTGCCATCCAATACGGAGTGGACCAATCCTATATCATGTGGGATGTGGATAGCCTAGATTGGAAAACTCATAATACGACGGCTATTCTCAATGAAGTAAAAAAAGCTGTTAAACCAGGCTCGATCATCCTCATGCATGATATCCATCAAACCACGATTGATGCACTGCCAACACTGCTTGACTATCTCAAAGCCCAAGGCTATACCTTTGTAACGGTGGATGAATTATTGAACTATCAACTTGAAAGTCATCGGATTTATTACAATGGGAATTAAGTCAAAATCCTCTGCTGGAAATAGCAGAGGATTTTGTTAGTTATTGAGATAGAGTTCGGAATTTTTCAGTATAATCTCACGGATAGAAGCGTACTTTTTCAAGGTTTTGAGTTCTTCTGGATGGGTGATTAAGGTAATCACATAGCCATCACGTCCCATACGCCCCGTACGACCAGCTCTGTGGGTATAAGTTTCTTTGTCTCGAGGGAGATCGTAGTTGATCACACATTCAAGATGGTCAATATCGATTCCGCGTGCCACCAAATCGGTTGCAAGTAAAAGGGTTAGCTGATGGTCTTTGAAGCGTTCCAATATGACCTTGCGGTATTTGACATTGACATCACTGGCGAGAGAAACAGCATCGATATCCCTATATTGCAATTTTTCTTCTGCGCTTCCAAGATCGGATAGGCTATTGAAAAAAACCAAGCCCCGGAAATCTTCGACGTAGGCGAGTTTGCGGAGCAATTCAACCTTGTCACGCTGATCCACTCGTATGTAAAAATGTTGGATATTGTCTAATGAAACACCATCAACTGTAATGCGAAGGGTATTTTCTTTTAGCTGGTCTGGATCGACCTTGGCTGTAGCGCTCATGTAGATATATTGGTGATCGCGAGGAGCATAGTGGCTGATCTTATCGACAAAGTGGTACTGAGAATCGCTCAGTAGTTGGTCGAATTCATCTAAAATGATGGTATCGACATTCATCATTTTAATTTTTTTAAGCTTGATCAGCTCAAAGATCCGACCAGGGGTCCCAACCAGGATTTCGGGTCCTTTTTTGAGGCGTTCAATCTGACGTTTTTGACTGGATCCGGAAAGGAAGAGTTGAGTTTGGAGTCCTAGAGGCTCTGCCCATTGTTTGGTGACATCAAAAATTTGTCCCGCCAATTCCGTATTAGGGGCCAAGATCAAGAGTTGTTGGGCCTTCTTAGGTTTAAGTTTGAGTAAGCTCGGAAAGAGGTAGGCTAGGGTTTTTCCCGTACCAGTGGGACTGATCCCGAGGACATTTCCTCCTTCATAGATAGGAGAGAAGATTTGCTCCTGAATGTCAGTGAAGGTATCAAATCCAAGTGTTTCTAACTGGTCTTTCCAGCTTTGCGGAAATAGTTCTTTCATTCTTTTTTATCCTTAAATTGTATTCCAGCGCTTTGACGCATTTGGTAAAGGGTTTCATGGACCTGCTCAGCCGTTTTGATCCATTCGAGGTAAGCCGTCTCTTTTTGGCCAGCTATGGCAAGAGCAAAGGCCTCGGCCTCTTCTTGCATGACATGATTGCAGGGCTCAATAGGAAGGTCAAAGACTTCTCCAGAATGGGTGATGAATTGAGCTTGGTCAATTGCAGCCACGGCATTTAGGGTCAGGGTTCCAGTCTTGGTATAGATTTCAGCAGGGAGATGACTGGTAATGTTTTTTCCCGCCTGTATGGCAACCTGAAACTCTGGATAGATCAAGACTCCTTGACCATAGAGATCAACCGAATTGGGTAATTGCTGAGCAGTGTAGCGGCTTGAGACTGGTCCTCCAAAGAAGCCGATTGCTAGGTAGAGGCAGTAGACACCAAGATCCATCAAAGCCCCACCTGCATAGACATCTGAGAAAATATTCGGCATCTCACCAGAAAGGAGGGCAGGTAACTTGGAAGAATACTTGGCAAAGGTAAAGTTAGCACCTAGTATGTCCTGATTTGAGAGGAAATCTTTAACGACTTGAAAGGCTGCTTCTTGGTAATTTCTGGCAGCTTCAAAGAGATAGACATGGTGGTCTTTAGCAAGTTTCACCAGTTCCTTCCATTCAGAAGGAGTCGTTACAGCCGGTTTTTCAATGATGACATGCTTCTTGGCTAGGATAGCAAGCTTGGCCTGAGCGTAGTGAAGAGAGTTGGGGCTGGCAATGTAGACCACATCCAGCTCACTCTCTAAGAAGTCCACTAAGTCAGTGTAGCAGGAGATGGCTTCATAGGGCTCACAAAAATCTCGAGCCGTCTTAATTTTTCTCGAATACACAGCCTGCAAACGATAGTGACCCGTTTGGTGAGCAGCATGTATAAATTCATGTGAAATCCAACTCGTTCCAATAATTCCAAGCCATAGCATAAGATGTCCTCCCGCAATTGATTCACTCTATTATACCATGAAAAGGAGGAGGGGGCAGTATAAAGTAGAAAATATGCACTGATTATTGTATAATGAAGTGATATGCATAGAAGGGAAAACAACAGGAGTGAGAAATTCTGAATTACTGATCATTATTCCAGCTTATAATGAAAGTGGAAATATTGAAAAAACAATCAAGATGATTGAAGATCATACGCCTGAATTTGATTATGTCATTATCAATGATTGTTCTACAGATCATACACTTGAAATTTGTCGCAATCATCACTATAACGTGATTGATTTACCCATCAATTTAGGTATTGGCGGTGCGGTGCAAACAGGATATCAATACGCAGTTAAAGAAGGATACCAGTATGCGGTTCAAGTAGATGGAGATGGCCAACATAATCCTGAATTTATTAGAATGATGCTTCAAGTTCTACAAGAGAAAGATGTGAACATGGTGATTGGCTCTCGTTTCATTGAAAATCAAGGTTTCCAATCCTCATTCGCGCGGCGGATTGGAATTTCATTTTTTGAAAAATTAATCAAGGTTTTGACTGGTCAAAAGGTAACTGATCCAACTTCCGGTTTACGAGTTGCTGACCGAAAAGTGATTGAGGAATTCGCTAAGCAATATCCAAGTGATTATCCAGAGCCAGAGACGATTGTCTCCCTCTTGACCTCGGGGTATTCCGTTGCAGAAGTTCCGGTCTTGATGAATGAACGAGAACATGGTGAATCATCTATTACCTTAAGTAAATCAGTCTATTATATGATTAAAGTAACAATGGCTATGTTAGTGGCTAGAATCGGTGGAGGCTATAAGAAATAAGATGCTAAATATTTGGTTAACCCTTATTGTAATTATTTTTATGGTTTATATTCTGCGACTAGTTGCAAAGAAAGTTGTTGAAATGAAAAATGTCATCTCTTGGCTTATTCTTTGTATTGTCTCGTTGCCAGTCATTTGGTTTCCAAATTTAATTGGACAACTTTCAAAGATGTTAGGAATTCAAGTCCCAAGCAATCTAGTCTTTTTCTTAGGTTTCTGTTTACTTGTTTATTTAAACTTCTCTTTGACTCGGATTACCTCAAAACAATCCGTTCAAATTCGACAGTTGTCTCAGAAAATTGCATTACAGGTAAAAGAGCATGAAGAATAATCAGCCTGTTTCAACTGAGAAGGTATATTTTTGGAATCTGTTAGGAAATTTGGCATTCGCTGGATCATCTGTACTCTTTACATTGATCGTTACACGAATGACTTCTCCAATGGAAGCAGATTCCTTTAGTCTGGCCTATGGGATTGCAGCTATCCTGGTTGTAGTAGGAATGTTTCAGGTTCGAAGCTACCAGGGGACAGATGTCCATTATAGACATTCCTTTACAAGTTATAGTATTGCTAGATGTATCTCGCTCCTATTCATGATGGCGATCTTCTTTCCTTATTTATTTATTTCAGGAATTGATCTCCATGAGAGTTCAAAAATTACCATCATCGCCTTATATGTTCTCTTTCGCATGTGTGAGGCCATTTCTGATCTTTTCCAAGGACTGTTTCAACGTCATGAACGATTAGACATTGCGGGCAAGTCAATGACGATTCGTTATTCTATTAGCACACTCCTTTTATTGGTATTTTTACTTGTTACAAAATCATTGATCCAGTCCTTACTTTATTTAGTCCTTTTAAATTTCATTTTTGTGTTCTCTTATGATTATGTAAAATCAAAAGAATTTGAAACCATTGATTTTTCAGTGAAAAATATCAAAAGTAACTTGTTTGATGCGATTGCTATTTTAAAAAATTGTATTCCTCTCTTTATTAGTGGTTTTTTACTAGCTTATATTTTCAATGAGCCTAGAATTGCGATTGACTCTGAAATCAGACTGGGACATTTTATTGCAGGTACACAACGGGATTATAATATTTTGTTTATGCCTGTCTTTTTTATGAGTCTCTTTATTTTAATCCTTAGACCTTTAACAACTCAGTTAGCGATCTTATGGAAAAATAAAGACTTGAAAAAATTCGATGCCATAATTAAGAAATTGTTTGTGATTGTCTTGGGACTAGGCTTGATCTTGGCTGTACTAGCCTATTTGATTGGGACACCAATTTTAAGTCTTGTTTTTGGCTTACCTTTAAATCAACATAGCACTACGCTAGCTATCCTTGTTTTCTCTGGGATCTTATATTCTGTTGGGATCGTTTTTGGTGATGTCATGACAGTTATTCGAAAACAAACTTATTTATTGCCTGTATATTTGTTCATGTTTATAGCTTCCAAACTGACAAATGACTATTTAGTTCAAAGATTAGGGCTTTTGGGAGCTTCTTTAAGCTTTTTAACCGTGATGTCCGTTTATTTTAGTGGAAGTTTACTTGCTTATTTTGTTGCAAGAAAAGTAGAAAGGAAGAGCTATGCTCGTTAATCAACAACACACATGGGTGATTTGTGCCTACGGAGAGAGTGAATTTTTAGAAGCTTGTATTCAATCCTTGAAAAAACAAACTCTCCAATCGCAGATTATCTGCTATAGTTCAACGCCACTGGATTCAATCAAGGAACTTTGCCAGCGTTATGATATCCCATTTTATACCAAACAAGGTGGAGGAATTGGCAAGGACTGGAACAATGCTATGTCTTTTGTTGAGACAAAATATGCAACCATCGCCCATCAGGATGATTATTATGAGCCAGAATATGCTGAGAAAGTTTTGGCCAAGATGGAAAAGCATCCAGATGTGTTAATTGGCTATTCCGATTATTTTGAAGAAAAAGACGGCCATAAAATTCCTGCTAATACGAATCTGAAGATCAAAACCTTGATGTTAAAAACCATGAATCTTTTTCCAGCAAGTCATTTCTGGCGCAACCGTGTGATGGCTTTTGGAAATCCGATTTGTTGTCCAGCTGTCACCTATCATCTTGAAAATTTGAAGAATTTCTTTTTTGATGAAGGAATGAGAGTGAGTTTGGATTGGTACGCATGGTATAAGATCAGTGAGTATAAAGGTCGGTTTGTTTATGTATCTGATAAGCTTATGTGCCACCGTATCCATGGAGAGTCTGAAACTTCAAAAACTATTGCAGACAACACTCGTAGTAAGGAAGATCAATACATGTACGAACTCTTCTGGCCTAAATGGATAGCCAAGTTGCTAATGAGACAATATGTGAAGAGTCAAAATTCGAATAAGTAGGAGAAACTAATGGGATATTTTGTTGATAGTTATGAGCGAAATAAAAAGTATTTAGGAGCTTTCGCGGTTCTTGCCTTTTGTATGGCAGTCATTTATACAAAGCGCTTAGTGGACTTTCCTAAAATTGGTGTGCTACTATTTGTAGTATTTGCTCTTCTCATTTTTCTTTTACCCAAGAAAAATGTAGGGACCTTCATTGCTATGCTCATTGGCGGTTTTTCCTTTGCTGTTATTACACCCGTTTTGAATACGCCAGATGAACAAGTTCATCTTTCAAGAACCATTCATATTGTTGAAGGTAACGTCAATATGGGAAATAAGAATATCCATATTACGGAAGATTATTTTGATGTATATAAAAATTTCAAAAAGCCGTTTACCAAATCTTCTTTATTTGAAGAAGAGCAGACCACTAAACAGGTGAAGTTTGGAAAAGAAACGGATTACAGGGCAACCAACTCCTATTGGTTTATTGGTTATATCCCTCAGGCTCTTGGATTCGGGATTGGTAAGTTTTTGAACTTGAGTGTAGGAGTTTCCTATTATCTTGGTCGAATTTTTAACGTCATCGCTTACTGTATTTTAGCTCTCATTGCCATTAAATTAAGTGGAAAAGCGAAGCAGTTGATGACAATGGTAGCGATGTTTCCAATGAATTTAGTCCTTGCTGCTTCTTATAATCAAGATAGTGTAGCTTTAGGGTTGACCTACATCATTATTGGATTGTTCTTGCACTATGTAACAGATGATGAAAAAGTTGTTAAAATAAAGGATTTATTGCTGTATGCTTTGCTTTGTATTATCCTTGTAACAATGAAACTTCCTTATGTCTTACTAGTAGGACTATTGCTCTTTATACCGAGAAAGAAAACGCAATGTAAAAACTACTATCTCGTCTCTCTCGCTTTGATTATCGTAGTCTTTCTCTTTACGATTTTTTGGTACGTTCTTACCCAGCAAGTTCGAATTGAGAACTTTAAACTCGAGGGTGCAGATGTCAAAGGTCAAATTATTAGTATCATTTCAAAACCTCATTGGTATCTACCAGTGATTTTGAAGGAGATGTTATTATCAGTCAGTCATTTAAATCAGCTCTATACCTTTGGTTGGTTAGATTTATCGATGTCGGAGGTTCTTATTCCAATCTATGCTCTTTATACCTTGATCACTTTTTCAAATTTTGGGAAGATCAAGCTTCCGAAAGTATCAGTAGTAGGAGCAAGTTTGGTTTCTTTTGCAATTGTTGGGTTAATCACTTTAACCTTGTATCTAACCTGGACACCAGTAGGAAATTTTGAAGTTTTAGGAGTTCAAGGTAGGTATTATCTAGGAGTTGTCGCTCTGTCTCTACCAGTTATTTGCAGTTTGTTTAAGCAAAGAATTTCAGATGAACAAAGGTTCACGGATCATTTTGTAGTAGAAAGTAGTCTCATTATTATAGGTTTAACTATACTACAAACGATTTCTGTTTTATATGCTGTTGTATAATTGAAAGACTAAAATAAGTTATTACTAGGGGAAACCCTAGTTTTTTGTTACAATAGAGAGTGAATAAGTCAAGGAGTAAGATATGACACTATCAGTTGTAGTCCCATGTTTTAATGAAGAAGAATCAATTCCATTGTTTTATAGGGAGATGGAGCGAGTTCGGATGGAGATGGGAGAAAAGTTTGAATATATTTTTATAAACGACGGTTCGTCAGATCGCACACTATCTGTACTTCGAAAGTTGCATCTTGAAGATTCAAATGTGCACTATCTTTCTTTTTCTCGTAATTTTGGAAAAGAAGCGGCATTGTATGCCGGACTTGAGCGTGCCAAGGGTGAATATGTAACTGTTATGGATGTGGATCTTCAGGACCCTCCAGAACTATTGATCGAAATGAAACAGAAGTTGGATCAACAGCCAGATTTGGACTGCGTCGGTACACGACGAGTAACTCGGGCAGGTGAACCCCTGATTCGCTCTTTCTTTGCACGCATGTTTTATAAATTGATCAATCATATTAGCCAAGTAGAAATGGTAGATGGCGCGCGTGATTTCCGTTTGATGCGACGCCAAATGGTTGATGCCATTATGGAATTATCAGAGTATAATCGTTTTTCAAAAGGAATCTTTGCATGGGTAGGCTTTGAGACGGAATACCTAGAATATAAGAATGTAGAGCGAGTAGCAGGAGAGACTTCTTGGAATTTTTGGTCACTTTTCAAATACTCTATTGAAGGGATTGTAAATTTTTCGGATGCTCCACTAAACATTGCCTTTATCGGTGGACTCCTATCTTGGATTTCAGCTTTTATCATGGTGATTTTGATTGTGATTCGTACCTTAGTCTTTGGGGATCCAACTTCTGGATGGCCTTCATTAATGACTGTGATTCTTTTCTTAGGAGGATTCCAATTACTTACCATAGGGATTCTAGGGAAATATATCGGTAAGATCTTCATGGAAACCAAGAAACGTCCAATCTATGTTATTAAAGAGAAAAGTGAATAATGAAGAATATCATTAGTTTGAAAGTTACTGCCAAGCAAAAAATAGATACACTTTACCAAGGAGTTGATCGAGTCCTAGAAAGAATATATCAGTTGGATATGATAAAAGTGATACGCAGTCATATCGACCAATTTGTCAATACTTTCAATCAAATCAGCAATAAGATAATCTATTTATTATTAACAACGTATTCGGTCATCTTTACCTTTGTATCTTTTAATCTAATCAATTTTCAAAGTCGTTCATATGACTATGTGTTTCATTTAACTCGAATTGTCGGCTTAGCAGAATCGATTGAACACTGGGATTTACTCCCTAATCTGAACTTTTTATTTGCATTTGGAACGGGATACGCATCACCCATGTTTTATGGCAATTGGCAGTTTTATCCTTCTGCCATCGTTTATATGATGACCAACGATGGGAATCTTTCCTATTCTATATTTGCCTTTTTGATTACTCTTTGTACATGCCTATTAAGTTATATTGTAGTTTCAAAAATAGTAAAAAATAAGGTGACTGGTATAGTAGTAGCCTTGACCATCCCTTGCTATTACACCTTATTTGGATTTGGAATGACCATGGTCATTCCACTCGTCCCAATTCTTATTTATTCTATTTATCGTGTGCTCTACTTAAACAAAAAGAACCCTCTCTATTTAGGGATCGTAGTAGCGCTTTTGATTCAAACCCATATTTTATCGACTATCATACTAGCCATTTCTTCTGCAGTGTTTTTATTATTAAATTATAAGAAATTGACACTTGATAAGGTAGTCTCCTTTGTGATTTCTATCTTATTTGCTTTATTTTTGTCAGCAGGCTACATTTTTCAATATCTTGAACAGGTTTCATCGCAAAAGTTTTTCTTCACTTGGGTAGCGAGGAGTTTTCCTGTGAATGTGAAAGATACATTTTTTGCTCCATTCCCATTTCAGGCAGATAGATATGGTTTTTATAAGCCCTTTACACCATTAGAGTGGCCAATCCATCAGTTTATACGAGATGGACTATTTTATACGAGTATAATTGTATTCTTATTCTATCGTCGTCTAGGAAGTTTAAGTAAGACCATATTTTGGTCTTGCTGGATTTTATATTTTTCTGCGACGAGTCTTCTACCTTGGAATTCAATATTGAAATACACTTTTTTAGGGAGTATGCAGTATTCAGGACGTCTATTATTTTTCATTCCACTATTTTTCTTGCTTTTTCTTGCCTTTACAAATAGAAATGGTTTCTTATCTATTGTCTTATGTATCTTGAGTCTATCTTTCTATTTTAATCATGTTATCCCTCAATTTGATTCATCTTCAAAAAATTACAAACAGATGCGTGAGGATAACATAAAAAATGAGAAGTTACTAAAATCTGTTTACAAAGGAGACAAATCGAAATATATCGATCCTGTAGGTGATGAATACTACAACCTTGATATTAATAATCAAGATGTACGCTTGCCTCAATTTACAGAATTTAAAACTGAAAAAGGCGTAAAAATATCAAATATTAAAAAGAAATACAACATTTTAGAATTTGATATCATGCTTTCTGATGATAAAAATGAAAGTACCATTTCGATACCGCTTATTTGGTACAAAGGATACCGTGCGGAGTATTCTAAAGGTGCTGAAGGATCGCAACCTATGCTGAGCCAGCGTTCTTTTACTGAGTCGGAGTTAAAACAAAATAAAAAATCTCGTAAACCAGCAGTTCCTGAAAAAACATTAAATAACGGGAAAATTCATCTATCCATTAGAAATTCAGGTCACGTAAAAGTTTCATATCATAAGACTTTTCTTCAGTATCTTGGTTTCTTTATTGAATGGATTTCCTGGATATTTGTATTCTTAATTTTTAAGAAAAAGTACTCAAAAAATAGGGAACAATTCTCATCCTAAAAAGCAGAAGTTTTCTGCTTTTTTTGCTATAATGATAGGGAAAAAGCAATTGAAAGGAATTTACCATGATTTTAATTACAGGTGCAAATGGGCAACTTGGAACTGAGCTGCGCCATTTGTTAGATGAACGAAATGAAGATTATGTTGCTGTCGATGTGGCGGAAATGGACATCACAAATGCAGAGAAAGTAGATGAAGTATTTGCGGAAGTGAAGCCGACCTTGGTCTACCATTGTGCTGCCTATACCGCAGTTGATGCAGCAGAAGATGAAGGAAAAGAATTGGATTACGCCATCAACGTGACAGGTACGGAAAATGTAGCAAAAGCGTCTGAAAAACACGGTGCAACCTTGGTTTATATCTCGACCGACTACGTTTTTGATGGGAATAAGCCAGTTGGTCAAGAATGGGAAGTGGATGATCAGCCAAATCCTCAAACAGAATATGGTCGGACTAAACGTATGGGGGAAGAGCTAGTTGAGAAACATGTTTCCAACTATTACATCATTCGTACAGCTTGGGTCTTTGGTAACTATGGTAAGAACTTTGTTTTCACGATGCAAAACCTTGCTAAAACTCACAAGACGCTTACAGTCGTTAATGACCAACATGGTCGTCCAACTTGGACACGTACGTTAGCAGAGTTTATGACCTATCTAGCTGAAAACCGTAAGGAATATGGTTATTACCACTTGTCTAATGATGCGGCAGAAGATACAACTTGGTATGACTTTGCAGTTGAAATCCTCAAAGATACGGATGTAGAAGTGAAGCCAGTGGATTCCAGCCAATTCCCAGCTAAAGCTAAACGCCCACTGAACTCAACAATGAGTTTGGCTAAGGCTAAGGCCACAGGATTCGTTATTCCAACTTGGCAAGATGCCTTGAAAGAGTTCTATAAACAAGAAGTGAAATAAGAATTTTACCTTTATAAAAAGACCGGTAAGGTCTTTTTATATTGAAGTAAAATTATTTTCTCTTTTTATTGAATCTAATCTATAGTATAATAAAGGAAAATAGATTTTGTAGGAGAAGCAAAGGTGTCACAAGATAAAAAATATCGCGAAAAAGGTGATATTAAAGAACAATATTTGTATGATAAAAATCCTTCAAATGGTTCTACAAAACAAAATTATGTTTGGAACTTATTTGGAACAGTTTCTTCATCGTTAATTTCAGTTGTACTATTACTTTTTGCTTCTAGATTTCTTGATTCACACAATTCAGATATTTTTAGTATTGCATATGCTTTGGGCCAACAATTTTTTGTTCTAGGTTACTTCCAGATACGTAATATGCAATCTACTGATATTCAGGAAAAATACTCATTTATCTCATATCATAATACACGGATTGTAACAATTATGATGATGATACTAACTTCTGTTGGATATGTAATTTTCCAGGGATATGATTTATATAAGTCTATAATAATCTTACTGTTGGTATTATATCGTGCAATCGATGCTTATTCTGATGTTTTTCAAGGATACTTTCAACAACAAAACCGTTCTGATCTTGCAGGAAAAGTTCAATTTTATCGAAGTTGGATTTGCATAATAGTCTTTGGGTTTAGTTTGTTACTAACGAAATCATTAATGATTTCTAGTATCGTTATATGTTTGATTAATTTAATACTTACAGTTGTCTTAGATTATAGAATTTCTATTAGGAACTTCAATACAAAATTTTTTCCTTCAATATCAAAAGATTTAAGCAGTATATTCTCTATTTTGAGAGAAGCTTTTCCTTTATTTATAAATGGATTTGTAATAACCTATGTCTATAATGAAGCTAAAATTGATATTGATTTGCTACTGTCTAAGGGATTATTTTCTAATGGTATTCAGCGGGACTTTAATGTACTGTTTATGCCAGTTTTTGTTTTATCTCTCTTATTTTTTGTTTTGAGACCATTGACGACTCAATTATCGATTTATTGGTACGAACGGAAATATGAGTTATTTTATAAGCAAATTTATATTTTATTTACAACTATGACTATCTTAGGTGTAATTATTATAGGTCTGGGTTATTTAATAGGTACAGAGATTCTAGGTCTTGTCTATGGTATATCTTTAATAGAATATAAAATACCTTTTGTAATACTTTTAACTGGAGGTATTCTTAATGTGTTGGCACTTGTTATTGATATAGTTATGACAATTTTTAGAAAGCAATCATATCTAGTGATTGCATATATTACTACCTTTATTGTGGCTAAATTGATTACTATGATATTTGTGAAAAAAGATGGAATTCTAGGTGCATCATTGTCATTTTTAATTTCGATGACTATCTTTTTTATTACAAGCATGTTGATCTATATTTTGGTAAATAATAATGATAAAAGAAAGAGAAGTTAATGAATATTTTATTTACATTAAATAATGCTTTTGTTCCTCAGGTAGCAACTTGTATGTGTTCAATTTTTGAGAATAATAAATCAATTGATGAAATTAATATCTATTTGATTGCTTCGAATATTTCTGATGAAAATAAACAGAAATTAATTGATTTCGCCAAAAAGTATGGGCGTGGTGTACATATAATTCATTTAGATGATGTCTCAGAATTTATAGATTTTGACTTTGATACCAATGGTTGGTCTTCTATTGTACTAGCTAGGCTATTCCTTGATAAGTTACTACCTGATAATATTAATCGAATTTTATATTTGGATGGTGATACTCTTGTATTAAAAGATCTTTCTAAATTTTATAATATTGATCTTGGTGACAACGTTTTAGGCATGTGTCCCGAACCTACTGTAGACAAAAGAAGAAGGGAATTTCTATCTTTAATGGAAGCTCCATATCATAATTCAGGAGTACTATTAATTGACTTAAAGCAATGGAGAAATCGAGAAATAGGGAAAAAAGTTATTGATTTTTATAAGCAGCACGATGGGAAACTTTTTGCACCGGATCAAGATGCATTAAATGGTGCTCTTAAAGATGATATAGTGACATTACCAATTTCGTATAATTATTTCAATATATATGATACATACCCATACAGAATATTAAAACGATTAAGTTTACCTGCAGATTTCATCTCCAAAAATGAGTTTTTAGAAATTAAAAAATCACCTTCAATTATCCACTATTTAGGAGAAGAACGTCCTTGGCGAAAGGGAAACACACATAGATTTGCAAAGCAATACCTTGAATACCAAAATTGTACACCTTGGTCAGATACTCCTATGGAAACAGGTTGGGAATTATACTTTATTTGTTTTAGGATATTTAATATAATTATGAAACCTTTTCCAATGTTGAGATATAAGATTATTAACTCG